>Cam_p2__coassemble_2669_pt1 | contig 8410 bp, 6 predicted proteins | sample Cam_p2__metabat2_low_PE_009 | metagenome-assembled genome bin Cam_p2 | reverse complement strand
CGTTTGGGTAAGGCAGGTGGATTTGCAGCTGCAGTCGAAGCAGGGGCAGCCGGTTTTGTTTTGGGAGTTGTATTCGTCATAGATTCAGTCTATGGCTTTTTGAAAAGAAAGCCGGGAAGGATACCCAACAAAGACCGCTTAGAAAATCGGAGGATATCCACACTTTGGTTCTCCAGGAAACGATGAAAGAAAGGATCCTCTCTGTTAATAAAAATGTAATTTGATGGGAATCCTGCAGGACAGATATGATGAGCACGAATCAGAAATCCCCTGGATTCATGAAAGGAAATATTTATGATTGAATTAAAAAATGTGTCGAAATCCTTCGGCTCCAAGAAAGCCGTCGATGATCTTTCGGCGGTGGTTCCTTCCGGATCGATTACCGGATTTATCGGGCCCAATGGAGCAGGAAAGACGACGACGATCAATATGATGACCGGTATTCTCGCTCCGGATGCAGGGACGATCCTGCTCAACGGAAAGAATATCGTGACTGATCCTGTTGAAGCCAAAAAGCAGTTTGTACTCGTACCGGATACTCCGGATGTCTTCCTTCGCCTGACAGGTCGGGAATATATTCGTTTTATCGGTCGAATCTATCAGGTGGATCCTCAGACGATCGAAACCCGCATGAAGGAACTGGCCGACGAATTTGAGCTGACAGATTCGCTTGATGACCAGATGAATTCCTACTCTCATGGTATGCGTCAGAAAGCCATTGTCATCGCCGCTCTGGTGTGCGATCCGTATATCTGGTTTCTTGATGAGCCAATGACCGGTCTGGATCCCCGTTCTTCCTTCATCCTCAAGGAAAAGATGAAAGAACATGCGGCCAGAAACAAAACCGTCTTCTTCTCCACCCACGTGCTGGAAGTTGCAGAAAAACTGTGTGACAAAATTCTGCTGATCAATCACGGGAAAATTCAGTACGATGGTACGCTCGAAAATCTGCGGGAGCGTCATCCGGGTCTGAGTCTTGAAGAGATCTTCATGAAGGAGACTGCTGATGAATGAAACTCTTCTGCTGACTTCGATGCTTCTCAAAGAGAACATCACCTTTAAGGGAGGGACTAAAAAGCAGAAAACCAAAAACCTTCTGATCATCATCGGGCTGGTTGCTCTGCTGGCATTGTATATTGGCATCTTTGGATTTCTCTTTGTCGAAATGATCAATGAGGGATTGAAGTATGACGCCATCAATATGGGACTGAGCCTGCTTTCGATCATGCTCATCCTGACGATTCTCAACGCGTTTCCGGCCGTTTTCTATTTTTCCAAAGATCTGCCGGTCCTGTTGTCCATGCCGCTCAAACCGCAATCGATCATCATGGCCAAAAGTCTTGTGCTTTTTGTTTACCAGCTGCCTCTGGTCGCCCTGCTGGGATTGCCGATGGTCATAGCCGCTTTTATCACCGGTGCATTTTCCATCTTCCAGGTCATTCTGATTCTGGTCGGTACGCTTTGCGTATCGTGGAGTACGGTTGTGATTGTGGGTGCGCTGACCATTCTGCTCATTCGCTGCTTTCCCTCGCTGGCCAATAAAGACCGCTTCATGAAGATTTTCGGTGTGATTGCCCTGATCTTCGCGGTCGGTATTTACCTGGCTTCCATGAGTCTTGGTGAGAGTTTGGGTGAAAGTCTGGGTGCGCAGGAGGCACTCAATCTGAGTGTTCCGGAAGGCATTTTCTTTCCGGTATGGGTAACGATTAATGCCATTCGTTCTCAGAATGTACTCTGGATTCTGGCCATGATTCTGGTACCGATGGCTCTGTCCATGCTCTTTATGTGGCTGGCCAGAACGGTTTATCTCAAATCCGCTGTCACTGCTTCGGCCAATGTGTCGAAGAAAAAGAAGGCAGCCAAAGCCGATACCGGACATATGAGCATGACGGCTTTGTTCCGGAAAAACGAACTGCGCTCGCTTTTCCGCACACCGTCCTATTTCACCAACTGCATTATGGCCATTCCGCTTCTTCCGATCATTCTGGATGTCGCCGGCTATATGAATATGCAGAAAATCTGGCAGGAGCTGGGTGAGGTGGATCTGGGGGCTGCTCTTGAAGGCTTGGGTATTCCCCTGTGGGCGATTGGTCTTACAGCGGGTATGGTCTGTGGCTTTGTGCTGAGTATGATGAACGGCATTTGTGCAACCGCCATTTCAAGACAGGGAATCAATGGGGTTCATTTTTTGAAAACCATTCCGGTTCCCATCCGCGATTTTCTTACCGCAGAGCTTGAAATCGGAACGGTACTGTCGCTGGTTTCTGTCGTTCTGTGCCTGCCGTTACTTTTCTTTATCTTCAAACCGTGTCCTCCGATTCTGGTGATCACGTTCCTGTTGGGAAGTATCCCTGCCGCATTGCTGATCAACCAGATCGATCTGCTGACTGACCTGATGCATCCCAAACTCGTCTGGCAGGAAGAAACCGCTGTGATCAAGAATAACCTGAACGTTTTTCTGGTGATGCTGGTTGCTATGGCTGCGGTCGGTCTGCTGGGATTGCTCTATTGGTTCCTTCCGGTTTCGGTGATGTGGAAAACGCTGATCTGTCTTGCGATTATTCTGATTTGCAACGTCGCTTTATGGAGCGTTCCGGAAAAGATCTGGAATAAGAGAATGTAAATCCATCAACCTTTCGAGCTTTGTTTTTCCAAAGCGTCGAAAGGTTTTTTTCTGCCCTCTTATCTTTGAGTTGCACATTCGAATATGAAAAATCCCCCGAAAATTTCCGGGGGAGAAGTTTAATCCATTTCAAGAGCTCCGGTATAGAGCTGGTAGTAAATACCTTTTTTGGCAAGCAGGGAATCGTGATTGCCACGTTCGATGATTCGACCCTGATCGAGCACCATGATCGCATCGGAGTTCATGATGGTCGACAGACGGTGGGCGATGACAAAGACGGTACGGCCTTTCATCAGCTCATCCATACCGGCCTGAACCAGACGTTCGGTACGGGTATCGATCGAAGAAGTCGCTTCATCCAGAATCAGTACCGGTGGGTTGGCCACAGCTGCACGGGCAATGGCAATCAGCTGACGCTGACCCTGAGAGAGCGATTCACCGGAAGCACTGATGACGGTGTTATAGCCGTTTTCGAGATGGTTGATGAATCCATCCGCATTGGCCAGTTTGGCCGCCTCAATGCATTCCTCGTCGGTCGCATCGAGTTTTCCAAAGCGGATATTGTCCATGATCGTTCCGGAGAACAGCTGTGTATCTTGTAAAACCACACCCAGTGAACGACGAAGGTCCGGTTTTCTGATCAGGTCGATGTTGATGCCATCGTAAGTGATCGAGCCTTTCTGGATGTCATAGAAGCGGTTGACCAGGTTGGTGATGGTCGTTTTACCTGCACCGGTTGCACCAACCAGCGCGACTTTCTGTCCGGCATGGGCATAAAGATTAATGTCATGCAGAACGGTTTTGTCCGGGTTGTAGCCAAAGGTGACATCATCAAAGACGACATTTCCCTCCAGAGGGATCAGTTCATACTTTTTGCTTCCCGTGGCATTGGGACGCGGATGTTTCCAGCACCAGTGACCGGTGTAGTCGTTGGTTTCGATCCATTTGCCGTTTTCCATACGGGAACGAACAAGAGAAACCACACCATGATCGGTTTCACTCGGAGAATCGAGCAGAGCAAAGATTCGTCCGGCACCGGCATCAGCCATAACCACGGAGTTGATCTGCTGGGAAATCTGGGTGATCGGGTTATTGAAGGAGCGGTTAAGGGTAAGCATGGCGGCTATTGTACCGATGGTCATTCCGAACATGCCATGAATCGCAAAGTAGGATCCCACCAGGGCACAGACGACATAAGAGAGGTAACCGAGGTTGGCACAGATCGGCATCAGAATGTTGGCATAAATGTTGGCCTTGGCCGAAGCGTCTTCCAGATTACAGTTAATTTTGTCGAAATCGGATTCGACCTGTTTTTCATGGGAGAAGACTTTGATGACGCGCGCGCCTTCAATCATCTCTTCGATGTAGCCATTGACTTTACCCAGCTGCATCTGCTGATCACGGAAGTATTTTCCGGATCTGCGAGTGATGCTTCTGGCGACCAGTAACATCATCAGCGAGAAAAACAGAGTCACTACGGCAAGAACCCAGGACAGGGTGAACATGGAAACGACGACGAAGATGATCGTCACCAGCGAAGAGAAGACCTGCGGGAAAGACTGGGAAATCAGCTGACGCAGTGTGTCGGTATCGTTGGTGTAAACCGACATGATGTCGCCATGCGCATGGGTATCAAAATAGCGAATCGGCAGAGTTTCCATGTGAGCGAAAAGACCTTCACGCACATCATTGAGCGTGCCCAGGGACACATGGACCATCATACGGTTCCAGACATAAGTGGAAATAACGCCAATCGCATAAATACTGGCAAGCTGGAGAATCGCAAAGAGCAGACCGGAAAAGTCGTGTGATCCGCTGTCAAGCATCGGGGTGATATAGTCATCGATCAGCGTCTGCTGGAAGGTGTTTCCATAAACGTTGGCAAAAGCGGCAACCATGATCAGTGCAAGGATGATCACAACCTGTACTCGGTAGTTTTTCCAGACCAGAGCGAAAACGCGTTTCAGATTGGAGACTGAGCGTTTGGGTTTTCCCGTTTTGGGATCTACCGGAAAAGCAGCCTGATTATTGTTGCGTGGCATCGTCCTGGCCTCCTTTCTGCTGCGCCAGATAAGTGGTGCGGTAAATTTCATTGCGCTGGAGCAGTTCTTCATGAGTACCCAGATCAATCAGATGTCCCTTATCGAGAACCATGATCACATCGGCATCCTGCAGGGAAGAAACGCGCTGCGAAATGATGATTTTGGTCGTGTTGGGGAGTTTGGTCCGGAAGGCTTCCCGGATCAGGTAGTCGGTTTTCGTGTCGACTGCAGAAGTCGAGTCATCGAGAATCAGAATTTTTGGCTTCTTGAGCAGGGCGCGAGCGATGGTCAGACGCTGACGCTGACCACCCGAAACGTTGGTACCCCCCTGTTCAATATAGGTGTCATATCCTTCGGGCATGCGGGAGATGAATTCGTCGGCCTGAGCGAGTTTGCAGGCTTCAACGATTTCCTCATCCGTTGCATTTTCATCACCCCAGCGCATGTTTTCCTTGATGGTTCCGGAGAACAGAACGTTTTTCTGGAGAACCATCGCAACTGCATCGCGCAGAGATTTCAGATCGTAGTCACGAACATCCACACCGCCTACACGAACGGCTCCCTCGGTCACGTCATACAGTCGGGGAATCAGAGAAACCAGTGAGGACTTCGAAGATCCGGTTCCACCAAGGATACCCATGGTCTTTCCGGAATCGAGTTTGAAGTTGATATCTCGCAGGACAAAGTGTCCGTCGACCTGCTTGGTGTAGTTGAAGTAGACATGGTCAAATTCAACGCTGCCATCCTCAACCACAGTCTGTCCGTTTTCGGGAGACTGCAGGTAGGAAACCTGGTTGATGACTTCAACGATACGGGAAGCCGAAGCAGAGGACATGGTCATCATGACGATGATCATCGAAAGCATCATCAGCGACATCATCAGGTTCATGACATAAGTGAACAGCGACATCAGAGAACCAACCTGCATATTGCCGGCAATAACCATATGAGCACCGACCCAGGCGATCAGCAGAATGCAGGCGTAAATGGCACTCTGCATCAGCGGCTGGTTGAGCACCATCAGCAGTTCGGCTTTACGGTTGACGTCATAAATATCCTGAGAGCGTTGATCGAAACGTTTGGTTTCATAGTCTTCGCGAACAAACGATTTTACCGGACGGATACCGGCGATGTTTTCCTGAATCTCTTCATTGAGACGGTCGTACATTTTGAACATCTTCATGAAGATCGGATGCGCTTTGGTGATCAGAAAATACAGAGCGATAATCAGGATCACAATAACGAGCAGCAGCCAAAGGGCTACCTGCCAGGAAAGGTAGAACACCATGGCCAGTGCCATCAGGAAGTTGAACGGCGAGCGAACAGCCACGCGAATGAGCATCTGGAAAGCCATCTGGACGTTGGAAACATCCGTTGTCAGACGGGTGATCAGACCTCCGGTAGAATACTCGTCAATATTGGAAAACGAGAAGTTCTGAATGTTATTGAATTCGGCTTCGCGCAGGTTTTTCGCAAAACCGGCAGAAGCCACTGCAGCATATTTACCGGAAAGTCCTCCGGTAATCAGGGCAAAGATTGCTGCGAGAAGCATGAGCAGTCCGTATTTCCAGACAGCGCCCATATTGCCCGGGGTGATTCCTTCATCGACCATCTTCGACATCAGAAACGGGATCATAATATCGAGGACCACTTCGATCATGACCAGAATCGGGGTCAGGATCGTCTGCTTTTTGTACTGTTTAATTTGCTTGGCGAGTGTGGCGATCACAGATGTTTTCCTCCTTTGGGCTCAGGTTTTTCAGAAGCTTGCGCAGAAAGTTTTGACCGGATTCCAGCTCGGCTTCGCTTAATCCGGCAAGCATTTTATCTTCAGCAGCCTGACAGGTTTCAAAGACCTTATCGAGCATTTCCACGCCCTTGTCTGTGACATGAAGCACCCGAATCCGTCGGTCCTTGCGCGAAGCGCAGCGTTCCACCAGACCTTTGGTTTCGAGCCGGCTGATCATGTTGGAAACGGTCGGATTGGAAATGCGAAATCGCTCTTCCACATCACGCTGAATGACTTCCGCACCGGCATCTTCGCAGTTTCGAATAAAAATCATCATATCCATCTGCGGTTTGGTGAGCTCATATTCTTTCACGCAGGAATTGATTCGATGACGGATGGCTCGATGGATCATCGAGATCAGGCCACCGATTTTCATCTCTTCTTTCATGACTCTCCTTTCTGTATTTCTTATTCTGAACTTTATTCTATAGCTAACTAATAAATAGCCTTCTATATTATCGACAGGCCTCTGTATCCTGTCAAACGCCTTGTCCTGCAGGTTTTGCATTTCATTTGACTCGTGAAAGCTGCAGGAAGAGGGGAGAGAATGACGATGATAAAATGGAGTCATGAAACTGAAGAAAAACGACCAGATTGAGCTGGTCTGCACGGATTTGAGTGATCAGGGCTTCGGGATCGGGCATCTGGATGGGATGACCATCTTTGTCAGTGACCTGCTGCCCGGTGAAAAAGCGAAAGTTCGGATCATCAAAACCAATAAAAGCTGGGCGATCGGGAAAACGGTAGAACGCTTAACCGAAAGCCCCGATCGAGTCCAACCGGTCTGTGAAAAGGCAGATGCCTGCGGAGGCTGTTCGCTGATGCATCTGGCCTATCCGGCTCAGCTCGAGCGCAAGGAAAAGCAGCTGAAGGATCTGTTTGGTCGAGTGGATGAGCAGATTCAGGTTCTTCCGCCCATCGGAATGGATCAGCCGCTTCATTACCGTAATAAGGCACAGTTTCCGATTGGGGTCATCGATGGAAAGTCGGTCGGTGGATTCTATCGTCCAAGAACCAACACCATCGTCCCGATTCGAACCTGTGCGATTCAATCCGACAAAATCAATGAGATTTACCAGTGGATGCTTGATCATCTGAGCACTGTACAGGCCCAAAGCCTTCGCCATCTGCTCGTTCGCCATTCGTTTAAAACCGGCGAGGTACTTGTCGTACTGATCGGACCGGAAAATCTCGGATTTGAATCCCTGGCCAAAGCCCTGAAAAAGGATCATCCCGAAGTGGCCGGAGTAATCTGGAATAAAAACGAGCGCAATGACAATGTGATTCTTGGAGAAGAATACGAAGTGCTCGAGGGAAAAGACTCTTTGCATGAAAAGTGTCTGGATCTGGATATCGACCTGCATTTCAAGAGCTTCTTTCAGGTCAATCCTGCTCAGATGGAAAAGCTTTATACCTGCGCGCTGGATCTGGCCAGTCTTCAGCCGGAAGATCGTGTGATTGAGCTGTATTCAGGTACCGGAACGATCGGATTACTGGCCTCGAGAAAAGCCAGAGAAGTGATCGGCGTCGAAATCGTTCCGGAAGCTGTGGAAAACGCCAAAGCCAATGCGAGAGCCAATCATATTGAAAATGCGCAGTTTGTCTGCATGGATGCTTCGGAGTTTGCGGCCAGAAATTCAAGTGCAGCCGATGTCGTCATGGTCGATCCCCCCAGAAAAGGAATGAGCGAGCAGGGAATTCGGGATATTGTCCGTCTTTCCCCCAGAAAAATCGTCTACATCTCCTGCAATCCACGTACACTCGCTCGCGATCTCGGTCTGTTTAAAGCGGATGGATATCGATGCAACGTAATTCAGCCGGTGGATATGTTTCCTTATACTTCCGGAATGGAATGCGTCGCCCTTCTTGAAAAGGAAATCTCCACAAAATCATGATTTCAGTCAAAAGGGGCTGTAAATTAATTCAGCCCCCACACTAAAAAGGCGACCCGCTGAG
>Cam_p2__coassemble_2663_pt1 | contig 8436 bp, 8 predicted proteins | sample Cam_p2__metabat2_low_PE_009 | metagenome-assembled genome bin Cam_p2 | reverse complement strand
GTAATAACCGTTGTCTATCGTATATTACAGGCTATTTGAAATCTGTATCTAACACGTTGGTCATTAATGCCCACTTTTGGCGCTCATCCTTTGGGTGCTTTTTCTTCGCCAGGAGAGATCTGTATGTTCAGGATAAAGAGAAAGAACCAGAAAATGCTTCAAAATAATACGAATCAATAGATAAAATCAATCTTAATAAAAATTTCAGAGGCCAACTTCGAAAAGGAAAGGCAAAATAATGGAGATTGCGATTTATAAAGCGGGCGTTGGAAATCCTGTTTGTATGAGAGTAAACTTGTGATACTATACACCCGTTAAGAGGAGGTCTCCCCATGGGATTTATGGATAAGATTAAATCATTCGTTTCCGCTGAAGACGAAATGGATGATGATGAATATGATGTTGAAGATGAACCCAAAACACAGGTAAGAACTGCGCCCGTTGCTCCTGTGAAAAATACGGCACCTGCGAGCGCTTATGAAAACAAGGGTGTTGCTGCAGATGCAGGTCTGAGCGATAAGACCAAAATGGTTCTTTTCGAGCCGAGAAGCTTCGGTGAAGCCGAAACTGCCGGTTCCAGACTGAAAGAAGGAAGAGCGGTTGTGGTTAACCTGCACAAGCTCGATCCTCATTATTCTCAGCGCACCATCGATTTCCTTTCCGGTGTTGTTTTTGCACGCAATGGCGCTGTAAAGAAAATCGGCGAAAATGTCATTCTCTGCTATCCGGAGGAAGTCGGCGTGGCCGGTACGATCAACTACGGAAAAGCGGATTCTGATTCCGAAGACGACAAACTCGAAGATACGCTCGCGTAGTTTTCTGTGAACGACAATAAACAAGGTCATGATTCGTTTTCCAGAACGCTTCATAACGGAATTGCCCGTTATGAGCAGACGGGAAAGCCGTTCATGACCTCTTTTTTAACGCCGGCCCAGAAAGTCACTGCCGAAAGGATCTGCCAGTACATTCCTCATCGCTTTGAAGGCGGAAGAGAGAACGCGATTCGCACCCGACTGATCGTTGGAGAAGATCCGGAAATGGAAAGCTCTGACGCAGATCCGATTGTTTGTCGCCTGCATGCTCAAACCTCAGCAGGTTCCAAAGCGCTCAAACATTCAGATGTACTTGGGGCTTTGATGAATGCGGGGCTGAAAAGGGAAGCCATCGGAGATCTGGTGGTGGAAGATCATGAAATCTGGCTGGTCTGTCTGCCCGGAGTGGCCGAGTTTATCCGAAATGAAGTGAACCGGGCAGCCAGGGTCAGTCTGAATTTTGAAGACTGTCCCGAAACGGAATTTCCGCCGGCCCGCTTTGAAGAGCTGAAGATCAATACCGCCAGTATGCGTGCCGATTGCATTTTCTCTGCTCTGGCGCATTGTTCAAGAGGACAGGCAAAAGAGATGATTTCGGCAGGATTTGTGAAAGTCAATGATGAGATTCTTGAATCGACCAAACCCCTGTGCAATAATGACACCATCTCTGTGCGCCGCCATGGAAAATACCAGATCGGTGAACTGGACGGCGTAAGCAGAAAGGGCAGATTGATTGTCCGAATTTTAAAATATCAGTAAATAAAGCCATGACAAAGACGCGTTTTCGAACTCTGGATTGCAGAGAGCGACCGGCAGGTGAAAGGTCGTATGAAGGATTCGAAAATATCACTTTCGAGCTTGAAAAGGGGAATTGAGTAACCTTTTCCGGTCACAGTCCGTTATCTGGAAGTGCTCTGCAAATCGATGCAGAGAAGATAGGTGGTACCGCGCATTGTCGTCCTTGACGGACGGCTTTTTTTGTTTATGGCTTTTAAGAAAATGAACTGAACAGAAAGGCAGGTTGCAATGGACTACAAGGAAACACTGCAGATGCCCAAAACCAGCTTTGAAATGAGAGGAAACCTCGTTAAAAAGGAACCCAAATTTCAGCAGCGCTGGCAGGATGAGCATCTCTACGAAAAAATGCTGGAAAAAAGAGAAGGCTGCGAGCCGTTTGTGCTGCATGATGGCCCTCCTTATGCCAATGGCGATATCCATGTCGGACATGCGATGAACAAAGTCCTCAAGGATGTTATTAACAAATCGAAATTCATGCAGGGATACCGTGTCCCCTATATCCCCGGCTGGGATACTCACGGCCTTCCCATCGAAACCGCAGTGACCAAACTCGGTTATGATCGCAAGAAAATCGGTATCCCCGAATTCCGCAAAATCTGCCATGACTATGCCCTTGAACAGGTAGAACGACAGAAAAAGGGATTCCTCGCTCTGGGATGCATCGGTGATTACGATCACCCCTACATCACCCTGATGCCTGATTTTGAAGCCAGACAGATCGAAATCTTCGGAAAAATGGCTGTCCAGGGACTGATCTATCAGGGTCTGAAGCCGGTTTACTGGTCTCCTTCTTCTGAATCCGCTCTGGCAGAAGCTGAAGTGGAATACAAGGATGTCGTTTCTCCGACCATCTATGTCAAATTCCCCGTGAAGGATGGAAAGGGAAAACTCGATGAAAACGATGCGTTCGTGATCTGGACCACCACCCCGTGGACCATTCCCGCCAACCTTGGTATCTCCGTTCATCCTCGCTTTACCTATGCCCGTGTAAAAACAGATAATGGCAATCTCGTCGTTCTGGAAGAGATGGTCGAAGATCTGATGAAGCGCTTTGGCATTGAAAACTACGAAATCATTGAGACCTTCAAAGGTTCCGAACTCGAATACATGACCGCTCGTCACCCGCTGTATCCGGAAGTGGAATCTCTGCTGATGACCGGCGAACACGTCACTGCCGATTCCGGTACTGGTCTGGTTCATACCGCGCCTGGCTTTGGTATGGACGACTTCATGATTGGTAAGAAATACGGCCTGCCCATCTTCGTAAACGTCGATGCGCAGGGAAGAATGATGGAAGAATGCGGACCCAGACTGGCCGGCAAAACCGTTGATGAAGCCAACGATATCGTCATCGACTGGCTCAAAGAGGAAAACGCCCTGCTTTCCCGCGAGAACATCACTCACTCCTATCCGCATGACTGGAGAACGAAAAAGCCGATCATCTTCCGTGCGACCACTCAGTGGTTTGCCTCGATTGACAAAATCCGTGATGAACTGCTTGAACAGATCCATTCGGTAAACTGGGTTCCGGCCTGGGGCGAAGGACGCATGCACAACATGATCTCCGATCGTTCCGACTGGTGCATCTCCAGACAGCGTGCCTGGGGTGTGCCGATCCCCATCATCTATGGCGAAGACGGCACTCCGCTGATGGATCCGGCGATCTTTGAACATGTGGCCAAACTGATCGAAAAAGGTGGATCCAACGTCTGGTTTGAAAAAGACGTCATGGAACTGCTGCCTGAAGGCTATACCAGCGAACATTCTCCCAACGGTAAATTCACCAAGGAAACCGACACGATGGATGTCTGGTTCGATTCCGGTTCTTCTCATACCGGCGCCATGATCGAAAGAGGCCTTGGCTATCCGGCTGATCTTTACTTCGAAGGATCTGACCAGTATCGTGGCTGGTTCAACTCCTCGCTGATCGTCGGGACTGCGGTTTATGGAAAAGCACCGTATCGTCAGGTGCTTTCTCATGGTTTCATCATGGATGAAAACGGACGCAAGATGTCCAAATCCGCATGGAATTCCATGGCTCCTGCAGAAATCACTTCCAAATACGGTGCCGATATTCTGCGTCTGTGGGCCTGCTCCGTGGACTATCAGGCCGATTGCTCGGTGGGTAACAAGATCCTCAAACAGATCTCCGATACCTATCGTAAAGTCAGAAACACCTTCCGCTTTTTGGTCGCCAACCTCGACGAAAACCACTTCACTGCCAAAGATCTCATCCCGGTCAATGAGCTTTCTGCTTCCAACCAGTACATTCTGGTTCTGCTGGATGAAGCGGTAGATTCCTGCGAAAAAGCCTACAACGAATACCGCTTTGCGGATGTCGTTGCCGAGCTGACCGGTCTGATGACCAATGAGCTGTCCAGTTACTATCTCGACTATGCCAAGGATATCCTCTATTGCGATGCCAAAGATTCCCGCGCAAGAAGAGAAGTACAGACCGTGCTCTACCTGGCAGCTTCGATTCTGACTCGTCTGTGGGCTCCGATCCTTTCTCATACTACAGAAGAGATCAACGATCTGATGGGCTTTGAAGAAGAATCGATCCACCTGTCCAGATTCGTGAAGAGTGGACTCGATATCGATGGTCAGGCACTGAAAGCCGATATGGATCAGGCGCTGGCCCTGCGTAAAGACGTTCTCAAAGCGCTTGAAGAAGCCAAACAGGATGGCCTGCTCAAGAAATCCGCAGAAGCCGATCTGAAGATCCATGCCAATCCGGAAATCCGTGAGGCTGTGGAAAAACTGATCGACAACCCGGCCCAGTGGCTGATGGTTTCCCGTGCACAGTTTGTCGACGAAGATCTCAAACCTTACAAAGTCTGCGAGATCAGCGTTGAACATGCCAAAGGCCATGTCTGCCCGCGCTGCTGGAACTATACCGAATCCGAGCATGAAGACGGTCTTTGCGATCGTTGTGCAGCGGTACTTGAAAAGAAGTAAGCTCTCCTTCATCCGCTGTTATTGGGTTTAAAACCTCATTTATAAAAACGAAAGGAGAATCCTCACGTATCCCGAAGGGATGGAGGGTTCTCCTTTTTCGTGGTTGGCAAAAGGAATGCTTCAACCGGTTCTTCTCGACGTTTCACTTTGCCGGGGTTTTCTGTAACAATAAAACAATGATGAGAAAAAAACTTCGAAAAGAAAGGGTCATGCTTTTATCTGTTTCCCTTCTTGCGGTACTGGCGCTCTGTATCGGATTGATCGCCTGGATGGTCCACTCGACGGGCGGATCATCTTCCACAGATCAGGTTTCTCAGAATTCTGAAGAAAGCGCCAATTCATCCACAGAAAACCCGCAGGAAAATCCTTCCGCTCTGATCACCGTAACGGGAGATGTCCTGCTTGAAGATCCGATCATGAATTATTTCGGTTCGGGCGACTGGAAAGATTATATGGATGATCTCAAACCGATTTTTGAAGCGGATGCGCTGACCATAACCAATCAGGAAGTTCCGATTGGCGGGGAAGAACTGGGCATTGAGGGAATTGACTATCGGTTAATGCACCCAATGCCACCGCACAGAATCTGAAGAATTCGGGGATCGATTTTGTTTCTCTGGCCAATAATCATGCCATGGACCGATCTTTGCAGGGAATCATCAATACCCACCAGAATCTGGATGCCGCCGGCATCGGTTATACCGAAACATGGACAGAAGAAGAACAATCGAATTCCATTGTCTATCAGAACGTCAACGGCCTGAACCTGGCCATGATCAGCTTTACCTACGGTTGCAATCAGCCGGTTGATCCTTCCTGGGCGGTCAATGTCTACGAATCCGCATGGTCGGATGCTTCTGATCGAGTGATCGACCAGATCAAGGAAGCCAGACACAATGCGGATGGAGTAATCGTCTGCATGCACTGGGGGACCGAGTTTACGTATGAGCTCACGGAAGACCAGCAACTCATGGCCAAAGCCATGGCTGAAGCCGGTGCCGATGTCATCATCGGAAACCATCCGCATACCATTCAACCGGCCGAGTGGATCGAAACCACAGATGGGAGAAGAACGCTTTGTTTCTACTCGCTGGGCAACCTGATCTCCAGTGCCTATCAGGTCGATCGGGCGAGTGAGCAGTTCCAGAACATGTACGAAGTCGGAGCTATCGCTCAGTTTGTCCTTACAAAAAGTGGAGAACATTCGATCGAAATTCAGGATGTGAAAATCATTCCTGTCGTCAATCATTTTGAAGGCAACTACTCTTACTTCCGCCTGATGAAGCTGAAGGATTACACCGAAGAGCTGGCCCAAAAGCATGATCAGCGAAGCTATTCCGATGCCTTTTCTGCTCAGTACCTGAAAGACCAGGTCCATTCGGTCTTTGATCCTTCCGGCATTGCACTCGACCTGGACTGAGCATCATCATCATCATCCAAAAAGGAAACCTGTTTTCTGATTGTTCCATCCAGATCCCTCGACGCAAATCAAGCGGGAATTGACCATTTCACCCATAAATAAAGCGCCAGACCGTTTCTTTCGAATCTGTCTGGCGCTTTTGTGTATCTGTCGTTTTAATCCTTTGGGTCGATGCTTAAACAGCCACTTCGTCCAGTGGTGCAATAAGGATGTCCATCATGGACAGGTCTTCAGAAATCTCCGGAAGCTGAATATTATGGTTTGTTACAAACTGTTTGACGCGATGAGAAAGGCGAAGCAGTTCCAGATCGGTGGAGAGACGAAGATCTCCGTCGAGAGAATGAGCAAGAGCGAAGGGAGAAAGACGCAGTTCTCCGGTCACTTTCCACAGGGAAACCTGATGAGAGCGGACCAGTGAGTAAATCGTCCGGGACAGAACGATCCGCAACTCTTCTCTCTGGATTTCTTTGATCTGTTCCGGATGAGTCTGAATCTCGCCTGGTAGCAGATCCGTGTATTTCTTCATCGCCAATCCCTCCCTTAAATATTCATTAGTGTACCGTTAATGAACGATTTTAAAAATATTAAATCGACAGAAAAATCAAAACGTTGATCTGAGTTTTCAAAAAAGCCAAAAGAAAAGCCCGCACAGCGGGCCGTTCGTGTTTACTGGTTAAGCGACTTTTTCGAAGTCGGATTTGGATGCGCCGCACAGCGGGCAGGTCCAGTCATCGGGAAGATCTTCGAAAGCAGTTCCCGGAGCGATTCCGTTATCCGGATCGCCGAGAGCGGGGTCGTATTCATATCCGCAAAGGGTGCAAACATATTTATCCATATTGGCTCTCCTTTGACCATATCGGTCAGTTTTTAACAGTCCTATTCTATCATGAGCTCTGATCGGGGATGCGGGTTTTGACTGTTCAGCTCGTGTGGATTTTATTGGGCATTTTTGATGGTGATCTGGTCTTTAATCCCCGGAGTGACGTAAATATCGAAAGCGTCAGTCGTGAAATCCGGTTCAAGATCCACGCTGCCTTTATCCGTGATCCAGACCGCATCGAGATCGGAATCTGCGCAAAGCTTCTGACCATCTTCTACGCTCATACAGAACAGGGCGGTGGACATGGCATCGCAATAGGCGGAATCGGTATGAATGACGGTAACCGAACGCATGAAGTTTTCAGGATATCCGGTCTGTGGATCGATGATATGCGAATAGCGTTTTCCATCGACCGTCATGTAACGCTGATAGTCACCGGAAGTGACCAGACAGGTTGGAGTCTGGGTTTTATAAGTCAGCAGGGAATCGCTTTCGTCCGGATTCTGAATACCGACAACCCAGGGATTGCCATCGGGTTTTTCACCGATCAGGACGACGTTCCCTCCGGCATTGATAAAGCCAAATTCGAGTCCGGCTTCCTGCAGACGATCGGCAGCCAGCTGTGCCGTGTAGCCTTTTGCAATCGCACCAAAATCGAGAGCGGCTTCTTCATCCATCAGCTGGATCGTATCGCCTTCCACTTTTACGGCATTCATGGATTCAGGATTGATCGCATCCTGAATGGCCTGTTCGGAAGGAAGAGCAGGGGTTTGCGCATCAAACTGCTCTTTCCACAGGGCAATCAGCTTACCCTGAGAGACATCGAATTTCGGGTTGATCTGATGGGCCTTAAGCGCATCGTTATACACTTCAATCACTCGCTCATCGACCGTAACCGGCTGATCATGTCCATCCTGATTGACCTGCATCAGAGAAACCGTATCAGGATAGGTTTGGTAGGCATCAAAGATCTGGTTGCATTCGACAAAGGTATCTTTGAGGATGGTTACATATTTATTGAAGTCTTCTTCCGAGCAGGTGGTTTTAAAGGAAATCGGGGTATCAAATCCGGCATCCGTCAGGGTGATATCCCGGCTTTCGACTTCCTGTCCGGCTTTTTTCGGACTGGCAATATACAGCGCTCCGCATAAAGTCAGTGCCAGTACGCATCCGGCTGCAATCAGCCATGTGGTGACTGAGCGGTTTTTCTTTTCATCTTTTCGGGCAAGTTCATTCCCATCACACTGGGAGTTTTCTTCCCGGTTTTCGTTTTCCTTTTTATTCATAGAGGTCTCCTTGTTTCTTATTCCATGGCAGAAATGCCGGATTTTCGGGTTTTGTTCCTTTTCAATTTAAGCGAAATCGAAGATCCGTGCCGGAATGATACACGACTAATCGCAATAAAAACTGAAGCGCTGCCAGTTTGAAATGGACAACGCCCCATAATATCTGTTAAATATATTATTTCAGTGTTCAGAGAGGCTCGATTATGGACGGAATCCGGCGACTTTGTCAAATGATTGCGTTAGGAAATTTGATTTTCATATCGAGCTGACTAAAATGAATCTGAATTGTTACTTGAAAGGAAGAAGAGTATGTCACTTTTATTAGGGCCAATGTGTCAGCAT
>Cam_p2__coassemble_2647_pt1 | contig 8534 bp, 8 predicted proteins | sample Cam_p2__metabat2_low_PE_009 | metagenome-assembled genome bin Cam_p2 | reverse complement strand
GTAATAACCGTTGTCTATCGTATATTACAGGCTATTTGAAATCTGTATCTAACACTATAAATGAGAAAGATGATTTGCGGTTTTCTTTGGAATCGCGCTGTTCGAAATCTTTCATCGATCAAACCATCCTCGTATGGCCAACCACTCAGGTATGGTAAAAGCAGATTCGATGCAGAGAATCCGTCCGTTTTGTCTGGATGTTTTGTATCTTTCAATCATGATCACAATTCCACTAATTGTCTGATGTATTTTCGGCTTCTGGATTTTGTCTTTGTGAGAAATTAAATCAAGTGAGACAATTAGTGACAGAAATCACTTGATTTGGGATATTCAGGCGGAACAATTCATCAAAACAGATCATGACAATCCGCTTCACCTTCAGCCATACGGTATGCAGATATCCGGTTGAACATTCATCCTGCAGGAGGCCTTATGAGCAATACAACCGCAACCAAACAAAAGAAACCGCGCATGCTTCCCCAGATTGCTGCTGAGAAAATCATCGATTATATCAAGGATAATCAGCTTCAGCCCGGGGACAAACTGCCCACCGAATTAAAAATGGCCGAACTCCTTCAGGTCGGACGCGGAACCGTACGTGAAGCCATTGGAAGTCTGGTTTCCCGAAACGTTCTGGAAGTTCGCCAGGGATCCGGAACTTTCGTTTCGTCCAAAAGTGGCGTTTCCGAAGATCCGCTCGGTCTGGCTCTTGAAGAAGACAACCTTGCTCTCGCACTGGATATGATGGATGTCCGTTTGATGATCGAGCCAGAGATCGCCTTCATGGCCGCGATCAACGCCAGCTCCGAACAGGTAGAGAAACTTCAGAAACAGTGCGATCTGGTGGAATCCCTGATCCGTCAGGGAAAACCCTACTCGCAGGAAGATGCCCTCTTTCATCAGATTCTGGGAGAATGCTGCCAGAACGTGATCATTCGCAAGCTGATCTGGGTCATTACCACTTCTGTTGGCATGAATGTGGATCTGACCAAAGACCGCTACAAAATGAAGACCATCACCTATCACCGCAAAATTACCGAAGCCGTTCAGCATCAGGATCCGTATGGAGCCAAATATCATATGACGACTCATCTCAATGTGACCCGAACCGGCATCATTGAAGAAATGGAAAGCAATCCGGAATACGATCTTCAGGATACCGAAGAGGAACTGGCCGGCGCTTTGCGCTCTCCCATAACCCCGCCCCAATCCAATCGTTAGACCATTTTCCGCTCCAATAAATCATTTCGAACAAATTTGCACCTTTGCAGAGTTCAAAGGTGCTTTTATTTTGGTCTCAATTGTGTGATCACTCAATTATTGTATGACGAATTTAGTTAATTAAAATCGCAATCCCATCGTTTCCCCACCGTCGAAAGCGGTTTTAAGCCCTAAAAAACCGCAATTCAAATATGTAAGCGTATACGTTGACGTACGAATTGTCGGATGATTTACTATCACTGTCAAAAGTGATCAGACAAATATTTGTAAGATGAATCAGACGAAAGATGTAAAGAAAAGGAGACTTTATGCCACACAGCAAGTTTTCCCACTGGGAAAAGCGGGCAGCCTGTGCAGTTGCCTGTGCCGCGCTGAGCCTTTCCACTCTGGGAATGAGCGGCTGCTCTAAAGGCGAAACAGCTGACGGTGAACCACATATTGTTCTTCGCATGGGAATCGTCGATGGCGAGACCTCCCCGATTTACATGGAAGCCAAAGACATTGCCGAAAATGTTGAAGAGAAAACCGATGGAAAAATTGAAATCATTGTCGTTACGGGCGGAGCGCTTGGCGACGAACGCGGTTCAGTCGAACTGTGCAGCCAGGGTGACCTGGACATCGCTACCGCGGCCAACTCTGTATTAACCAACTGGATTCCGGAAATGAACATCCTTGACCAGGCCTATCTCTGGGAAACCGAAGAGCAGGCCCATGGTGCAGTGGATGGACCGGTTGGCGAACTGATTGAAAGAGAAGCAGAAGAAACCCTTGGAGTTCATGTCGTGGGCTATCTCGAATCCGGATTCCGCGATACCTTCTCCACCAGACCCATCCAAAGCATTTCTGATTTCAGAGGCATCAAAATTCGTACCATGCAGAACCCCTATCATATGGCCGCTTTCCAGTCCTTTGGAGCGATGCCTACCGCAATGGCTTATAACGAAGTCTTTACTGCACTGCAGCAGGGAACCATTGATGCCGCGGAAAATGCAGTATCCAACTGTCTGTCCAATGGGTATTACGAAGTCACCAAAAACGTCACCATGACTCACCATGCCTTCACTTATATCCCCGTCATGGTATCCGACAAGGCATGGAACAAAATTCCTGATGATCTGAAAGAACCGTTCCTTGAAGGCGTCAGAGAAGGATGTCTTGCCGAACGGGACTACCTGAAGAAAACCAATGAAGAAGCTATCGATATTCTCAAGGAAAAAGGTGTGAGCTTCTACGAAGTCGATCTTGAGGAGTTCAAGAACTCCTACAAGAAACAGGCCGAGAAAGAAGGCTTCACCTTCGATCCTGAATGGCAGGCTGCCGTTGACGAAGTTCTTGCAGAATATCCAGCCGAAGGAGAATAGGAATCATGAAAAAACTTCTCGCTTCCCTGACAAAAATTGAAAACGTTCTGATGATTGTGGCCTTTGTGATCATGGTCGGCTGCGTATTCTTCCAGGTCGTTAACCGCAACTTCCTCAAGCTGCCGATGGCCTGGCTGGATGAAGCCGCGACCTATTCGATGATTTACATGGCTCTGATCGGTACCGAAGTCGGTCTTCGCGATGGATCGCAGATTGCGGTTACCGCTGTTGTGGATAAACTCAACGGTCGCGGACGTGAAATCGTTCAGATCCTGGCCAAAGTGGTTGTTCTGATCTTCTCGGGTTCCGTTCTGTACTCGTCGATTCTTATGGTTGGCAAACAGATCGCTACCGGTCAGACTTCCGCAGCGATGCGTATTCCGATGGCCATTCCCTACGCGGCTCTGGTTATCGCCTTCGCCATGATCGTTCTTGTTCAGCTTTACGAAACGATTTACATGCTTAAAGACCTGATTTCCGGCAAATCGTATCAGCGTTATCACGACACCATTGCCGCCGCAGCCGTTTCTCAGGACAGTGCGGCGCTTGATGAAGCAGGAATTCCCAATGGAAATCCGGAAGGCAGTGACTTACCGGATCTGGAGGATAAAAAATCATGACAACAGCTCTCTTACTGTTCGCATCCATGGCGCTGTTCATCCTGATCGGCGTCCCCATTGCCTTCGCACTGGGGGCCGCGGTCTGGACGACCATCGTCTGCAGCCCCGATTTCTTTGTATCAACCGGCATTATTGCCCAGCGAATTTTCGGAGGCCTGGAATCGACTTCGATCATGGCCATCCCGTTCTTTATCCTTGCAGGAAACCTGATGACCAAAGGCGGTATTTCCAAACGTCTGGTTGATTTCGCCAACTCGATCGTCGGTAACGTTCGTGGCAGTATGGCACTGGCCCTGGTTCTGGCCTGCGCATTCTTTGCCGCTCTTTCCGGAAGTGCTCCGGCTACCGTAATCGCCATTGGTTCCATGCTTTACCCCGAAATGGTTAAACTCGGTTATCCCAAAAACCGTACCGCAGGTCTTCTGGTTGTATCCGGTGGACTTGGACCCATCATTCCGCCTTCCATCATCATGGTGGTTTACTCCACGATTACCGGAGCTTCCATCAGTGACATGTTCTCCTCGGGTATGTTCATCGGTCTGATGATCATGCTGGTTCTGATGGCTGTCGTTTTCTTCCTTGCAAAAAAAGAGAACTGGCCAAAGAGTACCGACAAGATGTCCCTGAAAGATCTGGGAAAAAGCTTTGTCGGAGCCATCCCTGCGATCCTTCTTCCGGTCATCATTCTGGGTGGAATCTACTCCGGTCTGCTGACGCCAACTGAATCTGCCGCTGTTGCGGTTGTCTGGGCACTGATCGCCGGCATGTTCATCTATAAGGAAATCACCTGGAAAGATCTCGGTCCCATTTTCCTGGATTCTGCAAAAGGCGCAGCCATGATTCTGTTCATCATCGCGACCTCGACCGCATTCTCCTGGATCTTCGCTTACTCCGGAATTTCCGGTGACCTCGTTCACGCCATTGTGGGAATGAACCTCTCTCCGGTTCTGTTCTGCGTAGTTGTAGCGATCGTTCTGATGATTTTCGGTACCTTCCTGGAAGGTATCGCCACTGCTGTACTGATGGTTCCGATTCTCTGGCCGATTGCCTCGAGTCTTGGAATCGACGTCATTCACTTTGGAATGATCGTTTCTCTGGCTAACGTTATTGGAACAATGACCCCACCGGTGGCCGTAAACATCTTCTCTGCCGCTTCGGTTACCAAACTGAAAATCGGAGAAATCGTCAAAGGCCAGATGCCCTTCTTTATTGGATATCTGCTTGTCTTTGCGGCCGTTGTCCTGATTCCGGGTCTGACGACATTCTTCCTGTAAACTATTTCCCACTTTGAACCGGAGAATCTGCTGATCCTCTCCGGTTCAAAGATCGGGATTTTTAATGAAAACCCTACTAACACACCAAGGAGACAATTCCCTTATGTCCACAAAAAACGCCTCAAAATTCAGTTCCGATAAGGAACGCATGGAAAGCTGGAAAGTCCAGTCTTCTGAAGAACCCGGATTTCATCCGGTCATTACCCCCGACACTGCTGAATGCAAGGAAGCACAGATTTATCGTCTGAACCTTCCGGCTGGTGAAAGCTACGTTCTGGAAAGCGGTGATCTTGAAATGCATCCCGTTCTGATTTCCGGAAGCGCCACGCTTGAAGGACATCCCATCCTTAACGAAGATCTCAACCGCTTCGATGCCTTCTATATGCCCGGTCATCAGTCGGTAACCATCAAAGCCAATGAAGATTCCATCTTCTATATCGCTGGTGCAAAAGATGAAGGGTATGGAAAACCATTCATCCGTCACTTCGATCCGGATCTGCCCATCGGCGAGATTCACCAGATCCATGGTGAAGGCATCGGACAGCGCGAAGTCATGATGACGCTTTCCGACAAGGATGAAGCCAGTCGTCTGATCTGCGGACTGACCTGGTCCAATCCGGGAGCATGGACGTCATGGCCTCCCCACCAGCATGAAAAAGACCTCGAAGAAGTCTACTGCTATTTCGATATGGACAAACCGATGTTCGGCTTCCATATCAGTTATCTGGAAAGCGGAAAAACCGAAGACATCGTCGCTCATTCCGTTCATACCGGAACCGTGGTTCAGGCCCCCTGTGGATACCATCCCACCTGCGCTTCTCCGTTTGGAAGAAACGCTTACCTCTGGGTACTGGCTTCCTTCTCTCACCCACAACGTCGTTATGACCTGGCCATTCTCGACCCGGCCTTCGCCTGAAAAATACCCAACCGAAATACTCCCTAATCGTCCTGATTTTTCATCCTTTCAGAGTGCTGAACCCTCCTTGTCGGCCCTCTGAAAGGGATGAGATCAGCGAAACATCCAGTACCATCGTTCCAAAAACAAACCAATTTCCCATCTACAAATCCAATACATAAATATAGAAAGGCCATTATATGAATCTGAATTCACTTGAAAACAAAACCGCAATCGTTACCGGTGCCGCTCAGGGACTGAGCGAAGGTATGGCACAGGGCCTGATGGAGGCCGGAGCCAAAGTCTGCATCATGGACATTAACCCCAAAGCCGTACAGACCGCACAGAAATACCGCGATCAGGGTTATGAATGTTATGCGGTGATCTCCGATCTTGGCAATGACAAAACCAGAGCCGAAGACTTCCAGAAAGCGGTCGATCTGCTGGGTGGACATCTCGATATCCTGGTTAACGGAGCCGGTGTTCAGCGTCGCTATGCTTCCGAAGAATTCCCTCTGGAAGAGTTTGACTTTGTCATGAACGTCAACCTGCGCAGCGTCTTTGCGATGTGCCAGCTGGCCGGTCAGCAGTTCATCAAACAGGGATCCAAAGGAAAAATCATCAACATCGCATCCATGTTATCGTTCTTCGGCGGTTATACCGTTCCTGCCTACGCCGCTTCCAAAGGCGGTGTCGCTCAGATCACCAAAGCGCTGTGCAATGAATGGGCGGAAAAAGGCATTAACGTCAACGCTCTGGCTCCCGGATACATGGCCACTGAAATGAATACTGCTCTGCTCGATCCGGAAAATCCCCGTTATATGGAAATCACCAGCCGTATCCCGGCTAAAAAATGGGGCGAACCCGACGATATGAAAGGCCCTGTTGTCTGGCTGGCTTCCGATGCCTCCGATTACATCAACGGAGCCATCATCCCGGTAGATGGCGGCTATCTCGTTCGCTAATCTCTGCTCTTTATTCTCTGCTGAGTCTTCTGATCAACTCTGAAGGTTTCAGCTTTCCTCTATAAATGCCTGTTAATTTGCACATTGTTGCCAAAGGAGAACTTTTCATGAAAGCCATCATCACTGATTGCGACCACGACAATATCAATATTGAAAAAGCGGTATTCGAAAAAGCCGGAATTCCGCTCGAACTCAAACAGGCGATCACCGAAGATGAAGTGATCGACCAGTGCCAGGACGCCGATATCTTTATCGTTCAGTACGCGAAAATTACCGATAAAGTGATGGACGCCTGCCCCAAACTGAAATACATCGTCCGCTATGGTGTCGGACTCGATACCATCGATATCCCTGCCGCTACCGAAAGAGGCATTCTGGTCGGTAATGTTCCTGACTACGGAATGAACGAAGTGGCTGACCACGCCATCGCTCTTTCTCTGGCCATGCTTCGAAAGATCGTGAAAATGAACGAGCTGACCAAAACCAAAGACTGGGATTACACCTATTCCATTCCTGTTCACCGCTTCTCCAATCAGACCGTCGGTGTCGTTGGTCTTGGACGAATCGGCAGAAACTATGCGAAAAAGATGCATGCGTTAGGTTTCAAAGTCCTTGGTTATGATCCTTACTTCAGGGAGAGTGAAGAAACCAAAGGCTGGCTGGAAGCCGTTCCCTTCGATCAGTTGGTCAAGGAAAGCGACATCATTTCCATCCACTGCCCTGCCGATGGAAATAAAGACCTCTTCAATGCCGAAACCTTTAAAAACATGAAAGACAACGCCCTGATCGTTAACGTCGCTCGTGGTGGAATCATCAACGAAGACGACCTGTATCAGGCCCTCAAGGACGGAGAAATCGGTGGAGCTGCACTGGATTGCATGCTTGGCGAACCGGTAAGCAAGGACAATCCCCTGTTCGCTCTGGAAAATGTCATTGTGACTCCCCATATGGCCTGGTATTCCGAAGAAGCAGCGGAAGAACTCAAGCGTAAAGTTGCGGAAGAATCCGTACGATTCGCCAATGGAGAACCGATTCATTACGCCGCCAACCAGCCCAAAGCGCCTCGCCAGTAACGAATGGAGCTTTCCCGCTGCATTTTCATTCCATTTAAACGGGGTAAAGGGCCTGAAAGGAGGAGCACATGAGTACTGTCCTTCTGTTTGGAGAACCTCAGGTCACCCTGACTGCTCCAAAACCCCGAAAACGTAAAAACAGCACCGCATATACCTGGACGGTATCCGGTCCGGAAGTCAACGTCGCCATCGGTCTTTGTCGACTCGGACATTCAGTTCGATTTCTCAGTCGGCTGGGGGAAGATCCCTTCGGCCACTGTATCTTCAATATGTTTCAGGCCAACGGAATTGATACTTCCGCAATCACCTGGGATCCCCGCTATTCCACAGGAATCCGCCTGAAACGACCGGATGAACAAAAATCCACCCTTTCCTCTTCCCTTCAGAAAACGGCGGCCAGCCATATTTCACTCGAGGATATCGATGCGCTGGACCTGTCGGATATCGACCTGATTCACTTAACCGGCAGCGTCCTGACTTCCAGTCTGCAAACGAGACAGGCAGCCTTCCATCTGCTGGATCTGGCCAGAGATCAGCAGATTCCCATCAGCTTTGATCCCGATCTTCATCCCGATCGGTGGGAGGATGAAGAGACCATGAAAGCGGTGGTTCATGAGATCGTCGCCAGAACTGACATTTTTCTTCCCGATCTTGAAGAATGCGAACAGTTATGCGGCCTTCAGTCTCTGGAGGAGATCTTCGATTTCTACGAATCTCTTGGCGCAAAGACTACCGTCATCAAAGACGGATCCAATGGGGCCAGTTATCGCACGGATGGAGAAATCCTGCGTATTCCCGGCTTCCCCGTTGACCAGATCGTGGATTCGACCGGTGCAGGCGATGGATTTGCGGCCGGATTGCTTTCCGGTATTCTCGAAGAGCTTCCTCTCTTTGAATCCATTCGTCGAGGAAACGCACTGGGTGCCTTTCAGGTGACCAGTCCTTCCGATAATGATGACCTTCCCAAACGAGCCGATCTGATCTCCTATATCGACCGGATCTGGATCGAACCCGAAGAAATCATTTAAGCTTTCCCGATTTTTCGCACCTTTTCCAAATTTGTTTGATTCGGGGCTGTAAATTAATTCAGCCCCCACACTAAAAAGGCGACCCGCTGAGGGTCGC
>Cam_p2__coassemble_2639_pt1 | contig 8574 bp, 9 predicted proteins | sample Cam_p2__metabat2_low_PE_009 | metagenome-assembled genome bin Cam_p2 | reverse complement strand
TTCCACAGCTAACTTTGACCTGGTATACAAACCACCCACAACTTTAGATAGTCGTTAAAACCACAGGATTCCTTCGGGAATCTTTTTTTTCGTTGATCTGCCGAATAAATCTTCCGGTTTTTCCGTAAATAAAGACCTGACCGCAAATTCGGTCAGGTCATATGACAAAATACTTCGTTTATTGAATTAATCGTCGATATCTTTATCGTTATCGTCAAAATCCCTTTCGCCAGCAAAGCCAATTTCATTGAGCACGCTGTCTACTGCCTTACGGTTACCGGGAAGATAGTCCTCAAAAACATAAAGCACTTTCTGACTGGAATCGGCAGCCAGAGTCGTATAGACGTTATTGTAGTCATTCATATAGAAGGAAACTTCCTGAGTGTCCGTATCCGAGTCGTCGATTTCCTGGTACTGCTGATCCTTGAGCAGATCTACCTCATGAACATAGGCTTCACGGGTTTTCTGTGAATTTTCATAAGAGTACACGGTAATCGTTACGCTGCCTTCATCATTGAGGGCATCAATCACGAGGGCTCCATCTTCTCCAGTCGTTTCGCTGAAGGTAAATCCTTCTTTTTTCAATGCATCTTTCAGCTGGGTATAATCCTGCGTACTTCCTGATTCACTGACCGTATTTGTCGAGTTTTGCGTACTTTCTTTCAGTGCTGCCGTTGTGCCGGCACATCCGCTGATCAGAGCGGCAATCATCAGGCCTGCAGCCAGTCTGTTCATTCTTTTCATAATTGATTCCTCCACTTTCGCTTTCGTCTTTATTAAAACGTTGATTCTATCAAACTGCTGATTCCATGACCATGGAAATCATTTTTGAGCTTTCCCTGCTCAAATCGGTAATGGTTAAAGTTGTGAAGGAAAGCGGAGGTTTTACAATAAAGGAAACAAACCTTAAGGAGGAATGGAAATGCTTCGAATTGGAATGCTGACCAGCGGAGGAGACTGCCAGGCACTGAACGCCACCATGCGCGCCATCTACTTTTCCGTCATGAACAATGCCGATGAGCCAGTACAGTTTTACGGTTTTCTCGATGGGTATAAAGGGCTCATGTATAACAAATATCAGATGCTTTATGCCAGAGACTTTGAGGATATTCTCACCCGCGGCGGTACGATTCTGGGAACCAGCCGCGTCCCGTTCAAGAATCTGGACAAACCCGATGAACAGGGTCGGGATAAAGTGAAAATGATGAAGAAGACCTATGCGGATTTGCATCTGGATTGCCTGTTTGTGCTTGGCGGAAACGGATCGATCAAAACCGCCAACCGCCTGTCTCAGGAAGGTCTCAACATCATCTCCATGCCCAAAACCATCGATAACGACCTTTGGGGAACCGATATGACTTTCGGATTCCAGTCTGCCGTCGATATCGCGACACGAGCTATTGATGAAATCCACACCACCGCTTCCAGCCATGGACGTGTATTCATCGTCGAAATCATGGGCCATAAAACCGGATGGCTGCCCCTCAATGCCGGAATTGCCGGAGGCGCTGATATCATCCTGTTACCGGAAATCCCCTACAGCCTCGATACCATCATTCAGACCGTGAATAAGAAAAAGACCGACAACCGTGGAAGCTTCATGATTATTGCGTGCGCCGAAGGCGCCATCTCCAAGGAAGACGCTCTTCTGCCCATAAAGGAATACCGCAAAAAACTCTCCGAACTGACCTACCCGTCCGTATCCTACAAACTGGCTGCAGAAATCGAAGCGCTGACCGGAAAGGAATGCCGCGTAACTGTACCCGGACACACCCAGCGAGGCGGTATGCCGGATGCTTATGACCGCGTCTTTGCCAGCCGTCTTGGCAGTGAGGGTGGTCGAATGGCCGTTCAGGGAGAATACGGATTCATGGTGGCCTATAAGAACCGTGAAATTGTCAAAGTCCCTCTGGAAGATGCTGCCGGAAAACTGAAACTGGTTGATCCCAATTCAAGCATTATCAGGGAAGCCAAAATGCTTGGCATCTGCTTTGGTGATGACTAAAAGCAGCGCAGATCAATCTGTCAAAGAGACGGTTTGAAGTAAACTGTAACTGTAAAAAGAGAGGTTGAATCATGTCAAAATTTGATTATCTTGCCAATGAAATCGCAAATCTCAACAGCGATGCAAAAAAAGCCCTGGCCGCTAAAGTACTTTCCGCTGAAGAAGAACATCTCAGAAACGGAATCGTTCCTCTGAATGCCGACCACAAAGCCGTTGTTGAAGAAGAAAAAACCGAAAAATGCTTCGAACTGCTCGCTGTTGGTGCATTATGTGCCGGAACGGTAGCTCTTGGTCTGCTGGTCGTAAACAAACTGAAAAAAGAAGTTGAACGTCAGGCAGCCAAAGAGAAAGCTCGTCTCGAAGCAGAAAAGAAAGAAATGATTCAGACGCTTTCCCGTATCAAGGGACGTCATTAATCCAGAACGTCAAAAACCGGCTTGCGCCGGTTTTTCTTATGCAAAATTTTTAAAAACTGCTCGTCTTTTTTCGATACAGTACGTGATCGTAATGGATTCCGTTTTCATCAATGGAATCCAGAACTTCGCGATCATACTTTGAATGATCGAATTCTGGAAACCAGGTATCCGCCGGATAATCGGCATCGATTTCCGTCAGATAAAGCAGATCGCAATCCGGAAGCAGTCTGGAATAAAGCGACGCGCCTCCGATCACAAAAACCGTCTGATCCTGATCCTTCCAGTCCTTTTCAAAGGCCTCGTAAGAATCGTAAACATGAAGGTGTTCGCGTTCAGGCAAATGCGAAGAAGTCAGGACGATATTTTCCCTGCCCGGAAGAAGGCCGGGAAGGCTTTCGAGCGTTTTGCGACCCATCAGCACCGGATGATGCAGAGTTGTTTTTTTGAAGAAGCGCAAATCTTCTTTGAGCGAATGACCCCAGGGCATATCGCCTTTCCATCCCAGTTCGCCGTTTTTTCCCACGGCGGCAATCAATGCGAGCTTCATTACTGTGCAATCGGCATCGAAATTTTCCCCATATGCCGGTATCCTTCCAGTTTGATATCCTTCAGCTCTTTTGAATGATCGAAATCATAAAAATCATGAATTTCCGGATTGAGCACAAGCTTTGGGGCGGGATAGGATCCCTGCTCATGCCAGCGATGCAGCTGTTCTTTAATCCCATCGATCTGATTGACATAAATATGTGCATCCTTGATCGACCAGTCCAGAACGCCAGGTTCGAGACCACAAACCTGCGCGACCATCATCAGCAGGACCGCATATTGGGTAACGTTAAACGGAAGCCCCAGCGGTACGTCGCAGGAACGCTGATGGACGAGCAGATTGAGCCTTCCATCGGTGATGTCCCATTCCGAGCTCCAGACACAACTGGGTAATACCGCTGTATCGAGCTCTGAATTCTGCCAGAGCGACAATACCCGTCGGCGATCTTCCGGATTCTCCTTCAGAGATTTGAGCAGATCATCCATCAGATGATATTTTCGAACAATATAGCCATAAGCGGTGCCGATGGTATGGGCAAACGAGGGATCGAAGTGTTTGAGGACTTTTCCGGTTTTCTGATCTTTCCAGTCTCCGTTTTCGTCGATCTCCCATTCGTTCCAGATATTGACATTTCGCTCCTGCAGCCAGCGCACATCGTTACTCTGCACCTGGTAAATCCATAACATCTCCAGAACCGCCTGACGGATGAACAGCTGTTTGGTGGTCAGGATCGGAAATTCCCTGGCCACATCGAGGGTAAAGTGGGCAAACGGTACCTTAATGGTATCGATCCCGGTCCGGTTGGAAACCCGAACCCCCTCATTGAGAATCCGCTCGCAAAGCGAGCAGTAAATATCATCCCAGACTGCCATGAACGCTCTCCTTTTTATTTCTCAATTCTGTTTCTCAATCTTTCCCTGAGCTGAGGGAAGAATGACTTCATTAATATAATGAGCCAATGCATCTTCATCATTGGTATAGTCACTGACCACATCCGCGATTGCCTTAACCGAAGGCAGCGCATTTTTCATCGCCACACCGGTACCGGCAAGAATGATCATTTCCTGATCGTTGTTCTCATCGCCAAACGCAACGACATTATCGAGGTTGATACCGTAATGATCGCAAAGCTTCTGCAGTCCGAATCCCTTGTTAATGTCTGCTTCAACAAATTCGTACAGAACATCGCTGGTCGTCACGCTTTTAAGCCCTGGGATATGGATGGTTTCTCCAACTTTGGCCACGTCTTTTTGCTGCTCAGGACGGGAGCGGATGATCAGCTTGTTTACATATCGACCTTCCAGAAATTCATCCAGATCGACGATAATTTCGTTTTCACCATACAGATCCGCATTTTCAAGCGTTTCCGGAGTTGAAAACTCAACGTAGCGATCATTGCCCACCATGACTTCGAAGTGCAGATCATCAAAGTGCTTTTTGTATTCATGAATGATGTCCGCAATATCACTGCCGCTGATCAGAGAATAGGTTTCCTTCTCTTTTCTGCGGGTATCGTAAAGCACACCACCATTCATACCAATCAGAAAACTGATGGAATCCTCAAGTCCCCAGTTTCTGGCCAGTACCATTCCGCTTTCCACCGGTCGTCCGGAAACGACCCCAAAAAGAATGCCGTGTTCTTTCAGTCTGCGAATCGCCTGACGCGTCGCTTCACTGACGTTTTTATGGGAATCGAGCAGTGTGCCATCCAGATCCGTCGCAACCAGCGCAACCTGAGGCTGTTGTTTCGTGTATTCCTTCATATTATCGATCCATCCTTTATTCTTTTATGTTTTATTTCTGCGCAGTTTCTTCTGTGGATTCCAGAGTCCGACGCGTATGGTCAAGCAGTTGCTGAAGCGTTTTGCGGGTTTCGGGATTTTCGAGGACGTTCTGATCAAGCAGACTTTCCAGCTTTTGATCCCAGTATCCGGCTTCAAGAATCAGTTCTTTTGCTTTTTCGGTATTCAGATCAAAGATAAACCCAAGATAGGAAACCCAATAATCCAGCGCGGTATGGCGATCCGTTCGCTTCACCGACTGGCCGGAAAGAATCGCCTGGGCGACTTCCGGGGAAATGGATTCCTGCGCGATTCCAGCCTGAGACTGGCAGGACATGACATCCGGATTTTCCGTCACTGCACAACGGAAGATATCGATTTTATCAGCATCCCGGATGATCGCATCAAGGATTCGCTGAAATCCCTGATCTTCATCGGGTATCCGGTAATCGCTGTGAACTCTGACGGCTTTGATGACCTGATCCCGCTCTCTGGGTTCGAGATCTTCAAGGAAGTCTTCCTGTTCAAGAATCTCTGCACCCAGTCTGGCATGGGAAATGCTTTGAGCATCGATGAACGTGTGGAAACGTCTGGCCTGTTCAAAACGGCCGATATCGTGAAACAGTGCCGCCAGATGAACCAGTTCTTTTTCTCTTTGAGTCAGATCGAGTGAGGCTGCAATGGCATCCGCTGCTTCTACGACCTTCCAGGTGTGAATGATCTTAAGTCTGATCAGCGGATCTTCCGGATTGTAATGACGAACATATTCGGTAAAGCGTTCTTCTTCTCTCATCTGCTCCTCCCCCAAAAAAAGCTTTTCAGAATCATTTTCTGTTTCTCACCCATTATATCTCAGGCATGCTGTGCGAAAAACTGACAACCGGATGAGGGGATCAATCCCGGTCCTCATAACAAAAAAGACAGGATGATCTTTCATCCTGCCTTTCTGCTTTGTCGAAACAGTTGGTTTACATCCACTCTTTGATGGTGAAATTGGAGCCGGTTTTCAGATCCCCGGCGTCGACCTGATTCATGAAATCGTTGATGGCTTTGACAAATTCTGCCTTGTCATCGCCCAGATGTTCGATTTCAGTGACATTACGAACATTGACAAACATTTCGCCATGACCGGAATAAACCGCATGGAAGGTGTTGCTTGAAGACTGTTCGAGAATGCCGTCTTTCGAGAACTCAAACAGGAAGGTTTCACCGGTAATCTGATCAAGACCGAGTTGATCGCGTCCGGACCATCCATTTTCAATCAGCGCTGCCGATTTGGCTTCCTCATGGAAGGCATCCATATCTTTGACTTCCACCCGGAGCTCATAGCCATTGCCTTTTTCACTTAAATTGAAGTTATACAGCGAAGCGTTTCGAACCGGATCGACCGGGCGAACAAATCCGCAGTTCACCATCGCATCACGAAGGTTGATGGCCGGATAGTCTTCTTTGGTATAAACATTCTGATCTACTGAAACAATTTTTCCTGTAAGCATATCATCGTGTGTGTCACTCAGATCTGTATTCACGCTGGTGGATTTGCTTCCCAGTCTGGAAATCAGGCCTTTGCCGGATTCGATCTGGTTATAGGAGTCATCGTTATCGATCAGGTCCGCTCCAAGAATGGAACCTCCATCCTTGGCCTGGACATTATCCCGTCCGTTTTTCAAAACAAGATGATCTTTGACAAAATCCGAATCATCACCGGTGACATACTCGTAAATCTCGCCATCGCCTTCGGTTTCGAGATCCATCTGATAATAATTTGCGGTATTTTTGAAGATTTTCATCCATGTTTCTTCCGCTTTGGCATCATCCGAAGCATTGGCAATCAGTTCATCAAGCAGTGATCCGGTTTCTACCGGTTGACTGGATTCCTTGCTTTCCGATTTCGTACTGTCTGTCGAAACGGTACTTTCCGTTTTTGTACTGTCCGTCTTTGAAGAAACAGCAGGCGAGGAAGCACATCCGCTGATCATCATCGCCAGCGCAATAAGAGTCGCTGCCTGTTTCATTCCATAATTTTTCTTCATATTCATCCCTCATTCCTTCCTGAAAAAAGAGAGGATCCTTTTCTGACTCAATTATAAGTGACCTTCTCGAGGGGTTATTGTGGGATGCCCGAAGGGGTAGGCAGAAGAAAAGCCGGCAGTCCGTCGGCTTGTATTCAAACTAATTCTTTTGGAGAACGGATTACAGGTTTTCCTGCATCCATTCGTAGACCATGGAAGAAACTTCCTTCATCATTTCCTGCGCATGTTCCGTATCGTACAGATCCGTACAGAGCATGGTCAGGATATATGGGCCCTGATCGGTATAGACAATCATGGTGTCATTTTCCGTATCGTAGAGCATGCCGGGCTTGTTGGCGGTTTTCACGCCTTCAGGAACACCCTGAAGCAGACGTCCATCGAGTGCCTGCAGGCAGAGCCATTCATTCATCTCACTCGATCCTTCAAGTTCTCCGTTTTCGATATCTTCAAGAATCTTTCCGGCATCCTGGGCGCTGGTGTAGTTTTCATATGCCGCACCCGACATGCTGGTCTGATGATACCCATGACGCTGACACCAGTCGTTCAGAACTTCAATGCCCGCATAATCATCGCCATGACTGAGCATGGTCAGCAGACCACTCCAGGCATCGTTATCTGAAACGGTAATCATCGCATCGAGCAGACTGTTGACCTGATCCATACCATAAATGGAGCAGATCTCCTCATAGTTTTCATAAACCGCACCCATGACGAAGACTTTCATTACACTGGCCGATTGCTGGGGTTTGTTGTTCCAGACGGCCGACTGTTTGCGATTCGGAAGGCGGATACCCACTGAAATCTGGCTTCCCTCTTCCTGATTGGCGCGGATATAATCGGCGCACTGCTTGAGCAGTTCGCTTAAATCCGTCTTCATCGCACCGGTCTCTTCATCAAAAACGTAAACTCGTCCTTCGATCTCCTGCTCTCCTTTAACCAGAAGACCTTCAGCATTGAAATAATACGTAGAATCTCCGGAAGCGATAAACGTATCGTGGACCATGGACCCGGAATTCGTCTCAAAATAGCGAGTTCCGTCATCGAGATCCACAAAACCGGTCACCATTTCTCCATTCGCATCCTGACAGCGAATGACCTGGGTGCCGTTTTCGTCTGTTGAAGTCACCAGTTCATAGTTTGCACGGGTTTTATTGGATGTGAATCGATCTTCACTTTTACTGGCTTTCGCATCAGTTTTCCAGTCGACTCTTGCACATCCGGAGCACAGAAGGACGCAAAGTACCCCTGTGACGATTTTTGAGGATTTTTTCATTCCGACCGCCTGTTAAACTTGATTAAATTAACATGCAGAGATTTTTTTATCAAGATCAAATCCAAGTCTTTGATGACTTTTTCCTTCTTTCCAAAAGATTTCATGAGCTTATCTGTCGTCAGATCAAAAAGGTCGAATCCTTTTCAAATCGCCTGTTGTTATTCCGTTTTGGGAGTGACTTCCCCTTTTTTGAGCCAAACCGCACCATTGCGAAAAGTAGGTCGATCGGTCTTTCAACGCAGCAGTCGATGTACTTCGGTATTTCTACTCAGGGATTCTGAAAAAATTGCGGTTGAGAATAAACAGTTCTGTAAACGAATGGTTCAGCTGGTTCAAAGAACCCCATCAGGACATCCGTTGCCTGACTATTGAGGATTCCAAAGGTAAAAAGACTCGCACCGTGCCATACTGTCCAACCCTGCCTTACTGCCTGAACAGGTATTGTATGGACTACGGACGGTTAAACCAGCGTAGCTAAAAATTGGAAAATCTGGATTCTGGTTTTCCGTCCCGCTTTGA
>Cam_p2__coassemble_2583_pt1 | contig 8801 bp, 10 predicted proteins | sample Cam_p2__metabat2_low_PE_009 | metagenome-assembled genome bin Cam_p2 | reverse complement strand
ACAATTTCAGTTTAGGCCACATTTATCTTTGACCACCTTTAACTTTGGAGCTCCTGTTTTACATGGAAGACAGATCGATTTTGGTTGTTTCCGGGTTGTAATAACTGCGAACAAAAATGTACGGTTTGCCGTTTTTGCGACAAATCTGTTCATCCTTTCGAATTACCGGAGTAGCCTGCTGATCTGCATCAGTCGGGCGTACTTACCGGGAATCAGTTCGGGAATGAGTGCCGAATGGACAATCCCCCGTTCGCGATATCGTTTCAGATTCAGGAAAGACTCAAGTCTTCCGACCTGTTCGTCACTGACATCATCAGCGGCCAGATAGATCTCTTCTATTCGAAGAGGAATTTCTTCATCCATTGCCATACGGACCAGTCTGAAGATTCGTTCATGTTCCTGAAGACCCAGTGATTGACGAATATCGTCTACCTGACGAGAATCATAGGTCGCATCAAGAAACAGGATTCGGTATTTCTCGGAAACATCCGGAGCATTAGCCAGATTAGAAGCTTTATGAGCGATGAAAGTTCCCCGATGACCATCACGGTACAGAATACCGCGGTCGCAGAGATCTTCCACGGCTTTTCGGACGGTCATTCTGCTGATATGCAGAGTGGCGGAAATTGCCCGTTCGCTGGGAATAGAATCATACGCTTCTCCGCTTATGATCAATCCTTGTAAATACTCCATCACCTGGGAATATTTCGTCTGGCTCATTTGCCCGATCCCCTGCTGTCGATTACTTGATCAGAGTGAAAGGTCTCCAGGGCTCCAGAGCGTTCAACAGTTCATGCTCTTCAGGCGGAATATATCCAACTACGTTTTTGCGCGGATCTGCTGGCATATCCTTGAGGATGATGTGCAGTTCGCCTTTGTAGCGTCCATATCCGTCGTTAAGCACAACGACATCTCCGCGTTTGAGCTCTCTGCAGTTTTCCGGTTTGATCGACTCATTGGCATAAGTGATACGCGGGAAAGTACTGCGGGCCATATATTCACTCATATCACCACGTACGTAGTGGGGATGTTCAAACAGAACCTTGTATTCGCCAGGCTGCAGTTCTTTTTCAAAGACAGGTTTCAGGTTGAGAATACCCGGCTGCAGTTTGGAGAGCTGTTCCATTTCTTCTTCCGTCGCGTAGCAGTTGGAGATCAGAATATCATCAATATCTCCTTCTGCAATAAGCAGACGGGCCTGTGCATCCAGCGGCAGATCTCGATGATCTTCAAGCGTGCACAGTCCTTCGTGAACCGGCCATGGACCAAAGCTGTCAGGAGCATTGGATCCGATGAACGCAGCAATCGGAAGGTTGTTTTTCTTAATATCCTTGTTGCACTTTCTGAAATGCTTTAAAGACAGTCCGGAATAGCGCTGCGGATAAAAGTTGTGACAGGTTGTCAGATGAGAGCGGTCAGGATGGTGAGAAATGATGTTGTCAATGTAGCCATTACCAAGGCTGGCATTCACTTCAATTTTCAGACCTTCCGGATTGCAGGTCATCTGAGCTTCCTTCATTCCATCAAATCCCTCATCGAGACGGATACCGTCTGCTCCGAGTTCCTTGAAGAAGGAAAGATCATTCCATTCAACTCCCAGATCTTTTAAAACGGCTGGAGCAACATCAAGGTAGATCTCCATTCCCCGCTCATGCGCGAAATCGTTGATGTCCTTGAATTCGTCGATCAGCTGTTCTCTGGTTTTTCCCTGCAGACTCAGAAGGCAGGAAAAGATTCTGGTAAAGCCGTGTTTGGAAGCTGTATCGATATACTTCTTAATATTTTCGGCAGTATCGTGTTCGGGATATACCGAAATTCCTAATCTTGACATTTATATGCCTCCAACGCTTGCTCGAAAGCATCAAGACGTCGATTGGCGACCTTTTTGGTGGCCATTCCATAAAGGAAGCCACTCAGTTTCTGGTCGATCGACTTGATCGCTTTTGTTGAGGACGTTTTTTCCTCATAGATCAGCTCGATTCCATCATCAGCAGTCGCATGGTATTCATAACGCATATCCACTCTCGAATCGGGCTGAACAAAAGCAACAGAATAAGCGCCAGGCTCAAGCTGCGCTATTTCTACTGCAACAACTGCGGTTTTTCCATTCAGCCCCTGGATCTTCTTTTCATATTTAAGACCTGGGTACGCGGATATACCTGCGTCGTCATCAGCGAGCTTCTGGATGAAGCTGCTGACAGTATCATATGGGCACTTAATCTGGCGCTTAACTTTCATAGTAGATTTTCTATCCTTTCCGAACTGTTCGTTTCGTGTCTGCAGATTCTTCTGCACGGTTTTTCTTGATCAGATAGATGCCTATCATGATCAGCATTACCCCAGAAAGGATCAGGTAAATTGGCTGGGCCATCTGATACGACAGCATGATGAACACGCCGCCCAGTGAAATCAGAAACAGTCCGTTTTTAGACATTGATAAATCTCCTAATCGACGGATCCCACCTGGAAATATAATGCGGTTCCCAGCGGGCTCGCCTTAATAGCCGCTTTCGCGGTACTGACAGGATCACCTTCACCCTGGGCATCAAAAAGTAATTTCATTTTACCCTGCTTGCCCTTGTACGTGTAATGAATACCATCGAAGGTCTTGTCATTGAGCACGTCAATTACATAATCCTGTTGTGTGGGCATGTTGATAAAAATCATTTTACTTCTTCTCTCCTTGTAACTGAGTGTAAAGGTCAATGAACTCGTTAGCGAGAATCTGGAACGTTTCTGCCGACATCATCTGGTCTTCGGCATGTACGAGCAGCAGATTCGGAGTTTCACCTTTTCCGTCAGCTTCTTTGGCAATGAGCTGTCCATGGGCCTTGTGGCCTTCTACGAACATCTCTTCGCCTTCTTCCATACTTTTTTTAGCTGCTTCGATATCACCGGCTTTGGCCTGCTGGATCGCTTCAATGAAGCTGGATCTGGCGCCGCCAGCAGCGGTGATCATCTGAAAGCAGATCAACTCTAAACCATCCATAATTCATCCTCTGATTCTAACAGCGTACGGGAATTGCTGTAATTACAGTATATCTTCTCTTCTCTGTAATTCGCTTCTGACTAAGCGTTAAGAGCGTCTACAGCTTCAGGATCGTCTTCAGCAACGTCTTCGTTGTAGTTGTTGGCAACAATTACGAACGGAATCCAGAGAACAACTGCGACTACAAGGTTAACTAATGCAAGAATTGCAGCTGCGAAGCTTCCACCGGTAGCAAGCCATGCATACAGAACAGGTGGAGTAACCCAAGGTACAACAACATGACAGCAAGGTACCATTCCAGTAGCGGTAGCACCGTAAGCGATCAGAGTCAGAACAACCGGCACGATCATCCAGGGGATGAAGTACAGGGGGTTCAGTACGATCGGCATACCGAAGATAACAGGTTCGTTGATGTTGAAGCATCCCATGGCAACGGACAGTTTTGCAACAGCTCTGGAATCAGCGCGTTTCGAGAAGATCAGGATTGCGATGAGCAGAGCGATGGTGCATCCGGAACCACCCATCCATACATAAGCATCGAAGGAGGCACGGGACCAGATGTAGGTCATCGTTTTGCCAGCCTGGTAAGCAGCGTCGTTCATCATCAGAGCAGGAGTATAAGTTCCTTCAATAACAGCACCGAGGATGTTAGGTCCATGCAGACCGAAGAACCACAGCAGCTGAACCATGATGATGATGATCAGTACAGCACCAAGACCCTGAGACAGGCCAAGGAACGGCATTGCGATATATTCGTTAATCAGATCGCCAATCGCTTTTCCGCCGGTAGTAGCAGAAGCGATATAGCCAATAATGGAAACTACATAGATGGCAACAACGCCAGGAATAATAGAAGCAAATGCGCGGGAAACTGCAGGAGGTACGGAATCCGGCATTTTAATGATGATCTTTTTGACCATGAGCTTGGAGTAGATCAGACCAGCGATCAGGCCAACGATCAGAGCAGTAAACAGACCCTGAGCATTCAGGTAAGCGTAGTTGAGGAAGCCCCAGCCTACAACGTCTGCTTCATCAGGTCCTGCACCAGCAATGGTAGCAACCTGAGGAGTGATAGCGATGAAGGATGCAAATGCAACCAGACCGCCTGCGAGAGCGTCTACTTTGTAGACTTTCGCAATCTGGTAACCCAGAGAGAATACGAAGCACATTGCGAGGATCGCAAGAGTACCCCACCAAACGTTACCGTTGATGTTGATCAGCCAGGCCATGTTTTCAGCCCAGTGCAGATCTGGCCAGTAGTTGTTCGGCAGGTCACGTACGAATACGTTCAGGAGGGTGGCAACAGATCCCGCCATGGTGATCGGCATGATACCGATGAATGCATCACGAATGGCAACGAGGAATTTGTTGGAGCCGATTTTGGCTGCGACGGGGACAAAATGTTCCTCCATCCAGCTAGTGAATTTTTCTAACATTTTTCTTCTCCAATTTGTTTGTAAAACTTGGTGTTTCTAGTCCAGAATTTTCAGAGCTTTTTCCAGTACAGCTTTCCCGTTCATTGAGCCGTAATCTTTCATGTCGATAACTTCAACAGGGATACGGCCGTCCACAGCTTTCTGCATTTTTTTCTGCATAAAGCGAACCTGCGGACCAAGGAAAACAATGTCGGCTTTAGGGAGTTCCGAAGCGGATGCAGCGTCTCCAACAGCCCAGATTTCTGCTTCAACGCCTTTCTCCTTAGCCGCTGCCTGCATTTTCTTAACGAGCATCGAAGTGCTCATGCCGGCAGAACAAACCAGTAAGATGTGTTTCATGGTTTACATTCCTTTCCGTGGTATATACCAATTTCGGCAAAAGTATATCATATTAAATCTCAGATACAACCGTTTACACCATAATCTACACATCGGCTAACCATCTTTTCCCAAAATCGCGTTCCCGATCCGGAAGTTTGACCAGAACTTCCAGATTGTTTTTGAACCCTGTTTTTAAGATTTGATAATTATTCGACAATTTACGGAACCGGCTGGTCTAATTTCACATAAAATTATTAGACCATACAGGTCAGAATGAAATCCGGATGACCAGACCCGGAGACAATTCTGGCGATTGCCGCGATTTCACGGAATCCGAATGGAAGAAAGGTTCAGATTTTGTGAAATTGCCGGAAATCTTCTTTTCAATGAATACGCTTTTTACAACTCTGATTTTAGAAAGCCCTTTTAAAAGCAACATTAAAAACACAAAATAAAAACGTCCTGAAGCAAATTTCTTCAGGACGTTTGATTTCAAGTGGTGGATCCTTAGGGATTCGAACCCTAGACCCACTGATTAAGAGTCAGTTGCTCTGCCAACTGAGCTAAGGATCCGTTCGGCTTGATCATCTTACCACAGGACGAGCTTATTGCAAGTATAAATTACCGGTTTTTTTATCACATAATTTCCGGCAAACCACAATTTGTTTTCTGTCGACTTCCACTCTTTGTCAATTCCCTTCTGCAGAGGGATTCGACAGGGGTACAGGAGTCAGAAAACGTTAGTCATTGACCGATGATAAACTACAAGAGAATAAAGAAAATACAGTAATCATCTGTCTTCGGATAGTATCAACCGGAATACCACAGTCCGGACGTTTACAGAACAGAAAATTTCAGAAGAGTAAAGAAGGAGGAACTCATGTCCAGAATTTATGTCATGCGCCATGGAGAGACAGAAAGAAATCGAATCAATCATGTCCTTGGACGCTCCAATCTGCCTTTAAATGAAACCGGCCTTTCTCAGGCCGATCAGGCCGGAAAGGAACTGGCGAATATCCATTTTGATCGAATCATCGCCTCCCCCATGAAAAGAACGCTGCAGACCGCTTCAGCAGTCAATGCCCATCAGCAGAACCCAGCTCAAATCCAGACTGATAAACGCCTGATCGAGCAGAACTTTGGTGTCTGGGAAAACACCTACCGTCTGGATCCGGAGTATCAGAAAGAAAAAAGAGAATACTTTATTCCTTTTGAAAATGGAGAATCCATTCTTGATGTTGCGGCCAGAGTCTATCCCTTTCTTGACGAACTGATTGCTTCCCTCGATCCAGAGAAAGACGAAAATATTCTCCTCGTCACTCACGGTGGAATCTGTCGGCTGATCTCCAACTATTTCGAACCTATGGATAACGATTCATTTATTACCTATTTCCATAAAAACTGTGAAGCCAAATCCTTCGATCCCCAAAGCATGCACAGAGATTCTCTTGAACCACTGCCTGAGCATGGCCAGGAAGAGGACTGACTGTGAGTGCTTTGACGCTGGGCATTCTTGCTCATGTCGACGCAGGGAAAACCACGCTGATTGAAAGCATGCTGCTCGATTCCGGTCAGATTAGAAAAGCCGGTCGCGTAGATCATCAGGACGCATTTCTCGATTATGACGATCAGGAGCGAAAGCGTGGGATTACCATTTACTCCAAACAGGCCGGACTGATCTGGAAAGGTCAGAAGATCAATATCATTGATACTCCGGGTCATGCCGATTTCTCTGCGGAAATGGAACGAACCTTAAGTATTCTCGATCTGGGTATTGTACTGATCAGCGCACTGGATGGGGTTCAGTCTCATACCCGAACAATCTGGAAATGTCTGGAAACTTATCAAACGCCCGCCTTTCTTTTCGTAAATAAAATGGATCGTCCCCGTTACTCCAAAGAAGAACTGCTGGCCTCTTTGGGAACCCTGAGCGATTCCATTGTGGATATGAGCGCACAGGACTGGATGGAACAGGCGGCCGCACTGGATGAAGAGCTTCTCGAAGAATTTGAAAAGGACGCCACGCTGAAGGATTCTTCCGTTCGAAAAGCCATCCGCAATCGAAAGATCTTCCCCGTCTATTTTGGTTCTGCCTTAAACAACGAAGGAGTGGATACCCTGCTGGATGGAATCGTTAGCTATGCTCCAGACAGAGACTATCCCGAACAGTTTGGGGCTCGAGTGTTCAAGGTTACCGCAGATACTTCCGGCTCTCCGATCACTCATATCAAAATGACCGGCGGAACGCTCAAAGCGCGGGAGTCGATTGACAATCAGAAAGTCGATCAGATCCGAATCTACCAGGGTCAGGGATTTCAGACGGTTCCGGAAATCCAGGCCGGAGATATCGCTGCTCTTAAGGGGCTTGAAGGACTGGAAGCCGGTGACGGGTTGGGCTTTGAAGTTTCCCAGAACGCTCGTCTGCTTTCCAGTGCTCTTTATTACGAGCTGATTCTTCCTGATGGTACCGACCCTCTGACTTTAATGGGGCCCTTGCGTCTGATGATGATGGAAGACCCTTCTCTGGAAATTGAGTTCAATGAAAAGACGCAGGCCATCGGCGTTCATCTGATGGGTGGCATTCAGAAGGAGATTCTCAAGGAGCGAATTGCCAGAGCAACCGGTATATCCGTGGAATTTGGTCCCGGTCAGATTGTCTATAAAGAAACAATCGAATCTGAAGTCTTTGGTTATGGCCACTTCGAACCGCTTCGCCATTATGCCGAGGTTCATCTGCTGCTCAAACCCGGTAAACGTAACTCCGGAATCAAAGTCTCTTCAAAAGTCCCACGTGATGTTCTCTCGCTGAACTGGCAGCGGCTGATTCTTTCTGCTCTGACTGAACGTCCCCTGCCCGGCTTTCTGACGCGTTCACCCCTGACCGATGTGGAAATCACCCTCATTGCAGGTCGAGCACACCAGAAACATACTTCCGGTGGGGATTTCCGTCAGGCCGCTTGTCGAGCCGTCAGGCAGGCTCTTTATCAGGCTGAGAATATCCTGCTTGAACCTTACCTGTCCTTTGAAATTGAAACAGAACCCGACTCTCTTTCCGGACTTCTTTACGCGCTGGAAACAAGAGGGGCCAAAGTGGAAGTCGAGAATCAGTCCGAAACCCGCATTAAAATCCGCGGACGTGGTCCTTATGCTTCCCTGCTCAACTTCCAGGAAGAACTGGCAAGAATCACGCGTGGAACAGCTTCCTTTTTCTCGGAAAGCGATGGATATGATGTCTGTGTGAATCCGGAACCGATTATTAAGCAGATTGGCTACAACCCGGATACCGATCGCCATAATCCGGGAGCTTCCGTCTTCTGCTCCAACGGATCCGGACAGATTGTTGAATGGGATGAGGTCGAAGAACACCTGCATATTCCTGTGCAGAGCGAGGAATCGATCTCTTCGATTTCCGTCAATTCCGGTAAGGTCAGCGAAGAAGAACTGAGAAAAGTCTTTGCGGCTGCAGGAGGAAGTAACGTCTCTTCCAAAAAACATACCCCGACAAAAAAGAAGAGAACCGAACTTTCCCTTGAACCTTCTCATGTGGAAGAGCGAATTTTCCTGCCGACCTGCCTGATTGTCGATGGGTATAACATGATCTACTCATGGCCGGATCTGAAAGCCATCGCCCGTACTTCCCTTTTTGCCGCTCGTGAAGAGCTCATCAGCCGACTGATCAATTATCAGGGCTATAAGGGCTGGTCGATGATCATTGTTTTTGATGGCAACCGGGTAAAGGACAATGGCGGATTAAAATCAAATCGCGGATCGAGCTCGATTGTCTATACTCCAACCGGAATGAGTGCCGACAGCTATATTGAAAAGAAGGTTCATGATCTTCGTGGCAAGTTCAACTGTATTGCGGCTACCAGTGATGCGCTGATTCAAAACTCCGTCTTCTCCCATGGAGCAAGACGCATCTCGGCCAGAGAACTCGAAATGCAGGTCAGTTCCGTCAACGAAAAAGCGTTCAGTGCTCTGAAGCATCATTAGTTAAAACGGAGCTCCAAAGTTAAAGGTGGTCAAAGATAAATGTGGCCTAAACTGAAATTGTG
>Cam_p2__coassemble_2559_pt1 | contig 8898 bp, 6 predicted proteins | sample Cam_p2__metabat2_low_PE_009 | metagenome-assembled genome bin Cam_p2 | reverse complement strand
GTCCAGCAGCTCGGTCGAGGCCTGCGTAAATCCCCGGGTAAGGATTTTGTGACCATTCTCGATTTCATCGGTCTGTATGCCAGCAGCTTTATGATTGCTCAGGCGCTGAGTGGTTCAAGACTGGCCTCAAAATCGGATATGATTCGTTTTGTTTTTGATGGAACCATTCCCGGAATTTCCACCATTCACTTCTCCGAACTGGCCAAAAGCCGCATCTACAAGTCGATCGAGCAGGCTGAACTGAGCAGTTCCGAAGCTCTCTATCAGGGCTGGAAAAATCTGGAATATGAACTGGGCCGAACCCCACGACTGATCGATTTTGATCTGTACCAGGGGATAGATCCGGTTCGATTCTTCAAAAACAAATCCTATCAGTGTTATTACCTGTTTTTGAAAAAGCGCTGCGGCGAAAAATTACCTTCGATCAGTGCTCAGGAACTCGATTATCTGCAGTTTGCCTCTTCGATGTGGGGGGATGGAAAAAGACCACACGAGCTCTGGCTGCTCGATGCGCTGATTCACCACCCGGATTGCTGGAAAGAAACCTTCGTAAAGACGCTGCATGATCACGGCTTTTCACTGTCTGAAAAAACATGGATCAATCTGGTCAATCAGTTCAGCCTGAACTGGCTGTTGGGCTCTGCACAGGAAAAATGGAAGAAAAAAGGAATTTCCTTTCTGGAAGATGAAAGGACCATCGCATCATCCTTCCGGAAAGCCTGCAGGAATCCCGAATTTGTCCATCAGCTCGATGAGCTTATCCTCTTTGGCGTTCACCGATGGAAAACGGAGTACAACCATTTCTATAAGGAGACCTGGCTTAACCTCAACAAGGACTATACCTACCTGGATACGTATCGACTGCTTGATTTCCCACAGGCCAAAAACTCGCAGATCGTTGGCGGCTATGTGCTCGATCGAGACCAGCATTGCTTCCCGGTTTACATCAACTACCAGAAGGCAGAGGATATTGCGGCTTCCATCAATTACGAAGATCATTTCGTCAATCCGCAAACCCTGATTGCCTTTTCCAAATCCAACCGTACATTACAGTCCTCGGAAATCCAGGCGCTGATGCATCTCGACGAAGATCCGCTGTTCATTCCGCTGTTTGTTAAGAAGAACACCGGCATTGAAGAAAGAACCTTTATCTTCCTTGGCGAAATGCATCCCTCGGGTCAGTTTCACGAAACCCGAATGAAAGATAACAAAAAAGTGGTTCAGATCGAATATCAGCTCGAAACACCCGTTCGCTCTGATCTGTACGATTACTTCACCACCATGTAAAAAGATGGCCGTCGTCCGGTCATCTTTTTCTTTGATCATTTTTCAGTTTTTTCAGGGGTGATCGGAGCGGCTGCACCTTTGGGCGAATAGCCATAGTAATCCTTCATGAACTGCTCCTTGAATTCATAAAAGCGGTGATCAAGAATGGCCTGTCGAATGTCTTCGGTCAGCTTCAGGGTAAAGCGCAGATTATGCATACTGGCCATATTGAAGTACTTTTCCCGATCCGCCGGATCCGGACTTTTGAGCAGATCACGCAGTTCGCCTTTGGTGACTCCGGCTTTACAGATCGGACAGTCACAGGCAGGATCGATCACTTCATTGCTGTCTTTGAACTTTTCGATGTTGATATAGCCGTATTTCGTATACAGCCGACCATGTCTGGCTTCTCGGGTTGGGGCCACACAATCAAAAGTATCGGCTCCGTTTTCCGCACCGATCAGAATATCATCCGGACGCGAAAGACCGAGCAGATGTCGGGGTTTGCCTTCCGGCAGTTCTTCGTTGCACCAGCGAAGGATATTGCCCAGATCGCTTTTCAAAAACGCCCCGCCAAGTCCATAGCCATCAAAATCCATCGCTCCGAGCTTCTTTGCGGTCGAGCGACGAAGATCTTCCCATCGTCCGCCCTGAAGAACGCCATACAGGGATTGCCGATAGCCCAGATCATCCCGATGCTTTTTATGCTCGTCGAGTGAAATCTGTGCCCAGCGTTCAGTGCGTTCGAGAGCTTCCTGATTGTATTCATAGCTGTCAGCCAGCGAGGTCAGTTCATCAAAGGCCATATGGATATCTGCGCCGATTCGACACTGGATTTCCATCGACTCCTTCGGTCCGATGAAGTCATCCTGATCGGTAAACGGATCATGAAAATGAATGCCTTCTTCGGTCACCAGCGCCAGTCGTTCCTTTTTCGGCGCGTTTTTGACTTCGTCAGCCCGCTCCATCGAAACGACTTTACCAATGCCTGAACCCAAAGACATGACCTGAAAGCCACCCGAATCGGTCAGCGTCGGACCATTCCAGCCTGACCATTTTGCCAGGCCGCCGTCTTTGGCAATATCAGAAGATTTGTTTCGCAGATGATAGCCGTTGGAAAGCATGGCCTGTGCACCAATGGCATGCAGATCATCCATCGACAGAAATTTGACTTCCCCATGCGTTCCCACACACATGAAAGCCGGTGTTTTGATGTCTCCATGAGGCGTGTGAATCACCCCTGCCCGACCCAGGGCGCCGGGAATGCGCTGGTCGATTTCAAAAGAGAAGGTATTGGATTCCGGTTTGTTCATAGGCTTCCTTTCCAGATCATTATCCATCAGTCTTCAAAGCTTACCGGACGGGCATCTTTCTCGAGATAACCGCTCAGTTTCTTTTCAATCCAGGCTTCCAGAGGCGAGAGGATCAGCTCCAGTCCCATACCCAGAATATAGGCAAAGATCGCCTGAGTGAGAAATTCGTTAAACGGCAGCACCCCGATAAAGGCGATGGTTTCGAAGACCGCCGAATCCACGATATGGGCAAAAGCCGAAGAGCCAAGAGCTCTGGCTATAAAGCTTCTCGAAAAGACGGAATTGGAATGCTTCATTCTGACAAACAGGTAGTTGTTGAGCAGGTTGCTCGAAAGATAACCGCACAGGCTGCCGAAAATAATCCGCCATGAAAAGCCGAGTACGGACGAATAAGCTTCCTGCATCTCCCAGCCCGGATAAGGGGGCAGCGCAATGACCGCCCAGAAAACCAGGACGGCGATCACATTGATCAGAAAGCCGGATAAAACCACTGAGCGAGCCATCTTTCTTCCGAACAGTTCGACGATCAGATCGCCCAGAATATAAGTCAGCGGAAAGAGGACCAGTCCGCCATCCACTGCGATTCCGCCCAGATTCCAGAGCTTGATCGCACTTAAGTTGGAGATCAGCAGCGTTCCGGAAGAGAGCGCTGTGAAGTAGATTAAAAGTTTGAGTTTTTTCTGATTCATCCCTAAAGTATATCGTTTTCCTTCGAAAACCGAAAAAAAAGCGGACCTGTTTTCACAGATCCGCAATAACGGCTATTTTGCCAGCAGGGCGGCTACCTTGCGGGAATATTCGATCGGGTCCTTGATCGCAAATCCGGCAATCAGGCAGGCCTGATCATAGAGTACTTCAGCGATTTTCTTCACTTCTTCCTTATTGGAAGGATAATCTGCTCTCAGCAGTGCCCAGATTCGGTTATCGGGGTTGATCTCGAGAATACGAGAGGCTTTCATCAGATTCGCCATCTGGGTTTCTCCGGACTGTTCAGCCATAACCGTATAAACCTTTTCCATCTCAAAGGAGAGGCCTTCACCGGCAACCAGGGTTACCGGATCATCGACCAGACGATTCGACAGACGAACTTCGCTGACTTCAGGCAGGCATTCCTTCATATAGTCAAGCAGTTCCTTATTCTCTTCATTGGCCGATTTCAGGGCTTCCTTCTCTTCATCGCTGTCGAGATCCAGATCCCCCTGAGCGGCGTTCTTGAAGGATTTACCCTCATACTGACCAATCAGGCTGAGGACGAACTCATCAATTTCTTCATTGAGGAAGAGCACCGGAATGTTTTTGGATTTCAGCTTGGCAACCGAAGGCAGTTTGGCCATCGTAGCCAGGTTGGTTCCGGAAACGTAGTAGATTTCCTTCGTATCTTCAGGCAGTGTCTTTACAAACTCTTCGAGCGTCTGCAGCTTTTCGTCATTGGAGGTGTAGAAGAGCAGCAGGTTCTCGAGTTTGTCTTTAAGCGCACCCATAGTGTTATAGATGCCGAATTTCAGATCGAGGCCGAAATTCTTCCAGAAGCTTTCGTATTCTTCCCTTCTGTCTTTGAGCATGGAAGCCAGTTCGGAAAGAACCTTCTTTTCGATCCGGTTTTTGATGATCGTCAGCTGGCGATCATGCTGGAGCATTTCTCGCGAAATATTCAAAGACAGATCCTGAGAATCTACAAGACCTTTGACAAAGCGCAGATAATCCGGAAGCAGAGCTTCGCAGGTGTTATCGATCAGCACACCGCGGGAATACAGCTGCAGTCCCGGTTTGTATTCACGGGAGTAGAAGTTCTCCGGTCTTCTGGAAGGGATATAGAGCAGCGAAGTAAAGGAAACGGTTCCTTCCACATTAAAGAAGATCGTATCGAGCGGTTTGGCGTAGTCGTAATAATGATCCTGATAGAAGCGGGTGAAATCTTCATCCGTGATTTCGGATTTCGGACGCTTCCATAATGGAACCATCGAGTTCACCGTACGGGTTTCAACGGTTTTTTCGTATTCCGGATTTTCGTTTTCTTCCGTACCTTCGACCATCTTTTGGGTTTCAAAGTCCATTTCGATCGGGTAGCGGATATAGTCGGAATACTTTCTGACCAGGGCTGCAATCCGGTTGGAATCGAGATACTGAGAATAGGATTCCATATCATCATCCGCTTTAAGTTTCAGGATGATGGTCGTTCCATGATCCTCGCGTTCTGCCGGTTCAATGGTGTATCCTTCCACACCATCGGATACCCATTTCCAGGCTTCATCCGATCCGGCTCTTCTGGAGATTACCGTCACTTCATCACTGACCATGAAGGCTGCATAGAAGCCGACGCCGAACTGGCCGATGATATCGACATCATTTTCACCGTTTTTCTCGGCTTCTTCTTTCTTTCGAAGCTGTTCCTTGAAATCAAGCGATCCGGATTTGGCGATGGTTCCAAGGTTTTCCTGCAGCTCTTCTTTGGACATACCGATACCGTTGTCCTTAAGAGTCAGGGTGCGGTTTTCCTGATCAAGGTCGATGCGGATGGTCAGTTTTTCCGGAGTGGTTCCGTTTTCGAGCGCATAGAGATAGTACTTATCGAGTGCATCTGAAGCGTTGGAAATCAATTCTCTCAGGAAGATTTCCTTATGCGTATAAATAGAGTTAATCATCAGGTCGAGCAGACGTTTCGACTCGGCTTTGAATTCCTGTAATTCTGACATGCGTCCTCCTTTAGCACTTAAACGCTTTAACTGCTAATAACTATAGTAACCTGTACGGATGCTTGCAAGTCATCTGTTCAAATTCGAACAATTATTTTTCACGCACCCCTACCATCCTTTATTATGGTTTTTCCCGTTTTTGACGTCTTTTTATTTGCTTTTGGATGGATAGAATAAAGCTGATGTCCAGAAAATCCTTTATCCAAAACAGAACGATCGATTTCGGATCCGGATCCATCCTCAAAATCCTGCTGATCTCCATTCTTCCCCTGCTGGCCGGGCAGCTGCTCAATCTGCTCTACAACATCGTGGACCGTATTTATATTGCGCGAATTCCCGGAATGGGAACCACCGCTCTTGCCGGTCTGGGACTTTGCTTTCCGGTGATCATGATCATCAACGCCTTTGCCACTCTCTTTTCTGCGGGCGGAGCCAGTCTAGCGGCGATTGCCTGGGGTAAAGGTAAACCGGAAGAATCTGAACAGATCATGAATACCTCGTTTTATCTGATCCTTTTTTCATCTCTGATTCTGATGAGCATCGGTCTGTTATTTGCGGGGGATCTGTTAACGCTTTTTGGTGCCGATGCACAGATGCGCGCGTTTTCAGTCAACTACCTTCGGATTTATCTTTGCGGGACGTTCTTTTCGATGGCCGCTTCCGGATTGAACCCTTTTTTTAACGCACAATCCCGCTTTGTTTCAGGCACGTTTTGCGTGCTGATCGGGGCACTGACCAATATCGTCCTCGACCCGCTCTTCATCTTTGTTCTGGGTATGGGAATTGATGGTGCAGCAATCGCCACCGTGATCAGTCAGATACTTTCTGGTACTCTGGCGCTGGTGATGATGAGTCGAGCGAATTCGTTCTGGCGTCTTCGTCCTTTTCGCCGGGATTTGATGAACCCCTCCAAAATTTTCAATATTCTCTCTCTGGGAATGGCCGGATTTATCATGACCGTCACCAACTCTCTGGTTCAGATTGTGGGCAATCACATGTTAATGATTACGGGTGGTGCGATTTATGTTTCGGTGCTCACCGTTCTGAATTCCATCCGCCAGATTACCGATACCATCCAGAGCGCAATTTCCGATGGATCGAGTCCGATGCTCAGCTACTGCTATGGAGCCGGACAATATGCCAGAGTTCGCAAAGTCATCGTGCTGATGACACTGATCTCGGTCATTTATGCCGGACTGGTCTGGATTCTTGTCCTTTGCTTTCCGGAATTCTTTATCCGCCTGTTTGATGGTGAAGGAGAGCTGCTGGATCTTGCGGTTCCCGCTTTGCATCTGTTCTTCTTTGCATTTGTTTTTCAGGCCCTGCAGTATTCAGGCCCTGCAGTATTCCGGTCAGACGGTATTCAAATCTTTGAATCGAAAGAAATCGGCAATTTTCTTCTCCCTCTTTCGAAAAGTGGTTATGGTCGTTCCGCTGATGATGATTCTTCCTTCGTTCTGGAATCCACCGGTTTACGGGGTATTCGCTGCCGAACCGATTTCCAACTTTATCGGTGGTCTGGCCTGTTATCTGACCATGTGGTTTACGGTATTCAGACCCCTGCAAACCACAGAAAACAAAACCGAATACATCAAAATGCCTTCCGGTAAATGATCGGAAGGCATTTTCAATTCAGTGGTTTTTTAGAGGTTCAGTGCTTAAGGAGTGATCGGAAATCCGCTCCAGCTTTTGCTCCTGATGGATAAAATCCAGCAGCTTTTGGGCATCCTCTTTCTCGGCTTTGGGATCAAGATAGGATTCCAGACGAAGCGATCCATCCGGATTGAGGGAATAATACAACTCGGCAATGGCCACCGGGCCATGATCTGTCTTTGCATGGTTGATCACCAGAGTTCGTCCGGTAAGCAGATTTCTCTGATCGTGCATTTCTTTGATGGCACTCAGCAGCTCCGTCAAAGAAGGATAGAAGCAGCACATGGACTGGTTTCTGGTTTCAATTCGAATGGAACAGTTTCCCAGCGTGCAGGCACCATCTTTACCCATCAAAGCCAGGCGTTCAAAATCATCGCTTTGATTGAGAAGAATCATCCCTTCATAGGATGGCTGTCCATGATCGATTGATGTAATCACTCTGACCAGTTCGGTATTGAGTTCCCTTTTCGATTTTCCCTTAGGTTCAGTTTCTCTGACGATCGTAAAGATCGATTCCTGTTTCGGATCTTTCATCCAGATATTCAGCTGCTCATCGCAAACCTGTGCGGCTTCTTTGAGCGTTTTAAAGGTCCAGCCACTTTCGATGGTTTCTTCGTCATTTTCACGGCTGATTCGGATTGCATAAGATTTCATAACGGACGCCTCCCGTCTTTTCAGGATAATCTTTTTTGACCACAGATCAAATCGGATTCCCGCCGCATTTTCCAGTGTTTTTCGACGACTTTCCGACAGAAAAGAAGGCGTTTTATTCACTCATGACTCCGGCTGGACTTCGTCTTTTTGTCCAAAATCGATCAGACGGGTATACTGAAACGAAAAAGAGTCAAAAAAGAAAGAGAGAAGTCCATGTCGATCAAAATCAACCATAAACTGCCTGATCCTGAAGTCCTCAAGCAGGAAATCCCGATGTCTGATCATGCCAGAGAGATTAAGGCTAAAAACGATCAGGAAATCAAAGATATTCTGGAAGGAAAAGATGATCGGTTTATCGTGATCGTCGGTCCCTGCTCTGCAGATAACGAAGAAAGCGTGCTTGAATACTGCCATCGACTGGCAGCACTGAATGAAGTCGTAAAGGACCGCCTGATGATCATTCCGCGCGTCTATACCAATAAACCCCGTACCACCGGAGAAGGTTATAAAGGGATGCTTCACCAGCCCGATCCCAATGGTGAGCCGGATCTGCTCGAAGGCATTAAAGCCATTCGCCGCATGCATATTCGCGTGATTGAAGAAACCGGTCTGCCTACAGCGGATGAAATGTTATATCCGGAGAACCGTTCCTTTCTGGATGACGTTCTGTCCTATGAAGCCGTTGGCGCTCGCTCGGTAGAAAATCAGCAGCATCGTCTGGTGGCTTCAGGTATTGATATTCCGGTCGGAATGAAGAACCCGACTTCCGGTGACTTTTCCGTCATGATGAATTCCGTTACGGCAGCTCAGCATCCCCATCGCTTTATTTACCGTGGTTATGATGTGGAAACCGATGGCAATCCCCTTGCTCATGTCATTCTTCGCGGCGGTGTCGATAAATACGGAAAGAATATCCCCAACTACCATTATGAGGATCTGAAGATCGTCTACGATCTGTACAAATCTTCCGGGCTGAGAAATCCGGCGGTCATTGTGGATACCAACCATTCCAATTCCTCCAAGCAGTACAAGGAACAGATCCGCATCTGCTCGGATATTATGCATAATCGTAAATATCATCCGGAAATCCGCGAACTGGTCAAAGGAGTCATGATTGAATCCTACCTGCTCGAAGGCCGTCAGGATATTTGCGAAAACTATGAACTCGGTCGCAGCATCACGGATCCGTGCCTGGGCTGGGAGGATACCAAGAAGCTGATTCTTGATATTTACAACCGAAGTCGCGAAATTGCTCGATAAAAACAAGGAGCTGTAAATTCTAGGACGATTTTTCATCGTCTTAGAATTGCAGCTCTTTT
>Cam_p2__coassemble_2544_pt1 | contig 8970 bp, 8 predicted proteins | sample Cam_p2__metabat2_low_PE_009 | metagenome-assembled genome bin Cam_p2 | reverse complement strand
TTTTTATATTGTCCCGAAAAGCCGGGGCTTTCAGAGACTGAATTCTTTCGAAAGAAGAAGCCTGGATTACCACCTGCTGTCTGATCGATTTCAGTCGGTGAATTAATATAAACTTAATGCAGAACCTTAATTATGTTGCGTTTGAATAAAGTGTACATATTTGGAATGTTCCGCAAAAATCGTGAGCATTAATAAAGGAATAAAGAAACGGAATGCTATATTGAAATCGGAAAGAGAAAACTTTCCCGAAGTCACATAGCGGGTGACTTCGATCTTTCCATATTTCCTCTTTTAATCTCATACTTGAAAAGGAAGGGTTGTGGCGGCCCTTCTTTTTCTCTGTCTATTGTCCGTCGTTCAATTCCCGGGCTTTTTTTGTTACTCTTTGGACATGAGAAAGATTTCGCAACAAAAACCAAAAACAGAAAAGAAAAATCCGGACAACACACCCAAAAAGTCCGTTAATAAATCCAGAAGAAAACTGACTCCGATTGGCTGGCTGCTGGTGGCTTTGGCCGTAGCGGTCTGCACCGGGATCGGGATTGAAGTGCTTCGAAAGCCCTCGATGAAGGAACAGCTTTCGAGAACTTATCTTGACGAGCTCAAGATCACCAACCTGAATGCCAGACCGGCTTCCTCCTATGAGGATTCCGTAGAAGTTCAGGATTATTCCATTTACGGAACTTCGCTGCTGTTTTATTCCACGCCCTATACGCCTTTTGAAACCGATGCTTTTTTCGGACGAAATGCGGTTTTGAAGAATATCGAGACCGGTGAAAATGTCAGCACGACCTTTTCCGGAGGAGCGGACAGTGGATTTGATCTGCAGACTCTCGATCCGGGAGTTTATGAAGTCTATCTGTCCGATGGCTATACGCCCAAGCGTGCTTATATGGAAAACTGGATGCAAACCGTACCCATTACTCTTTTTCGCGATAACAAGAAAACGCGAAGCGTACAGATCAATGCGGATTCGGAATACCTGTCTCAGTTCAATATTCATTCCGATAAGAACTATTTATATGTCACGGTGACAGAAACCCTGCCGATGGCCAAAGTTACGGATGTGGTTCTTGATCCTTCCGGACTGCAGGTGGATTCCTCCGGATATCTGCTGGAAGACTTTTCGGAAGAAGGATTTGATGAAAACCAGCAAAGCTGGCAGCTTGCGCAGCGTGTGAAAGTATATCTGGAAAGTGCAGGGCTGAAAGTCACGATTTCCCGAGCGGAAAATGTACAGTCCGGTTATCTGGGTACAAGTTCGAGAACGGCTGTCGGGTATAATGAACAGGCCAAAGTTTTCGTCTCCCTGGCGATGAGCACTGCTGATGTTTCCCGACCTTATGTGGTCAGCGATCCGTTTACCAACGGAAGACTGGGCAACCAGATCTGCTATGCGCTGGCTAAAGATGGTATAGAGCTTTATCGGGCCTCTTTACTTGCTGAGCTGAATCCTGGAAACAGCTACGATACCTATTCCGTCAATGAGGAATATGCCTACGAACCCTATTCGCTGTTGCCTCAGCTGCGTGAAACCGGCGGAAAGATTACCAGCGCCGGTAAAGCCTCCGCGTGGACGGCCAATGCTTCTTTTTCAGACAGTTATGGCATGGATGCGGTTGTGGTTTATTATGCTTCGGCAGACAATGCGGATTCGCGTGGATACTATCTCGAACATCGGGAAGAAATCGCCAAAGGCATTGCGCAGGGAATTGTGGCTTATGCGGGAATTGATGCTCAGGTAGCGGATAATCCGGATGAAGTCGTTTCTCAGGACTCTGCGCAGGAACCAACCGCGGTGGAAGAAGCTCCTGTCTCTTCTGAAAAACAGGATGGAGAGTAATATTTACAGAACATTTTCTGTCCGGCTGATGGCCGGACAGTTTTTAAGAATATAAGAATACAGGTTAGGAAGTGATGATATGAAACTGCAGGTTTCCAATATCTGGAAGTCGTTTGGCGCCCATGATGTGCTTTCCGGCGCTTCGCTGCAGGTGAAGGGAAATGAAAAGATCGGTCTGGTTGGCCGTAACGGATGCGGGAAAACCACGCTGCTCAATATTATCAGCGGCAGTGAGCTGCCCGATAAAGGTGAGCGGATTGTTCCCAATAATATCCGGATCGGCTCTCTGGCTCAGACCGCTTTTGAAGATAAGAGTCAGACGGTTCTTGAAGCTTTGGAGAAAGTCTTTGAGCCTTTGCGAAAACTGGAAAAGGAACTCAACGAGCAGGCCATGCTTCTGGCCGAAGATTCGAGTGAAAAGCAGCTGGAAAAATACGACTCCCTGCAAAACCGCTTTGAAGTTCTTGGGGGATACGACTATGAACATGAACTGCGCAGTGTATTTTTCCATTTCGGGTTCGATGAAGCGGATCTGAATAAAAGACTTGAAGAATTTTCCTCCGGACAGCAGACCCGGATTGCTCTGGTAAGACTGCTGCTGGAAAAACCGGATATCCTGCTGCTCGACGAACCGACCAACCACCTCGATCTCGATTCGATCGAGTGGCTGGAAAGTTATATCAGCCGTTATCCGCGAGCGGTTATTGTGGTCAGCCATGACCGGATGTTCCTCGATCATGTCTGTGATGAAATTGTAGATATCGATCGCGGAAAAACCACGCGTTATCCCGGTTCATACAGTCATTATGTAAAAGCCAAAGAAGAATGGATCGAAAGAAACCATGATGCTTACGTTCGCCAGCAGGAAGAAATCCAGAGAATGGAGCAGCTGATCGAAAAGTTCAGATACAAGGCTTCCAAGGCGTCTTTCGCTCAATCCAAAATCAAATACCTGGATCGGATGGAGAAAATCGAAGACGTCAAAGAGGATAAATCCCGGATCAAAGCCACCTTCTCCAGTGAGCGCAAAGGCGGAAACCGGGTGCTTGAAACCGAAAATCTGGAATTCGGCTATGACCATCCGCTTTCTTCCGTAACCTTTTCCATGTTTCATGGCGATCGAATCGGTATTGTCGGACCGAACGGGATTGGAAAATCCACTCTGCTCAAAACGCTGACCGATCGAATCCCTTCTCTTGGCGGTCGCTACCATTTTGGTCATCAGATCGATATCGGATATTTTGATCAGGATACAGCCGCCGTACGTTCGTCCAAAACGGTCATTGATACGCTCTGGGATGATCATCCCGATGCCACACAGACGCAGATTCGCTCTGTACTGGCGGCCTTCCTGTTTACTCAGAATGAGGTGTTCAAGGAGGTCAACGATCTTTCCGGAGGTGAGAAAGTCTGTCTTTCTCTGGCTCGTCTGATGATGGCTCATGATAACCTGCTGGTTCTTGACGAACCGACCAACCACCTCGATATTCCAGCCAAGGAAGCTCTGGAAAAAGCCCTGGAAAACTATGACGGAACGCTGCTGTTTGTCAGTCACGACCGAATGTTTCTTTCCAAGATGGCCAAAAAAGTACTGGAAGTCGGAGAACCGGACAGCCGGTTGTTCAATCTGAACTACACCGAATATGCCCAAAAGAAAAAGGAAGGTACGCTGGAAAAGGAGATTCAGCCTGCCACTTCCTCTCAGACTCCCAAAAAAGCGCAGCCATCCCAGAAAAGTGCTGCCCAGATTCGTCAGGAGAGAAACAGCCTTCAAAATCGAATTGCGAAACTCGAAGAACTGCTTCCGGCAGCGGAAGAGAAACTCGAAGAACTTCGAGAACTGCGATACGACCCCGAGTATTATCAGGATTTTCGAAAGATGGAAGAACTCGATGCCCGTATCGACGATCAGCATAATGAAATCGCCCATCTGACCACCGAGTGGGAAGAAAAAATGACCGCTCTTGAAGAACTCGAGCAGTCATGAAAACTGAAACCTCCAACAAAACATCTACAGGCCGATCTGCATCACGACAGATCGGCCTGTTTTACTTTTCTTTAAATGATTCACCCGAGCTGATCAGACAAAACGGATGCGTCAGAATCAGTTGCAGCTTTTCCTGACGGGTCAGTTGTTTGATCGCATATTCTCTCGACATTGCTTCATGTCGGCTGAGGAAAACTTCGTGATAAACCAGATAGACCGGACGACGGGTTCTGGTGTATTTGGCTCCCTGACCCCGATTATGAACCGCCAGACGCCGGTTCAGATCCGGAGTATAGCCGGTATAAAAAGTCCCGTCCCTGCAGACGAGGATATAGGTGTAATGAAGATGGACAGATTCAAAGTCCTGGGGAAGGGAAGAAATCATGAGCTGAGCATATCATGCAAAACCACTCTATAGACAAAAGCAAAAATGAAGGATTCGTGTTAGAAGTGTCTGTTCAAAGTCGAAAGGTGGAAATCCAAATTGGATTCATCCAGACAGAGTAAAGCTGTTGTTTTACTTCTTTTTATTTATAAATCACCAGAAAACCACTTTAGATAAGAAAAAAACAGAAATGATAAATTCTGAGAAAACTTTGAATAAACCCCATATAACGTAATTTTTGCGTTTATAAACAGAATTGTAAGAAGGCTGTCGGACAGGCAGCCAAAAAGAACAGGGATTCCGATCTGAAATCACGAGTTTCTGTCATTAAAAACGGAGGTGATTCAAAAAAAGAGAACAGCTGAAGAGAATGATGATTTGATACCCATAGGGCTGCACATGGTGCAGCTCAAACCCCAACAAACGGTTTTGCATTATCCCCCAAAAAACACTGAAATATTTACTCCTGCAGAATTCACCTGGATTACAGATCGGATGAACCGCTGCTCAGAAAAACAACCGAAGCTCGAAAAGGAGGCTTGAATTATGAACGAAGAAACAAACAACAATATCGAGAATGAAGAAGATATCCTCATCCCGATCTATGACAAGAACTGGACGAAAGATAACCTGATCGAAAGCGGAGAGATGATTGAGCAGGAGTACTGCCTGATGCTCCTTGAAATGGAAAATGTCTACGCTATCTCTTACGCAAATTATCCACATGTTAATGATCCGGATACGAAGGTATTACTGGAATCTTATCTGATCTCTAAGGGTCTGATTGACGAGGTTGTAAAGCACCGAGACGATCCGATGTATCTGTACGAGAAATACATTTAAAGGTATGGCTGCTACAGGTAAAACAGCAGAATCCGTAAGCGTACTGACAACTCTACCTTTGGTGCTTAGCGATAACGATATCAAACAACTGATGGACTGCATGAAAAAATGTGAATGTGCCTACGGAGATCTGTACGAGTTACTAAATGAAGCATTCTTATTATTAACGGAAGGAGAAATGAAATGAGCTTATTCACCAGTGGCGTGCTGGATCAGGTAAACAAAGATGCTGTTAAAAAAATACCTGTTGATCTGCTTCGCCTGAATGATCGGAATTTTTACTTAAAAACGGATAATGAAGATTTGTTTGTCGATCAGATGGCAGACTTGATCAAAGAAAATGGCCAGCAAAATAACATCGTTGTTTATGAAGATACAAACATCGATGATGGCAAGCGATACACGGTTTTAGCTGGAGAAAGACGATGCAAGGCCATTATGAAGCTCGTTGATGAGGGTGAATCTGATGGAATGATTCTGGCCAGAATCGTTGAAAAACCTGAAAACGAAGATCAGGAAATGATCAATCTGATTCAGAACAACGCCCAACGGAATAAATCTGATACAGTGCGCAAAATGGAAGTTTGGACTTTAAAAGAGATCTGGGACAACCAAAAATCCTATGGCGATGGGCGTGGGAGTTTTAAAGACTGGGCAGCAGGATTAATCGGCGTCAGCTCTCGCACTATCGATCGATACTTAGCAACAGATGAGCCTGACGTAATGGATTCAGACAATGAAAATACTGAAGTAGCGCAGGATGAAGTAAAGGAGGCCAAAGAACAACTGAAATCTCTTTTAAAAGAGTTGAATAAGGAGCTGAATAGCGCAACTTATGAGGAGTATAAAGTTAATGTTTCAGCGGGAATGGTAGTTTCTTTTTCCAGCCAACATGATGTGACATTTGCGCAGAAAGCTCTCGGTGAGTACGACCCGAATCTTCGGGACATTTTCGAACCCTATAAAGCCGAAATCATTGAACTGACCCGAAAAAATCAATTCCAAGGAGAATAAGTAGGGTATGGGAAAAATTATTACAATCAATTCCAACAAAGGCGGAGAGGGCAAATCTACCACATGCCTGAATCTGGCTTATGGACTGGCAAGCCATGGTAAGAAAGTTCTGCTTGTAGACAACAATCCACAGGCAAATATCACAGCACTATTGCTGGGTAATGACCGCCCAAGTGATCATTCGGCTTCAGAATTTCTAGCAAATTATCAAGAACTCAAGAAAGGAGAGGAAAATGATTTCGCCTGCGTCTATCGGGCACTTGAGGATTACGTTCATAAACTGAGGTACGATACGGATCTCTCAGATGTATTCGATGACCGCAACAGCATTACTAAAGCCATTCATAAGACAAGGATCGATAATCTGGACATTATCCCATCATCCTGTCAGCTGGCAGCATCAGATCTGACATTGAAAACCAAAGTCATCGGTGCTCTGTCGGTTCTACGTTTAGCGCTGGCGAAAGTTAGAAAGATCTACGACTACATCATCATTGATAACTCACCAATGGAATCCTCGCTTTCGCTTAATGCGATTGCGGCATGCCATGAGGAAGGAGATCTGGTTATCATTCCGACCAAAATTGATCGAGCGGGACTGGAAGGAACCTATGCCACCTTAAAGACCTGTTACGAACTTCTGGAAACGGAAATGTTACCATTCGATGTCAAACTACTTATTACGATGAAGAACCGAAATGGTGTTGATGATAAATGGATCAAGGCTTTGCAAAGCACATCTTCAAATGTCTGCTTTCAGACAGTGATCCGTTATCAAGCTAAACCGATATCCTCATCATCGCTTGAATATCAGATAGTATCGGAAACATGTCCAAATACTTCAGTTGGACAGGACTATCTGGATCTGACCCGGGAAATTTTATCCATGGATCAGTAATATCAATTAAAATAAAGGATAAAATTTATGCTTAACCAAGGCACATTTTATGGATATATCGCTTTCGATGTTGAGCTGAAGCAGTCCTCTAACGGCAAAGAGTATCTGTCGAATTGACTGTCTGTAAAGCGCAGTTATAAAGGCGCAGACGGCAAATATGCGTACGATACGATTCCATTCGTTATCTTCGGGCAACAAGCCCGAACCTTCAGCCAATATACAAAGAAAGGTGATCCGGTGATCTTGCAGGGGAATCTGAACTCTACCCTCGAAAAAATGACTGTTCTTGATCCCAAAGGAGAAAAAGTTCAATCGCATCACGCTCCATGTCAGCGGGTTTGATTTCCTGAGAGCAGCAGGCAATATGCAGGGCAATACATATGTTTATCATGCCCCTCAACCTACTAATCCGGCTCCCAACCCCCAGCAGGATTACTCGTATGATCCATCGACAATGGTCGATGATCCGGGATTCCCATTCTAAAAGCTCATAAAAGTGCCAGATGGTCAGTCCGGCACTTTTTTCGTTGCCGATGCATCTCAAATAAGATTAGAAAGGATTGTTATGATTAGAAGAAAGAGAATTTTTGCAATGATCTGTGCGGCCATGATGTTTGCAGGATGTGGTAACGCACAGAAAGATGAGCGATTCACGGTTGCTGAAAACGAAGTGACCAACGAAGATAAGCTACTCAATGCGATCAGAGGATGGAAAGACAGCTTCAAAGTTGAACAGGGAATTAACCCGAAAGTTCTGACTCATTATCTTGAGTACGATACCGATATCATTAAATCCATCGAAGCAGACGACAGCAAAGTTGACTGGAACACACCGGGATCCTATACGGCCACTTATAAAATTACTTATGTAGTTCCTGAAACTACCGAATCTGAAGTTCATGAGGGTTCTGAAACTGTTGATTCCAAAGAAGCTGATGAGAGTAACGAGGGCAAAGTTGCCACGTCTGAGACAATTGCCAAGACGGCTACTCATGAAGAATCCAATGCTGAAGAGATTCAAAAGGAAAATGCAGAAGCTGTGGAGACAGGAAATTCAGAAGCATCTTCCACACAGAATGAATCCGAATCTTCTGAGGCATCTTCCACTGAGACAGTTGAGGATGAAAAGACCGATACTGTTGAAGTCGATGTTCCTGTTGATGTTCTGACTGAAGAAGAGGTCAAGGATGAAAAGGAAAAAGGGGAAGACGTTATTGGCAAGGACGAATTCGAAGAAGAACTGAAGAAAGATGAAGCATCTTCCGAAACTTCCAAAGAAGAAACTAAAGAAGAGCCTAAAAACGAGGAGTCCAAGGACTCTGAGAAGGAAACTCCAAAAACGGAAGATAAGAAAGATACTCCCGCAACCAAAGACGAAAATAAACCTTCAACTCCAAGTGCCGGTGAAGCAACTTCCAAACCTTCGACTCCAAGCACCGGAGGTAATACTTCCAAACCGACAACCCCGACTCAGCCAGAAAAGACTCCTGATCCAGAACCCTCCAAACCTGCACAGCCACAACATACCCATACTTGGGTAGAACAGTTTACTCCAGTTAATCATCCTGAACAGGGACATTATGTAACCGTGGTCGATCAGGCGGCATGGACAGAAGAAGTGCCTATCTATGAAGCTCGACCTCATGATATTTGTAACCATTGTGGGGAGGATATTACTGTGGTTACATATAAAGTTCATTTTAAGACCCATCCAGAATGCAGAGCCTATCATCTTGAATGGATTTCTGAACAGGTCGGTACGGAAACGGTCTACCATGAAGAAGTATCTCATCAGGAGTATGTAGTCGATCAAGTAGCATGGACAGAGCAGGTATCTAATGGATATCTCTGCTCTGGTTGCGGTGCTAGAAAATAGTTTTCCAAATCATGACAGCAGTTTTACTGCTGCTGTCTATCAACTGATATCTCGATTCAAGCGGACAGTTATGGAGCTCCAAAGTTAAAGGTGGTCAAAGATAAATGTGGCCTAAACTGAAATT
>Cam_p2__coassemble_2519_pt1 | contig 9081 bp, 7 predicted proteins | sample Cam_p2__metabat2_low_PE_009 | metagenome-assembled genome bin Cam_p2 | reverse complement strand
ATTTGAGAAAGATAGCGCCCGTTCTTTTCTTCGAGGGTTTTGACCGTCATAATCGCCGGATCATACCCTTCTTTGGGCGTATCCGAGATTCGAGCGATGGTTCCCTCCTTTTTCAGGAAAAGCTTTACTCTTCCCTGCACCGGTTTTCGATCGGTAATGGCCAGATAGCTTTTGACGATTCGATGCTCCTGAATGTCTTTGGCCAGTCGGCGGGCCGCTTCGGCATTTTTGGCCGTCATGACCAGACCGGAGGTGTTGCGATCGAGTCGATGAGCAATCGAAGGAAGAAAGGAATGTTCCTTTTGGGGATCATACGCCCCGGTGGAAACCAGATAATAGCGGATGCGATCGTTGAGCGTATCCTGCTTTTCGGCCGAATCCTTCATGGAAAGAAGGCCTTTGGGTTTATTGACGACCAACAGGTCCTCATTTTCAAAAACCACATCCACCGGTCCGGTTTGAGCGATCTCTACATTCTTTTCTTCCAGCAAATCCGGGGGAAGAAAAAGAAGAATCGTATCCCCTTCCTGCAGCTGCTGATCAAAGCTGCACCGTTTGCGGTTGACCTTGATCTTTTTATTTCGTACCCCTTTATACAGGGCGGATTTTTTCAGATGGGGAAAGGCTTTGAGCAGAAATTTGTCCAGACGCTGCCCGGCGTCGTTTTTTTCAATATGGATTTCCTTCATAGGCTTTTCACCTTTTCAAAAGCTTCCTGAAGACTGTCCACCACCGGAAGTCCGGAGGTTTCAAGAACCTTTCGGCTCTGATGACCGGTTGCACAAAGAATGGCCGGAATACCCAAAGCGGAAGCGACCTGACCATCATGAAGAGTATCTCCGATCATGACCAACTGATCCCAGGGCAGTGAGCTTTTCAGGATTTCCTGACCGGCACTGACCTTGGAAGAAGCGTAAATATCTTCAATGCCATAAACTCCATCGATCAGCTCTTTGAGCTCATCAAAATGCATGACCTGATCCTTGAGCAGATCAAGACGGGTGGCTGAAAGGATCAGACTGACGTATCCGGCTTCTCTGGCTTTTTTCAGTACGGAAACGGCTTGAGGATTAAGAGGAATGTTCTGAAAGCAGGAGACATAATCGTCCATGAATGCCTGACCGACCTGACTCCAGTCCTGTCTGGAAAAATCGAACCCGGCTTTTTCGTAGTAGGCTTTGACGGGAAAGCCAAAGATTTCCCGGTACTGGTCGACGTTTTCCAATGGTTTGATTCCGTATTTTTTCTGCGTTTTCACCATGCAGGAAAAACCGGCTTCCACATCGTCGAGCAGTGTGCCATTCCAGTCAAAGAGAATTTTCTTCATCGAAACCATCCTTTCGAAAATTTCCGGACCCCTGAATGATCCGGAAATTTTAATTCTTAAATCAACTTTTTCAAAGCCAGATCCATTTTGCCCCGATCTTCGTGAAATCGGTTACATTTCAATATTTGTCGAAAAAATTCAAACATAGCTTGTGAAAGTTTGCACAATATTGTAGTGTCATTCTGTTAAATAGAAGTATACGCTGAAAAAGACAGAAGGAAGGAAGGAGCAGCTTTATGAGAGGTGTTTACAATTCCGTTACGGATATCCGTCGCAAAGTATTTGCGGCCATTGCCGACATGGCCTATCAGGACGATGTCGACTATAAGGAAAGAATGGAAGCCATTCCCTATGAAATCATTCAGGGAAAACAGGCAAAATACAGAGACTCTGTATTCCTGGAAAGAGCCATTGTCGGAGAACGACTGAGACTGGGAATGGGGCTTCCCGTTCGCGACATTACTCAAGCCGGCGCGATCAGCGATGGCATTGAGGAAAGTGTGGTTGCCGAGAAATATTACGATCAGCCTCTGGTCAACATCATTTCTTTTGCATGCCATGCCTGCCCGGAAAAGAAAGTCATGGTCACCAACGCCTGCCAGGGATGCCTGTCCCACCAGTGCGTGGAAGTCTGCCCGAAGAAGGCCGTTTCCCTCAAAGACGGACGTTCCGAAATCGATCAGGACGCCTGTGTAAAATGCGGCAAGTGCATGGAGGCCTGCCCGTATCATGCGATCGTTAAAATCGAACGTCCCTGCGCATCCAGCTGCGGCATGAACGCCATTCACAGCGATGAAGACGGAAAAGCGCAGATCAACTACGACAAGTGCGTATCCTGTGGTCAGTGTCTGGTTTCCTGCCCGTTTGGCGCCATCGTTGACAAAGGACAGATCTTCCAGACCATCCACTCGATCAAACAGGGTGATGAAGTGATCGCCGCTGTTGCTCCGGCTTTCGTTGGCCAGTTTGGCAACGGAGTCACTCCGGAACAGGTGATCGCCGCGATCAAGGAACTCGGTTTCTCCGATGTTGTTGAAGTTGCGATCGGTGCGGACCTTTGCACCATTGAAGAAGCTGAAGACTTCCTCGATAAAGTTCCGGAAAAGCAGCCGTTCATGGCGACTTCCTGCTGCCCGGCCTGGTCGGTTATGGCCAAAAGAGAATTCCCGCAGTTCAAGGACTACATCTCCATGGCCCTTACCCCGATGGTTCTTACCGCTCGCATGATCAAGAAAGAACATCCGAATGCGAAAGTCGTATTCATCGGCCCCTGCGCTGCCAAGAAACTCGAAGCCAGCCGTCGTTCGGTTCGCTCCGATGTGGACTTCGTACTGACCTTTGAAGAACTGATGGGTATGTTCGCCGCCAAAGGAATCGACCTGCCACAGCTCGTTGCCGAAGAGACCTTCAATGAAGGTACCGCAGCCGGACGTGAATTCGCCGTATCCGGTGGTGTAGCCAAAGCCGTGAAGAACCTGATCGAAAAGAAACATCCGGGTACTCAGGTCAAAGTTCAGGCTGCCGAAGGTCTGAAAAACTGCCGCACCATGTTGATGATGGCCAAAGCCGGACGTCTCAATGGCTACCTGCTTGAAGGCATGGCCTGCCCGGGCGGATGCGTAGCCGGTGCCGGAACGCTGGCTCCGATCTCCAAAGCTTCCGCTTCGGTTAAGAAATACGCCAATGAAGATCCGATGAAAAACGCGGACGAATCCGTTCACTCCGAAAAAGTTCACGAGATCTCCCACATGTACGACGCTCCTGCTCAGGATTAATCCAAAAACTCAGAAGTCATTTCGCCTGCCGTTCATTCCGGCAGGCTTTTTTCATAAACGGTCGTTCAAACCAGAGCGTTTTTGAAAAGGGCGATGGTCCACTATAATATCGATTATCGAATACCGAAATGAAGAAAGGATGAGCGCCTATGAAACCCAGGATCAGTGTGATTCTTGCCGTCTATAACGGGGCAGATTATCTTGTCGAACAGCTCGATTCCATTGCCCATCAGAGCCACCCGATCGACGAGCTGATCATTCGCGATGATGGATCGAGCGATCAGAGTGTTTCGATCATTGAACAATGGATGGCCGATCATCCCGACTTTCCTGCTCGCCTGATTCAGGATGGGAAAAACCTGGGTTATATTCGCAACTTTGCGACGCTGTTGGCTCAGGCCAATGGAGACTGGATTTTCTGTTCGGATCAGGACGATCGCTGGCATGAAAACAAGGTGGAAAAGATGCTTGAAGTGGCCGACGAAAAACCACAGGCCTTACTGGTGGCTTCTTCCTTTAACTTCATGAATGCAAAAGGCGAAGTGTACGATCTGCCCTTAAAGCCCGGTTTTTCCAACCATAACCTCATGCCCTTTTTATTGGATCACCCCAAAGGCATCAATGCCATTTCGGCCGATCGAATGATTGCCCGCAACTACTTTCAGGGTTGCGCCATGATGGTCAGAAAAGATCTGGCCGATGAATATCTGAAACGCAATGATTTTGAGCTGCCTCATGACTGGGGTCTGGCCCTGCTTGCGGCTTCTCATGAGGGTCTGTTCTTTCTGGATCAGCCGCTTTTTGACTACCGGATTCATGATGAAAATGTCACCGGACTTCCTCAGGCCAGAAAGCGTACGCCATTACGAGCGGTTCGTATGTTATTGAATGGGTATTATCGAACGGCGGTGGTTGAAGATCAGCAGCGCGTTCTGGAAACGCTCGAGCGCTCCTTTCCCGATCTCTATACCGATCAGCGAAAGGAAGAACTCGATTTCTGCAAAAAGTATCTGAAAACCGTGCGTTCAAAAGACGCTTCCGGATTTAAAAAGCTGAGCACCCATCCGGCCAGATCCCGAATTCTTTCGCCCAATTCGTGGAGAATCACTCGCGTATATCTCTTTCTTTCCCGCTGGATCGATTTACCCAATGAAAGACTGTAATTCCTGCTTTGCAAAAAATGCCCGATTCGGGAAACCTTCGTTAAGGACCTTTCGAATCGGGCATTCTTTTTTTCAATTTCTGCGCTTTGCAGTCGCAATTTACCGGTCTTCTCTTGAGCTGGAAAGGGACAATCCTTATTAATGCAGTTAAAATCGGTTGACTGAATGGACTGGTATGTTCTTATAAATATCCGGAGGATGAATATGACTGCTGAATATACGGCCGCTGAAATTGCTCTTTGGTTTCTGAATCACGTCAGATCTCTCTCCAATGACGAGAATGAGGAGTATTTAACGAATCTGAAATTACAAAAACTGCTTTATTATGCGCAGGGCGCGTCTTTAGCGCTTCATGACCGTCCTCTTTTTGACGACAGGATCGAGCACTGGACTCATGGACCAGTGGTTCCGGATGTTTATCGCATATACTCAAAGTATGGTGGAAGTCCAATAATCTTCGATGAGGATTACGAAGAGAAGATTGATAGTGACACGGATGCTTTGCTCGTTGATGTTTATGATACTTTTGGATGTTATTCCGCATGGGGCCTTCGGAATCTGACCCACGGAGAAGATCAATGGAAGAACACTTCCAGAAATGACGAAATTACTCAGGAATCCATAAAAAAATACTTCAAAGAACATTATGTTTAGGAACTCAGGTCTTAAAAAAGGGAGTTTGCCCAAGCTTGGAAAAAAAGAGACTGAATTACCCAAATGTGAAGTCCCTGATGATTCGATATACTTCAACTTTAAGTACTTAACAAAGAAAAAGGAACATAATCCTGAATTTCTGAACTCGGGTAACGAAAAACTGGCAGCTAAGCAGCTGCTAAACCTGTTAGCCAGTGTTTCACAAAGCTCATGGAAAGAACTTATTTTCAAAGGCAAGACATCAGGTGGATTTAAAACAATTCCGATCTCCCAGTTTTAACATGATATAACCGATCAAATCAGGCGAGACCCTTTACCAAAGGATACAAAACTTCATGTATTCCGTTTTGGAAATTACCGACTTGTCGGTTTGAAAGCTGATCGCGGCAGAGCGACGATTCACATTTTGGGTTTTGATTGGAATTTTTCTCTTTATAATCATGGTTGATATGAGTCACTGAATGAATCTTCAGACCCTTCGTTTTTTTGAACGGAGGGTTTTTCAATGCGTCTATCTGGCAAGGAGAACGAAAAGGTGCACTCTTGGTATGACTCAGGCCATGTCTCATGAAATCTTTCTATTCCGCTCCACTGCTGATTGCATACTGGCTTCCGTGCCCTCGAACCATTCCTTAAAGCTTTCAACCCCTGTTACCATCTATCTTTCTCCACAGATCATTCAGCATTTCTTCTACTGCTTCTTCTATACGTTCATCTGCATCTTTTCTGAGCGATAAGGCCAGAGAAAGTACATCGACCATTTTTTTCTTCGATAATTTTCGTGGATCGTATCTCCACATTTCAACAGCTACCTGCGAACCTGAGTCCTGTAAATCCTTCGTCATACAATCATTCCATTGCGATATTTTTTCGGAAGCATAGCAGCGAACATTCGGTACATTGAGCATCGAATACTCCGCCAATGCGGAATAGCCACTTTCCAGCAATTCAGTCTTTTCTTTCTCGCATGGAATATAGACCGTCCTTTTCACAGGATTGAGCAGAACTTTCTCTGCTTTATAAAACAGCTCATTGGCAGAATTTTCCGAAAACAGTATCTTCTGTACTCCGATTTTTCTCGATTGCAGTAACCCCATTTCTTCAAGTTGCTTCGATGCTCTGGAAATCGATGTTGGCGTCAGATTCAGAGCTTTTGCAACCTGGCTTGTGGACAACTCCTTTGCTCCCTCGTAAATAAAATAAAGCAGCAGCATCTGTGCTGATGGCAGGAGTTCTTCTCGGTCGTTCTTTTCTGCATCACAGCGTTCCTGCAGATATACCGCCATAAATGGCAGGTAAATTTGCTTACCGTCCACAACAAACGCTATTTTCTCTCGCAGTAAATACTCTTTCTGCCGGGCGGTGATCCGTTCCAATACCAAAACCACAGGACAATTCGCAACCGTTTTCACGCGTTCCAGATGCTTTTTTACTGTTTTCACCTGCTCCAATTCGGTCCTGGGAGACATAAAAACCGCTATTTGACCACTCAGAGATACTCTCTGTACCTCATACCTGGTGCTGATCAAGTTTGGCAAATGTTCAACAGCTTTCTTTTCATATTGCACTTCGATTCCTAAGACCTGCTCAAGGTATTCCACTCTGTCACCTCCACTCATAACTCTTTTTCTGCGTTATTACTTATTGTAAGTTAAGTTTCAATATTGAAGTTACGAATGAAACGATCGATCCCGATGCCTGTCCTGCTGTCACCGCTAAACACAACAACATGGACGAATACGATACGTTTTTTGTCGGACTCTCTTTCTGATGCTGCTTTGTCCTTAAGATCATCCATACCTTTTCTGAAAACGATGACCCAAGGATAGAACCGGGATTTGACTCAGGGAATCTTTCCATTCCGCCATCATTGCCACAGGTTACTGATGAAATGTACAAAATTGTACATATAAAAATTACCCAAATTGATCATTTTAGAATTGCCATCAAATCTGTGTCTTTCGTGTTTTTATATACAGGTAACATTATTTTAATCCTCGAACAGACGGCGGAAAATTTGTGCTTTATTCTTGCGCGAACTCTCTTTGATGGTTCTGAGAGAGGATTTAGGTACAATGAAATCCATCAGGCAACCTGAAGAAAGAGGAACTGTATGAACCCTTATTCCTATTTTGAAGTCTGTGCAATGACTCCTCCGGTATCAATCGGCGATCCGCTGGCCAATGCCGCCTCGATTCTTGAACTGTGCAAAAAACTGCCGGAAAACGTCCGACTGGTCGTTACCCCGGAACTGTCCCTGACCGGCTATACCTGCCAGGATCTTTTTTATGAATCCCTGCTCCAGACTCGAACGCTGGAAGCTCTCGATTCCCTTTGCGACAATCTGCCCTCCTCCCTTTCACTTCTGGTCGGTCTGCCCTTACAGGTCGGCAACCATCTGTATAATGCGGCGGCTTTTATCGCCGAGGGAGAGGTCAAAGGTTTTTATGTCAAAACCTACCTGCCCAACTACAACGAATACTATGAACAGCGCTGGTTTACACCCTCGCTCTATCTGCCAGCCAATGCTTCGGTTCATCTGAGAGGAAAAGCGGTTCCGGTCAGCGATCGGATCCTGTTTGAGGACTTTACGACCGGAGCAGTGATTGGTGCTGAAATCTGTGAAGATCTGTGGGTGTCGATTCCGGTCAGCTCTCATCATGCATCCGCCGGAGCGAATATTCTTTGTAACCTGTCGGCTTCCAATGAAGTCATTGCCAAGGATGACTATCGCAAGGCTCTGGTTCTTGATCAGTCAGCCCGCAATTTTTCCGCCTACGTTTATGCCTCAGCCGGTCCGGATGAATCGAGCAGCGATCTGGTGTTCGGAGGTCAGGATCTGATTGCGGAGAACGGAAAAATGCTTGCCCAAAGCTCGCTGATGGATCCCAAGCCCTGGATTACCGCTCAGATCGATCTGGAGATTCTCAAAAACGAGCGGATGAAGTATAAAACCACCTTTGAATCTCTGGAAGACGGTTATCTGCGCGTTCCCTTCCACTCCAAACCGGTTTCTTCCATTACCCTTACCCGTCCTGTCGATCCCTATCCCTTTGTTCCCAACGATCAGAACAAGCGGATCGAACGCTGTCAAAACATTCTGGCCATTCAGGCTCGAGGACTCGCCACCCGACTTTCCAAAATCCATTGCGATCATGTGGTCATCGGGGTTTCCGGAGGACTGGATTCGACTCTGGCTTTGTTAGTGTGTGCAAGAGCGTTTAAGCTGCTGAATCTCGATCCCAAAGGCATCATTGCGATCACCATGCCAGGTTTTGGCACGACCCAACGAACCAAATCCAATGCGCAGCAGCTGATGGATCTGCTGGGAGTCACTTCCCGTGAAATCCCGATTGGTCCTTCGGTTCTTCAGCACTTCAGGGACATTGGTCAGGATCCAAACGTTCATGATGTTACCTATGAAAACTCACAGGCCAGAGAACGCACGCAGATTCTGATGGATGTGGCCAACAAGGAAAACGGTATTGTCATCGGTACCGGTGATCTTTCCGAACTGGCTCTGGGCTGGTGCACCTATAATGGCGATCATATGTCGATGTATGCGGTCAATGTTTCGGTACCCAAGACCCTGGTTCGCTATATCGTCGAAAGCGATGCCCTGCTGGCCAGAAAACAGGGCAATGAAAAGCTGTATGAAGTCCTGATGGATATCTGCGCTACCCCGGTTTCGCCCGAATTGCTGCCGCCCGATCCCGATGGCAAAATTGCTCAGAAGACTGAAGAAGTATTAGGCAGTTATGATCTTCATGACTTCTTCCTGTATCACATGCTTCGCTATCATGAACCACCGGCCAAGATTTTCGATCTGGCCTGCCATGCCTTCCCTCAGGTGAAAAATGCGGAAATTCTCAAGTCGCTGAGTACCTTCTATTCCCGCTTCTTTGCCCAGCAGTTCAAGCGTAATGTGCTTCCCGATGGTGTCAAAGTCGGTTCGATCAACTTCTCTCCGCGCGGAGACTGGCGCATGCCTTCCGATGCCTGCAAAGCGATGTGGATGGATGAAATCCATCGACTGGAAGTCAGACTTGAACTGGAACAGGTTCAGAAATCCACGAAATAAATCAATTCCCTGTAACGCTCCCAAAGCGTAAGCGTCAAAACTTACCCGTCTAGAAAACATACCTCCAACTTCTGAAAATGA
>Cam_p2__coassemble_2473_pt1 | contig 9253 bp, 7 predicted proteins | sample Cam_p2__metabat2_low_PE_009 | metagenome-assembled genome bin Cam_p2 | reverse complement strand
GACGGGATGACGATAGACCGGATAACCGGTGATTCCCGGATCTTTTCCGCTGTCAAAATCCCCGATGGCCCAGATCGGAGTGATGTTCATGGATCGAAGAATATCCAGTCCTCCATCCACGGCGGCCAGGTCGACATCCTTCAATTCCGGCAGTTGTCTGGTCAGTGGGCAGATGAGCACCAATGGCTTTTTCTGATCTACTGACAAAGTGAATCCACCGCTTGTTTGATGTCGTTTTTAAAAACATAACTGCCCGCAACCAGCGTATCCACCCCGGCTGCTTTGGCCAGTTTTGCGCTGTCGGCATTAATGCCTCCATCAATTTCCAGACGACATTCGGGATTGAGTGTCTTTCGGGTCTGGTCGATGGCACGAACCTTGTCGAGAGTCTCTTCAATAAAGCTCTGGCCTCCATAGCCCGGATAGACACTCATCACAAGAACCAGATCACTTTTGGCAATCAGTGGCAGAAAGGGAGTCACATCAGTATCCGGCTTGATGGAAAAACCGGCTTTCAGGCCAAGAGAGTGAATATAATCGAGCAGTTCTTCGACTTTTTTGGGATCGTTGTCGAGAGCTTCAGTATGGAAAACAATCTGATCCGCACCCGCTTTGGCGAATACGTCCGTAAAGTAGCGGGGATCGGTGACCATCAGATGGACATCGAGAAACAGATCGGTGGTACGTTTAAACGCTTTGAGAACATCCGGTCCGAAGGAGAGATTGGTCACAAAATGGCCATCCATCACATCGAAATGAATCCACTGACATCCGGCATCTTCCATTTCTCGGATCTGATCCTTCATGCAGGTGTAATCCATGGAAAGTACCGAAGGGGCGATGACAAGTTCAGGCATAAAGTTCCTTTCTGCAGCGCATCAGTATTTTCTGCGCTTTTTTTCTTCGCGCATGATCTGCGCGTAGTCTTCATAGAGTACCGGATTTATTTGACCGCTGTCCACACCATTTTTAATGGCACAATCCGGTTCATCGAGATGGACGCAATCCGCAAACCGACATCCCTGTTCCAGGGCCTGTCGGAAATCCGGAATCCGCTTGTCGAGCGAGTTGACATCCATTCTCGAAAAATCGAGCGAGGAAAATCCGGGCGTGTCTGCGACCAGTCCGGTACCAATCGGATGCAGTTCGCAATGACGAGTCGTATGTTTGCCTCGACCCAGAGCTTTGGAGATTTCCTGGGTGTGGAGATGGAATGTCGGATCAAGACGGTTGAGCAATGAGCTCTTCCCTGCACCGGATTGTCCGCAAAGTACGGAAATCTTATCCGCCAGCAATTCTCGCAGCTGTTGATCATCACTTCCCGGATGGGAGTAGAACACCCGATAGCCGGCCTTTCGATACCAGTCGAGAATCTTCTCGATTCTTTCGAGTTCTTCTTTTTCGAGCAGGTCGGATTTGGTGATGCAGATGACCGGTTCAATATCGCAAAGCAGAACCAGAAAGATCAGACGATTCAACAAACGCTCAGAAAAGTCCGGATCTTTCAGGCTGGTGACGATCAGCGCCTGATCCACATTACATACGGATGGACGCAATAGATGATTTTTACGAGGCAGCAGCGAATCGATTCGCCAGCTGCCCTCGATTTCTTCATAATTGACGAGATCTCCCGCATACGGCTTCTGATCCCGTCTCATTTTTCCTCGCGGAATGGCCACAACTTCCTGACCATGATCGAGGATGGTGTACTGATTGGACACCACTTTGATAATTCTTCCCTGACGCATAGCTTTAATGATACAGTGTCACGACACTGTCGCTTCCTTCCTGAGTGTACGTCGATCCGACCGGCGGATCGATGGCGGTTACCGTGCTACCTCCGGATTCAGCCCTCAGATCGACCGCAATGCCCTGAGCGTTGAGGTATTCCTTGAGCTCATTGACATCCATGCCGATAAAGGAAGGCTCTATGGTCAGCGACGGATAAGTTGAAACGGTAAAACGGATCGTATCGGTCGAATCCGGATCGATTCGAACCCCGGGATCCATGCCGGACTGTTCGAGAATGATGCCCGGATTCGTATTGGCACTGCCCTGATAGGTCACATCGATTTTGAGCAGCACGTGATTCTGAGCAAAGAGATTTTGCACATCATCGAGATACTGACCGGTATAGTCGGTGATCAGAAATGTCGGGCCTTTCGAGACGCGAACGACCAGCGGTGAGCCGCTTTTGATAAAACGACCGGCTTCAATCGAGGTCGAAGCCACATATCCGGGATCAATCCCATCACTGGCGATCTGTTCGATCTGAATCTGATCCGGTTCCAGTCCGGCTTCTTCAAGGGTAGTGATCGCCACCTGTTCGCTCATTCCGGAAACATCCGGAACTTTTACCCAGCCAAACCAGCCGGAAACCGGCAGCACACCCAAAGACATCATCGAAAAAGCCACCAGTCCGCAGGCCAGAATGGCCAGAATCGCGGAAAGTGAAACAATGCGCATCGAATACTTCCCCGGTTTTTCGATGTGGGAAAGCGGTTTGAGATGCGGTCGGATTTCGACTTCCTGTTCACTTTCATGACCCTTTTGAGGCAGATCCAGAGATTGTGTTTCCAGTACCAGCGGTTTGGCGTTTTTCATCTTTCGATCAAACGCGTGATCAAGCGCATCGAGCAGTTCGGATGCGCTTTGATAGCGCTCATCGGGATTTTTGGCCGTCGCTTTGATGACGATATTTTCAATGCCCTGACTGACCGTATCGTTATACGGGGCGATCGGGGGCAATGGATCTTTCATGTGTTTGAGGGCAATCGAGGCCGGTGTGGTTCCGGTAAAGGGCACGCTTCCGCAAAGCAGCTCAAAAAAGACAATGCCCAGCGCATACACATCGACCCGATAATCCGGGGCCTTTCCGGCAGCGGATTCGGGAGCCAGATAATGAGAGGATCCCATGACCGCTCCGGGTTTCTGGATGTGCTTGCCATCCACCGAAACCGCAATTCCGAAGTCCGAAAGCTTCAATGTCCCGTCTTTGGCGATCAGTACGTTTTGAGGTTTGATGTCTCGATGAATCAGTTGATGGGCATGGGCATCGACAATCGCACTGGTCAGCTCCTTCATGTAACCGACCGCTCTTCTGGCATCCATCGGTCCGGTCTGGGTAATCAGCTCCTTGAGCGTCATGCCTGGAACGTATTCCATAACCAGATAATGAAGATTGTCGCTTTCTCCGATGTCGTAGATTTCCACGACATTGGGATGTTTCAGTTTTCTGGCTGCCGAAGCTTCGCGCAGAAAGCGAACCAGTGTCTGTGGATCTCTGGCGAGATTATCACGAAGAATCTTGATGGCCACTTCCCTGCCGAGAATTTCATCCCAGGCCAGATAAACGTCTGCCATGCCACCCTGACCGATCAGACGCTTGAGGACATAGCGGTTTTTGATTTTATCCGGCATAGTCTTTACCCGGTCCGCTCACAATGACCGTGCAGTTATCCAGTCCGCCGGCTTCGTCCGCCAGCTCGATCAGCCGCTCGGTTTTATAAAGGAGCGTGGTTTTTCCTTCCATGACCTGAGCGATCTGTCTCTCATCGACATAGCCGGAAAGGCCATCCGAGCAGATCAGAAGGGCTTTGTAGTTGGATTTGATCTTGTTGATGTCCAGACGAAAAGTTCGCCATACGCCCAGAGCGTTGGTCAGTTCATTGCGCTTTTCATGGCTTCGCGCTTCTTTGGCGGTGATTTTGTTGGCTCGCACCAGCGATTGGACATACGAGTGATCCTCGCTCATCTGAATCAGCCCATCCGAATAGAGGGCATAGATCCGCGAGTCTCCGGCATTAAAGATATAAGTGCCAATCGAACAGACAAGCACACCGGCAGCGGTTGTTCCCATGCCTCGATTTTTGCGCGCCCACATGGAACGAGCGTAAATCGAGTTGTTGGCTTTGGAAAGCGTCTTTCGCAGCCATTCATCGGCTTCGTAGTCCTTACGAAACTCCGGGGCCTTCATGAACTGTTCTCGAACGATTTCACAGGCCAGCGCGCTGGCGACTTCTCCACTCGACGCTCCGCCAATCCCATCGCAGACCATCATCAACAGATTCTGGTGATCGTTACGACAAACCAGATAACTGTCTTCATTCAGTTTTCTTGTTTTTCCGATGTCGGTTTTTCCAAGAGCCTGCATCAGTGAGTTCCTTCCTTTGTTTTATGGATGACAGAAGTGGCGGCTGTTGAACCTTCCGGCAGTTCCAGACGGGGCTGGGGTGCAGGAAGGGCTTTTTCTTTTTTCATTTTCTCTTTGGCCGCTTTTTCCTTTTTCATTTCCTTGATTCGCAGCTGTCCACACGCCGCATCGATATCCGATCCATGTTCCTTACGAATCGTGACCTGAACCCCGGCTTTTTTGAGGATGTCATAAAAGCGCATGGCTTCAGCCCTCGTGGTGGATTTAAAGCCGTGTTCGTCGACCGCATTATAGGGAATCAGGTTGACGTAGCAGGTGTAGCCCTTGAGCAGTCGGGCGAGTTCTCTGGCGTTTTCATCCGAATCATTCACGCCTTTGAGCAGGATATATTCAAAAGTCAGCTTGCGGTTGTTCAGTCTGGAATATTCATCGACCGCCGCAAACAACTCTTTTAATGGATAAGCCTGGTTGATCGGCATCAGCTGACTGCGCAGTTTGTCATTAGGCGCATGCAAAGAGATGGCCAGGTTGTACTGGTACTGACCTTTCGCAAACTCGCGAATTTTGGGAGCAATACCGGAAGTGGAAATGGTGATATGACGACTGCCAATCGCCAGTCCCCGGTCGTGGTTTGCGGTTTTGACAAAGTTCATCACATTGTCGTAGTTATCAAACGGTTCTCCGGTACCCATCACGACGATATGGCTGATTCGCTCATCCTTACCTTCCTTATCGAGTTCTTTCTGAACGGCCATCAGCTGGCCAAGAATCTCTCCGGAAGTCAGATCCCGCTGCTTTTTGGTCAGTCCGGAAGCGCAGAATTTGCAGCCCATATTGCAGCCAACCTGACTGGATACACAGATCGAACGACCGTAGTCAAAAATCATCATGACGCTTTCCAGCAGCGCACCATCTTCCGTACGAAACAAAAACTTGGTGGTTCCATCGCTTGAAACCTGCTTTCGTACCAGAGTCAGCGGGTTAAAGGTGAAGTCTTTTTTGAGCTCTTCACGGGTCTCCTTGGACAGATTGGTCATCGCATCAAAATTATCGACCCTCTCTTTATAGAGCCAGGAAAAAATCTGCTGGACCCGAAACGGTTTCCATCCCTTGGATCTGGCCCAGTCTTCCATCTGTTCATACGACATGTCATAAATACTTCTCATACCCGCACCTCCCGGCCTGTAATTTCTTCAAAGCAGGCCCATTCTTCTGTCAATTTCAAAAGCCGATTCGACTCCCATTTTCTACAGTTTAGTCAAAACCGAAGCTTTTTTCCAACGTCGCTCTTTCGCCAAAAAGCCGCGAGGTCTTCGCGGCAAAGTCTGAATCAGGATTTATGGAGTCTGGCCAGATAAAATCCGCCATGCTCACAATCAGGGATCAGGGTTTCCTGTTTTTCCAGCGTAAATTCTGGATGCGCTTCAAGAAAAGCCTGAACCTGTTTTTCGTTTTCCTTCTGATCGAGGGTACAGGTGGAATACACCAGCGTTCCCCCGTCTTTGAGCTGGGCTGCTCCGCTTTCCAACAGCTGCTTTTGAATGGGCAGCAACTGGTCAATCGTTTCCGGAGCGATCTGCAGTTTCATATCCGGTTTGCGGGAAAGAATTCCAAAACCGGAACAGGGCACATCGCAAAGCACTTTGTCATATTTCTTCTCACCGGCAATCGTGCTGTCTTTGGTGATGGCGGTGATGTTTTTCAGACCAAGTCGGTGGGCATCGTTTTCGATGAGTCGAACGCGTGGTTCATGCAGATCCTGAGCGGTGATCTGTGCCTGATCGTCGCTCATTTCCGCCATGGCCATGGTTTTGGTTCCCGGAGCGGCGCAAAGATCGAGGACGCTTTCTCCAGGCTGAACATCCATCCATCTGGCGATTTCATAGCTACCCGGATCCTGAACGGAAATCTTGCCCTGAAAATACAGCGGATCGGTACCGATCTGGTGGCCTTCATAATGATAGAGACCGTTTTTGGCTTCCTTGAGTCGTCCGGTATTTTCAAGCTGTTCCGGAGGCATTTTTCGTGGATTGATTCGAACGGTTACCGGAAGGGTGGCCAGAGAGGCCATCGCAAACTGATAGGCTTCTTTCGGACCATACTGTTTAATCCACAAACGGATCAGCCATTCAGGAAGTGAGGTTTTTAAAGCCAGAGCGGCCGCCGGATCGGCAGGCATGGGCATTTTGGAGTCGATGACTTTATGGAGAATCGCATTGACCAGGCCTTTGGATTCCGGAAAGCTTCTGGCCGCAATACGATTGGCATCATCCAGTACGGCATAAGCCGGAACCCGGTTAAGAAAGCGCAGCTGATAGACCGACATGGTCAGCAGGATGGCCGCTTTTTTGTTCACTTTGCCTTTCGCAAACCGTTTCCAGTCTTCCTCACATAAACGATAATTCTGCAGGGTTCCATAGAAGATGGCCGAAGCCAGCGCCTGGTCCTTTTCATCCACTTCCTGCAGATGGTTTTTCAGATACAGGTTGGAGTAGGTCTTTTTGAGTACCACATCAACAAGGGCCTTATAGACCCATTCACGAACCATCATCCGCTATTCCTCCATATTCATCGGGTTGACATCCACATCAAAGGAAATGTCTTTCTGCTTTTGTCGGCCCATCCATTCCACGAACTTCCAGAGCGTTTCAATCAGCCGATTCTCGTCGCGATCCTTGAGAATCAGACGCACCCGGCTTTTGGCATTTCGCATCGAGATTTCACTGGGTCCCAGAACGGTAAGTTCCTGTTCGTCCAGAAAGTCTTTGGCATCGAGCCCAAAGGCGTAAACATCCATCAGCTCATCTCCTTTGAAGATCAGAGAAGCCATATAACAATAGGGCGGATTGCCTCCGGCATGACGATACTTCATCTCCTGAACAAAGAAATCTCTGTAGGAATGGTTCTGGATACAGCTTAAAACAAAATGTTCCGGTCGGTAGGACTGAATGATCACCTCTCCGGCACGATCCCCTCTTCCCGCTCGACCGGCTGCCTGTTCGGCCAGCTGATACGCTTTTTCAGCCGCGAAAAAATCCGGACGTGCCAGCAGTGAATCGATGCCAAGAATGGCCGAAAGGGTCAGATCCGGATAGTCGAGTCCCTTGGCGATCATCTGCGTACCCATCAGGATATCTCCATCCTCTTCAAACTCACGAAGCAATCGCTCATGAGAACCCTTGCGCGTGGTGGTGTCATGATCCATCCGGATGATTTTTGCTTTGGAAAACAATTGTCTGGCATCTTCTTCCAGCCGCTCGGTGCCCTGACCGGTGCGAGAGAGCGTATGAGCATGACAGTTCGGGCATTCCTGAACTGTCTCAAATCGTCTGCCGCAAATATGGCAAACCAGAGCGTCTTCATTTTTATGGTAGGAAAGCGGAATACCGCAATCCGGGCAGGTCAGATATTCATGACAACTGGTACAGCGAACGGTCGGCAGATAGCCGCGCCGATTGAGCAGAAGGAGTGTTTTTTCCTTTTTGGCCAGTCGGTCGGTAATGGCCTGAATGAGCTCTGCGGAAAAACCGGTATACACCGGGGTTGTTTTCAGATCGATCCGTCGGATGCTGGCCGGTTTGCCGGAGGCTCGTTGGGGCAGTTCAGCAAGACCATACACGCCTTTGATTGCTCGGGCATAACTTTCCAGAGAAGGTGTCGCGCTGGCCAGGATGAGCTTGCAATGATGATTGGCCGCGCGAATCAAAGCGGCATCTCTGGCATGGTAGCGTGGAGACTGATCCTGCTTGTAGCTGCCTTCATGTTCTTCGTCCATGATGATGACGCCAAGATCCGTAAAGGGCAGAAAGACGGACTTTCGAGTGCCGATGACAATGCACGGTTCCCCTTTCGATACTCCATTCCAGGCGCAGAGCAGTTCAGTGTTGGAAAGCGATGAGTGAACGACATAAATATCTTCCGTAAAACGCTCGGCCAGCCGATTTTTCATCATTGGTGTCAGGGAGATCTCCGGCACGAGGATCAGGACCTGCTTTTTCTGATCGAGAGCCTGACGGGCCAGATGGAAGAAGACTTCCGTTTTCCCTGATCCGGTTATCCCATGAAGCAGGATCGTTTGCCTGGAAGAGGCATGAATCTGGTTAAGGGAATTTTTCTGGTAGAGATTAAGCTCGGGCCAGGGTTTCTGTTCACGCTTTTCAAGAATCGATCCGGCGACCGGTCGGGTTTCCTTGATCAGCGCGCCGGTACTAACGAGCTGATTGATTCGATAATCCGACATCAGGGTTTTGGCCTGTTTGAGACTCATTCCCTCTTCAATCTGGTCGTAAGCTTCTCGAAGCTTCTCATTCAGCCCGGTTTCGGGATCAAAATCCCGGTTTTTGATCAGCACCTTTCGCTCAATCATCGCTTTATGCTTCGAGCTGGCTTTTAAAGCGGCGGGAAGCATGACATCAACCATACTCATGAAAGGCGATATGGTCCTCCACGACAGTCGTCTGGCCAGTTCGATCTGTTCGGGATTGAGCACCGGACTCTGATCGAGAACTTCAATAATGTTTTTGACTTTGAATCCGGGATGGTAGTTCTCGGGTCTCATGGAAACGACCAGTCCGACAAGCTGTTGCTTTCCAAAAGGAACCCGCACCCGGATGCCGGGAGCAATGGGTCCTGGAGCGTAATAAACAAAGGAGCGGGAAAGAGAGTGGGTTTTGTGTTCGACCATCACGTCGATCCAGCTCATGAACTAACGTCCCTCTTTTTTGTTTCGGTCCATTACCGGAAAGTACGCCGCAAGATTGGCCTGTTGATCAATAACGGGAACCAGCGATCCATCGACCGCACTGGCTACCACACAAACGCCAGGACCATGTCCGGAAGTAAAGGAGTCGGAATGAACGATCACACCGATCGTCAGCGCACCCTGTTTGTAATGAGAGCCATAGGCAGAATCATGATCCTGAATGGCTACAAAATCGCCAAAGCGAAGATCATTGAGATGGAATTTTTCATTGGCTTCGGGATCCTGCGTCATGATGTCGTAATCGCCGGTCATCATCGAAGCCGAACCCAGACCACTGCCCATCAAAAAGGCCGGAAGAATCGTCGCAACCGGGAAGTTTACTTTTCCCTGTTCATCGA
>Cam_p2__coassemble_2449_pt1 | contig 9376 bp, 11 predicted proteins | sample Cam_p2__metabat2_low_PE_009 | metagenome-assembled genome bin Cam_p2 | reverse complement strand
CACGACCACTTTGGAGATGCCAAAGTTAAAACCTCATACTATTTTGGATTACCCATAAAAGAGCCGATATTAGAGATCAATATCGGCTCTTGCAAGACTGAATCAGTTTTGCAGAAAAACGCTTACAGGTATCGAATTTACTTCTTCTCTTCACGTTTTCAAATGGTTCAGAAAATCCTCAATGTTAGAAGCAACAGTTTCTGAATCTTCAGTTAGAAGCCCATCATCAGTTAAAAGCGGCGTATCTAAGACGGATTTAATTGAAACAGCGATGCTGGCGCTGGAAGCAATTACTTTTTTCGATTCGGCAGTATACCGCCTGTAGTCGTCACCCTCCGCTACAAAAATATCTTCCATTTTGTAAATCAGCGGCAGGAAATAGGTGTCCAGGCGAGCCAGCAAATTGTAAAACATATAAGTCCTTCGGCGTATGGTTTTGCACTGAAGAGACGCTGTATCAAGCTGAGCAGAAACCTGGAGTGCTTCCGCATTGTTGGTTCTGGCTTTTTCAAGCTCTTTCTTTGCGGCCTGACCGGCTACGAATCCCATGACCATCAATGCAGGTCCTACTACCAGTCCTCCAAGCACCATGCCGCCTCCTGCCATACCAAGGCCTCCAGCGGCAAGTGATCCACCGCCGAAAAAAGCCAGTGTCGCATTTGTGGCAGCAGCTCCGCTTAAACTTGCGATCGCCGTTCCGGTAGATGCAGCGGCAAGTGCCTGTGCGGCTCCGTATGCTCCAAAAGCAACTAAGGCTCCACCCGCCGTTCCTGCCACAGCCCCTCCGGCCAGAGAGCCGGCAAAATTGACCATGGTCTTCAATTCCACAAATTCCCGCTCGTCGATATGCAGCTTTTTCAGTTCCTCCAAGTCTCCTGAATTCTGAAAATCGACATTTTTGATTTTTGAAAAAGTATTCAAAAAACCGCTGATGCTATGGTTCAGGACAAATAGTTTTTCCTGTCCAAGCTGGTTCAGAGAGTTTCCACAAGCCGCTCTTTGTGCATTTAACCGCTCTGTAGATGTATTTACAATTTCATTTGCACTGCGATTGAGCTGCTTTGCGCTGTTGGCATTCATTCCGGCTTCGATGGTTTTCCCAATTCCCAGTCCGCCGGTTGCTGCGGCTACTCCCATGAATAATAAGGGCAATGGCATATCCACACCTCCTCAAAGAGCAATCAAGTCCTTAACGCTGTTGAAAACAACATCTTTTCTACTTGAAAGCTCGTTCACGATCTCCTCAATTGTCAAATACGGTCTGTTCGTTGTTTTGATCCATGAGATTTCGTTTTCAATATCCATTAAGGTCAGAATGCTGCTTTCCATCTCCAGGAAAATTGCCTGATCAATGTTCAGCTTCTGAACAATATATTCCAGCAATCTTCGCTCAGCGTCGCAATAACCATCGTCACTATACGCAACGGTCAGCAGATCCCAGATGAGAAGTTTAGGCGAAATGGAAATGGTACCCGGAGCCTGGCTGGAATGTAAGACGTTTCCCACACAGGCCTGAACTGCATCGTAGTGATCTTCAGGATCGTTTGCAGTTTCCATAGCAGCACAGCATTCCCGGACAATAGATTCTTTTTCTGCCATATAGTCAGAAAGAAGTTCCTTGCCAATCTCATCGAATTTTTCTTCTTCGCCGTGATAGATTTCACCATCGACGGTCATAAAATAATAGATCACTTTCAATGCATCTCTGCAGGAAACAGCGGGAATGCAAGATTCTTTCGACTCGCTTCCGTTATTCACTTGAGGTGATATTTTGTGGCAAACGTCTTCGAACATCTCAGAGGCCATTTTTCCCATTTCATTGAAATCAGGTACTTTCAGGTTTTCTGCTGTTGATTTCACAGCGTCTACGGCCCCCTGGAACGAATCTGTCAGATACTTACCGATATTTATTGACATCGTATGTCCCTTCCTCATAACTTGAGTGGAATATCAGATTCCATCAGCTCGTCAAACTCTTTCTGGATTGTAAACTGTGGGGTTCGCCCCAGCACTTTCTGGATGACAAGGTTTCCGTGAATGACAAGCTCTGAATCGCCGGAGTCAATACCTTTTTTCAGATCATCAAATCCGGACATAAACGTTTCCAGATCCTCAGCGAGGTAGTTTGCAACTATTTCTCCAAGCTGCTCTTTGAACTCCTGAAGTCGGCTCAGGAATATGGCAGTTTTTGCTTCTGATAAAATCATCTTCTCGTGGATCAGTTGTGTTTCTTTCTGCTCGTTGCTGATTTCCCTGACCACTGCAAAGGCAGCTCGTCCTGCCCCAATATAATTACAGCGGGTCACAAATCTTTCGGAAAAAAGCACCCAATCCCCAGCCGATTCTATAGCGGCGCGAATGGCAGCATCGGTCGTATCTGCAATTGAGAAGGTAAGGCTGGAAACTGTCAGCATTCGGTCAATCGTTCTGTTGTGCGCGGGGACAATTTTCTTCCAGTTCAGTTTGGCAAGGTCTTTGGGATTCTTGATCCCCGTCCGGTTAAGCTCTGTAATAAGCTGCCTGATGAAGTAAAAACCTCTGACAACGCACTCGTTGATGATAACTGGAACGGCCTGCCTGCCAAGTTGTTGTATGATTCCAAGTTCGGTCCGAAGATCAAATTGAAACGGTTGAATGATTCCGTTCTCGTTTCTTTCGCCAAGAAGTGTGCCGTTGAACAATTTGGAAATCCAGACTGAAGCTTGTTTGTATCCTTTATCGTTCATCCTGTGAAACAGCGGGGTAGCAGAGAGTTCTTTCAGCAATGAAACGACCAGACCGGGCAACCCTGTTCCCAATTTCCCTTTGGTAATGGAACCTGACGAACCGGCCATATCGCTGGCCATATGGAACATCCAGTTTACCGTGCCGAGCACAATTTTTTCCGGGAACGATCTGCCGATGAGTTCCATTCCATCTGCATTCAGCTTTACAGACTGAAAAGCACCCGAAACATCTGTGCCATAAACGTTTCCAGTGAATTGCGTTAAAACGGAGCACAGCAGACCAACCGGGCTCGGATGATGGGAAAAGTCCCGAAGGTGATGCTGAAGCCCACCCCCAAATTGATTGGTTGCTTTATCTGCTGCAATCGGAAACTTATCCTCAAGATAGGCAACTGCCTTCGCAAGCGAATCGCCGTTGTAGCCCTGTGTTCTGGCCGCCTTTTTAACAAAATCGTTAACTTTTTCATTGCCCCATTGGCTTGCCTCTTCCAGGGAGAAAGCGCCTGTAAAAACACTGTCAATTATCCCTGCAAGGATTCCACTGCCAACCGCCAGCGCATAGTCAATTTTGTCAGCCTGGCTTGTGTATTGCTCCAGTTTCGTATTGACCTTTTCCAGCTCTGAATCGATCTCTTCAAGGACTGTTTCGCCATTAAATACCGCAGAGGGTATTTCCAGCTCAGCAGAAATAATCTCTGTTTCCTGAATAACACCCTGAGCTTCCTGCTTATCGGAAGCGTTGTATGTCATCTCTGTGATTTCCTTAAATTGATCAGATTTTGACCATTCATAGGGCTCATCAGCACGAGTCGCAAGCCGGGGATGCGTTTGATTTCGTGTGAACATGAGCTCCATAAGTCTGTTGGATTGAGAATCAATCTCAAATGCTCGCAAATCTGCAGTTTGTTCTAATAATTACTCTTTATTCATATTCTTATAGTCATGTATAGGCATGCAGCTTCAGCAGAAGGTCAACGGTTCTTCCATCATCGCCCTCCCAGAGAACCGCTGCTCTGTGCGCGACAACTCTTTGCATCGATCCCAAAAGAGCAGTGATCTGACCATCGTGGGGACGAGGGATTCCCTCATTTGCGGGATTCGCGAAAGAGAACTGGGTTAACGTTATCAACGAAAAGCCATGCCATGGAGTGATCGAGGCAGTGTTTACCGGTGATACGTCCATACTCATGATTCAGGACTGTGGCCATTAAATCAGGCGGAAGCTCATTTATGAGCCGGGAGGTCAGACAAATACAGTGATTGGCTAAGAGATGGTCGCCCTGTGGTGTAAGCCCTGCCCATCTGCTTAAACAATAATTTTTTCATAGAAATGACCTGCGGCTGGTGTAATTGTCTTTCGATATCTACAGCTTAACGGAGGGTTTTCTCTTTTGTGAATGTGCGAATTGAAATTTCTAAATATATCTTCCAAATATAACTTTTATAAGAACATGGCAGGAAACTGAGTCGCAGTTTGTCCTGTTTTGCCCTTGTAATGTCGTTTGGTTGCGCCTTTAAACCGTTGGGCAATCCTTCGAGATCTCTTTTTCGTTTTTAAGCCAGGTTTCGTTCGGTTTTGAAAGTGCAAACCCGCCGGTTTTAACACCTTTTGCAGTTGTGGGGAAGGTGTTTTTCTTTTTGAGTCAGGTTTTGGAGAGGGTTAGATTGGCGGTTTGTTGAGGAACTTTTCAAATCCGGCTCTGGTTTTCAGGAAACACGCCTTGATGGATTAAGATAAGGTATACGGAATAAGTAAGTAAAGAAATGAGGAAAGAGAATGGCCATTAAGGAAAGACTCGTCAACGATGAGCGCGATGATCTGACAAAGGATGTCGATGATCTCGATGCCGCCTATATCCAGAGCATGAAGGATAAGGGAATCGATGCCGATCTGCTCGAACAGTTCGCAGCCCTGCTTGCCGAAGATACTCAAAAGCGAAAAAGCGGCCAGGAATGAGGCAAAAAGGGAAGGATCGCTCTGCATTTGAAAATCCCATATTTGAGGGGTTCTTCCTTATCCATCCCTGAAATCCAGAGGATGTCCCGCTTTGGGAAGAGGGCAGTCATCCGCTTCCAAACGGAAATCCTAAAATTTGTTAGAATAGCGGCGATTGAAGGATGAGCCTTCATCTTTCAGTTCTGCCGGTTCTGGGATTTCATCTGAAATGATCCCATTAACCCAATTCAAGGAGAGAACCATGAAGCTCTATAACAGTTACTCACAGAAAATCGAAGACTTTAAACCGATCGAAGAAGGAAAAGTTTCGATGTATGTGTGTGGGCCGACGGTGTACAACGATCCCCATATCGGTAATGCAAGGCCCATTGTTGTGTTTGATACGCTTTATAAAACCCTCGAAGCTCTTGGTTATGATGTAACCTACGCTTCGAACTACACCGATGTTGATGACAAGATCATTAACAAGGCAATTGAAGAGAATACAAGTGAAAAGGAAATCACGGACCGCTATATTGATTCCTACAAAAATGTACGAAAACTGCTCGGCGCAAGAAACCCGGATTATACCCCTCGGGTAACGGAAACGATGGATGAGATCATCGATTTCATCGCCAAACTCGTTGAAAACGGAGCGGCTTATCAGGTCGATGGTGATGTCTACTTTCGTGTTGGCGCGGACAAAGGATATGGTGAACTGTCTCATCAGAAGGTCGACGATCTGATGGTCGGTGCTCGCATTGATGAAAACGAAAAGAAGGAAAACCCGCTTGATTTCACCCTCTGGAAAGCTACCGATAAGGGCATTCAGTGGGATTCGCCATGGGGGAAGGGACGTCCGGGATGGCATACCGAATGCGTCGTCATGATTAACGATGTCTTCCACAAACCGGAGATCGATATTCATGGTGGAGGACTGGATCTGAAGTTCCCGCATCATGAAAACGAAGTCGCCCAATCCCGTATGGCCAATGGAACCCCGCTGGCCAATACCTGGGTGCATAACGGCATGATCAATATCGACCATGTCAAAATGTCCAAATCCTTGGGCAATGTCATGCAGGCCAAAGACCTGATCGATGAATACGGTGGACCGGCCTGCCGCTGGATGATGATCACGACTCACTATCGTGCCCCACTCAACATTTCTACTGAAGTGCTGGAAAATGCGCAGAAGGAACTGGCAAAAATCGAAAAGACGCTCAAGCAGGCGAAGTTCCGTCTGGATCTCGATGGTTTCAAAAAGACCGTTGAAAAGGATGAGACCAGCTGGAAAGCGTTCATGGATGCCATGTCCGATGATCTCAATACCCCCAATGCCATTTCGGCTTTGCAGGCGTTGATCAAGGAGATCAACCAGCAGATGCGCAAGCGTGAACTTGATGATCAAAAGATCGCTTCGCTGCTGGCTTCTGCTACTTCCATGCTCCATGTGCTCGGTATTGATCTGGATCTTTCGGATGCCGATCCTGCCGATTTGCAGACATGGAGAGACTGGAAAGCTGCGGTGAAGGAAAAAGATTTTGAAAAAGCCGATGGCTATCGGGCCACTTTGATGGAGAAAGGTCTGATTTAATGGAAATCGTAACGGAAAATCCGGTCACTTTAGCGTGGATCGGAGATGCCGTCTATACGCTGGCGGTTCGCCATCACCTCTTTGATAAGGGGATGCGAAAAGCCGACCTGCTCCAGAAAACGTCTGCCCGATTCAATGGCGCTTCCGGTCAGGCGGCTGTACTGGATCTGCTCGTGGAGCGTGGATTGTTGAATGAAGATGAGCTGGAGATTGTTCGGCGCGGCCGGAATGCTCATGTCAAAAGCCCTTCGAAAAGCGCGGATCTCAAAACCTATCTCAAGGCGACTGCGCTTGAAGCGCTCTTTGGCTATCTCGATCTGTACCATCATCACCAGCGACGGGATGAGCTGCTGAAGATCTGCATGGATCTGCAGGAGGAATTGTTATGATCGTTTACGGAAAAAACGTATTTGAAACCTTACGGGATCAGCCGGATCAGATTCTCGAACTGTATGTCCAGAACGGGCAGAATGATCCGAAAACGCAGAAGATCCTTTCTTCCTTAAAAGGCCGCATTCCCATTCGGACGGTCTCGAAAAAGGAAATGGATCGTATGAGCGATCATGGCGTTCATCAGGGCATTGGCGCCAAAGTCAAAGACATCCCGACACTGTCCCTGGATGAGCTGATCGACCGGGCCGATCGAAATAAAATGCCACTGATCGTCGCCCTCGATGAAATCCAGGATCCCCATAATCTGGGGGCCATTCTGCGTACGGCTGACGCAGCCGGAGTTTCCGGAGTGCTCATCTGCAAACATTCCGGTGCCGGTCTGACCCCTGCGGCGATCAAGACTTCTGCAGGTGCAGCCTATTCGGTTCCGGTTTGCGCGGTGTCGAGTATGGCCAATGCGCTTAAAAAACTCAAGGAAGCCGGATACTGGGTGGCTGGCAGTGATTTTGATGAAACCAGTCGCGATTATCGCAAGGGGCTGTATGATCAGAAACTCGTTCTGGTGATCGGCAATGAAGGTAAGGGCATGTCTTCGTCGGTTAAAAAGCAGTGCGATTTCAAGGTTCATATCCCGATGCGCGGAAAAGTTCAGTCTTTGAACGCGTCGGTTGCTGCCGGAATTCTGATGTACGAAATCCAGGCGCAGCGGGAAGAAAAAGGTGTTCTGTGATTTCCGGAAAGGAAATCCATGGAATCCGAAAAAACCAGACTGCCACAGGAATCCATCGAAGAGCTGATGGATCTCATTCGCTGTGGCGATTCTGATTCATTTGAAGAACTGTATCGGACGATGAGAAAAATCGTCCTTCTCTATTACGGAAGATCCCTGACGAAAATTCTCACGAAAAACGAGTGGGAATGCGAAGCCAGGCTGATCCTCCATAAAGCCATCAATCTCTACCGACCGGATAAGCCGGCCGGATTCCAAACCTTTTATGCCCGAAGCCTCCAGCATGCGATCATCGATCGTTATCGCAAGAACAGCCTGGAAAAATCCAGAGTCGTCTGGCTGGGGGATGAAAGCGGAGAGGACAAAGAACCGGATCGAAAATACTATCGCGCTCAATCCGCATGGAAAGTCTGCGATGGTTCAGGAAACCGTGAGGTCGAAGAGGTGCTTTCGATCATTCGAAAGGATCTCAGCCTGCGTGATCTGCAGATTCTGCGCTGTCTGGGGCAGGGATTTAAAAAGGTAGAGACCGCGAAGATCTGTTCGGTCAGTGTCAAAACCGTTCGCAGTGCCCTGATTCGAGCCCAGAAAGCCTGGAAGAAAAGCGGACAGAATGGAGCGCTCTGGCTGGAGAAGTTTGAGCAAAATTGACACTTTAAGGTTTGGCTGTTATATTCTGTTTTTGCAAAGGAGGTGTTTTTATGGCGGATAAAATTACGCTGGTTTGCACCGAATGCTTTTCCCGTAACTATGTGACGGAGAAAAACAAAAAGAATCAGACGGGACGTCTGGAGATCAAAAAGTACTGCCCGAAATGCAATAAACACACTTTGCATAAAGAGTCGAAATAATCTGTAGAAAAGGAAATCTGATGGAAGACAACTTCATGACGGAGCCGACCTATGCTCCAAAGGCTGTCATGGCTGAACTCAAACAGGTTCGCTGGCCGTCTTTTAAAACCCTGATGCAGAAATCCGGCCTGGTGATTCTGTTCACCCTGCTGTTCGGTCTGTATTTCTTCATCTGTGAAATGTGCGCCTCCGGCCTGGTCAGCTGGATTGTTTCCCTCTAGACAAGGAAAAACAAGGAACGCAAAGGCAATCGATTATGGATTGCCTTTTTTTAAAGTCCGCAAAAACCACCAATACTCAAAATTCAGTATAATTTCATTGAACACTGCGAATGAAGATCCCCCGATTTCGCAAAGGTCAGTAAAAGGAGAATTTCAATGCCAAATGAAAACGAAAACGATGTAGCCTGGTACGTCGTCAATACCTATGCCGGCCAGGAAAACAGAGTCAAGGAAAACCTTGAAAAACGAATCAAGACCATGGGCCTTGAAGATTCTCTGTTTCAGGTCGTTGTTGCCGAAGAAACCGAAACCGAAATCAAAAACGGAAAGAGAATTGAGAAAACCCATAACCTTTTTTCCGGATACATTCTTGTCCAGATGCGCATGACCAACGAAGCCTGGTACATCGTACGAAATACACCGGGTGTTACCGGATTTATCGGATCGAGTGGTAAGGGTGCCAAACCATTCCCGGTATCCCAGGAAGAAGTCGACAATGTTCTTCGTCGTCTGGGCAAAAAACCGGAAGTGGTCAACGTTAACTATGTTCCCGGAGACAAGGTTGAAGTCATTGGCGGACCGCTCAAGGACAACATCGTTACTGTGGTATCGATGAACCCTGAAACCGAGGAAGCCAAAGTTTCCGTCTATCTGTTAGGAAAAGAACAGACTGTGGACGTAAGTTACTCGGATCTTAAAAAAGTCGAGGAGTAATCCCGACAACGAGAAATTTCACGTTACAATACAAACAGGTCAGCACATCCACCAGCTGACCTTTTTCTGTGACGAAACGCTCTTGTGCAGAAGGTCATCAATCTCGTTTGTCCGGATGGATGATCCTGTAAAAGCGGTGGATCGCAGAAAAAGACAGAAAAAGGGGCTGTAAATTAATTCAGCCCCCACACTAAAAAGGCGACCCGCT
>Cam_p2__coassemble_2431_pt1 | contig 9449 bp, 6 predicted proteins | sample Cam_p2__metabat2_low_PE_009 | metagenome-assembled genome bin Cam_p2 | reverse complement strand
ACGACCACTTTGGAGATGCCAAAGTTAAAACCTCATACTATTTTGGATTACCATTATTTTTTCTTCTTTCCCGGTTGCTGTGATCGAGACCATCAAAAAAACGAACAGATTTTCCACTGTCCGTTTCTGTATCCTGATCTGTTCATTTCTGAATGAATATACACCAGTTATCGATTTTCTTCCTTTTCGAAGTGTCGGCACGATTCGACCGCCAGCTTCCATCCTTCAAACTGTTCAGCCATTTCCTCTGCCGTTCTTTTCGGAGCGAAAATCCGTTCGCTTTCAATTTTCAGATCGCTTTCCTTCCAGAATCCACTGGCCAGACCCGCAAGAAATGCTGCACCAAGAGCGGTAAGCTCGGTGATCCGGAAACGCTGCACTTCCACCTGACTTAAATCCGACTGGAACTGAAGCAGGAAGTTGTTGGCAGCAGCTCCGCCATCGACTTTAAGCACCCGGATGGGATAACCCGAATCTGTTTCCATCGCCGAAAGCACATCCTGCGCCTGATAGGCCATACTTTCCAGTGCAGCTCTGACCAGCTGTAAAGTCGTCGTTCCAAAGGAGAGTCCGACAATCGAGCCTCTTGCCTGATCGTCCCAATACGGAGCGCCCAGTCCGACCAGTGCCGGAACAACATAAACTCCACCACAGCTTTTGGCTTCTACGGCCATCTGTTCGGTATCGGCTACCCGCTCGAAAAGATGGAGCTGGTCCCGCATCCATTTGAGCAGAGAGCCTGAAACAAAGATCGAGCCTTCCATGGCATACGTCACTTTTCCATTGATACTCCAGGCAATTGTCGATAACAGCCCATGTCGGGATCGAACGATTTCACTGCCCGTGTTCATCAAGAGGAAGCCCCCGGTTCCGTAAGTGTTCTTGGCCATTCCCTTTTCCAGACACAGTTGTCCGAAAAGGGCAGCCTGCTGATCACCCACCATTGCACAAACCGGAACTTCAGCACCAAAGAAGGTGTAGGAAGCCGTATTTCCATAGATCTGAGAGGTCTGGACAATCTGCGGAAGAATCTTTTCCGGGATATTGAGCAGTTCAAGCAGTTCAGGATCCCAGCTGACCGTCTCAATGTTACAAAGCAGCGTTCTCGATGCGTTGGTCGCATCGGTAATGTGGTATTTCCGGCCGGTCAGATTCCATACCAGCCAGGTATCCATCGTTCCAAAAAGCAGATCTCCTCTTTGTGCTTTGGCTCTTGCTCCCGGGACATGATCGAGAATCCAGGCTATTTTGGATGCGGAAAAATACGGATCAATGCGCAGTCCGGTTTTTTCGCGAATGATTTTTTCATAACCGGCTTTCTTCCACTCATCACAGATTTTATCGGTCTGTCGGGATTGCCAGACGATAGCTTTATAAATCGGAAGGCCGGTTTTTCGATCCCAGATCACCGTGGTTTCTCGCTGGTTGGAAATGCCGATTCCGATGACCTGTTCCGGTTCAATTCCGGCCTGATTGAGAACTTCAGCCATAACCGCCTGAGTATCCAGCCAGATTTCGGTCGCATCCTGCTCCACCCATCCCGGATGGGGGTATTCCACACTGCCTTCCTTTTGAGCCGTGGCATAAGGTTTGAACTGGTGATTAAAAAGAATCGCCCGTGTCGAAGTGGTGCCATGATCGATGGCGAGAATATATTTCTCCTGTTTTTCCGTCATATTCTTTCCTCTTCCCGTTTTCCGGTTTTACTGCCGGTTTCTGTGTTCATTATTTCATGGTTTGTGAAAATGGGAAATCATCGCTCTTCCTTCCTGCAGATAAACAGATCTGTAAGAGTAATGACTCAGTCCGGCTTCTCCTTTTTCAAATCAGGATGAATTTCGTATCATAAAAAGCGGAAAGGATCATGATGGTGAGATGATGGAATCCAATACCCCCGATCAGAAAAGCACACCGGTCAAATCCGACTCCCTTCTGAATCCGGAAGGAAACCGCACTGCCTTCAGTGCAGCGGAGAAAAAAGGAGCCAAAATGCGAAAGCGCAGCTCCGTTCTATCCATCGTCTGCGCAGTCATTTTCTTTGTAGTTCTGTTCTGGCTGCTCAAAAGCGGGCAGCTGTCCAATACGAAAAGCATCCAGAAGACAATTGAAAACGCAGGGGTTTTCGGACCTCTGATCTATATTCTGATTTACATGTTTACCTCATACGTCCCCATTATTCCCATGGGGTCGCTGGGATCGATTGGTATTGTTCTTTTCGGTACATGGCCTGCGTTCATCTATAACTCCATCGTTTCCATCCTCAACTGCTTTCTGGCCTATTTGCTGGCCCGTCATTACGGATGGAAGATCATCCTGTGGTTTGCTTCTCCCCAGACCGTTGAGAAATATGAAGGCTGGCTGGCGAAATTCAAACATTTCGAACTGGTCTTCGCGATTCTGATGTTCATGCCGGTCTCTCCGGATCTGGTGCTCTGTATGATGGCCGGACTGATGAAGATGAAGCTTTCCCACTTCATCCCGATTATTCTGTTCAGCCGACCCTTCTCCTCGTGGTGCTACTCCACAGGATTGCTTAAAGTCTTCCAGGGTTTACGCAATTTCTTCCACGTCTGAATCTGAATCAAGCCGCTTCCGTTTTTGTCGGAGGCGGCTTTTTCAGTGCACATTCGTTAGGTCATTGTCTGAGCAGAGCAGTTGTTCGGGATGTTTGAGGTTTTCTTCGATCTGGTCGCTCAGGCTTTTGGATAAATGATAGAAATGGCTCCAGATCTCATCATCGAGTGTACCGTGGGCTTCTTCAAACACCTTTTCTACGGCGAGGTTGATCTGCTCCATCAGCAGCGTGCCTTTTTCCGTCAGCAGATAGCGGTTTTTATAGATGCCGCTTCCGTGCTTTTCGATCATCCCCTGCTCCATCAGATTTCGAATGGTTCGGGAAATCTGCGCTTTATCGGTATGGGTTTTGGCGGCGATCTCTTCTGCCCGGAGACCTTCCTTTTTCAGATCCAGAGCGATCAGAACGGGAAGATCCGAACTTTTCAGTCCGGCCTGTTCCATCACCGCACTTCTCAGACGGCTGATCTGTTTTTGAAGCAATCCGAAGACCGCGAGAAATTTCAGCAGCTTTTCCGTTTTTTCCATGATTTCAAGCTAAACCGAACGGCCTTCGGTTTCAACATCCACACTCTCGTTTCTTTCAAAGCACAGAGCTCTCCATTAAAAAAGGATCGGATTTCTCCGATCCCGTTTTCTGTTTATCCCAGAACTTTTTGTGCATAGGAGCAGACGGGAACAACGTCCACTCCTTCATCATGTGCCGCTTCATCAACCATTTCCACCAGCTTGCGAGCGATTCCCTGTCCACCAAAGGCGGGAAGGACTTCGGTATGGACAATCAGCCAGGAATCTCCACTGACCGAATACTGGCAGACGCCGATCAGACCACCATCTACATAAGCTGCACTTCTCTGTTCTTCAGGTTCGAAACGATATTCAATCATAATACTCTCCCGTAACTCACATGGAGCAGACTCCATTTTGGAGCTCTATTGCTTTCCTATTATTTATCCTGATCCGTCTCTTCTTCAAATCCGCTGTCCTTCAAGATTTTCCGGCTCGTATTCCGTCGGTTCTGTTCAGTAAACAGAAGTCCGAAAACGATAGCCGCCATCACAATGATCAGAATCAGCGCGCAGATCAGTGGAGAAATCCGCAGCGCTTCGTTGGGGATATTTCCGGAATAGGGAATGAGGGTATTGGAAACCCGCTTTCCTCTCACTAACAATCTCTCCGTATTAATGCCATAGGGTGTGCAGGTCACCAGGGTGACGTAATCCTCGTTGGGATCAATGGCCAGAGATTCAGTCTGCCACGGTTTGACGATCTCGATCTGATCGACCTGATAGGTCAGCGTCTGATCGAGCACGCGGAGCACAAAGAGATCTCCCTTGTCGAGTTTGTCGAGATAGGTAAACAGCTCCGCACTGGGCAGACCCCGATGTCCAGTCAGTACGGCATGACTTCCCGTTCCACCCACAGGCAGCGAAGTTCCGGCCAAATGACCGACTCCTGTGGCCAGCACATCCGCGTTGGTCCCATGGTAGATCGGCAGTTTGACATCAATCGATGGAATTTCAATGACGCCCATCTGTCCGGATTCATCCATTTTCAACAGATTCTGATATTCATCGCTCTTTTCGTAGTCCGGATTCAATACGTCCGTTCGTCCGGGAAGAATCCGGTTATATCGCAAAGCCTGATCCCAGAGCTGATGGAGATACGACGAATCCATTTCTTTAACTTCCGTCTGATAATTGGCAACGGTTCTGGTCGCATTGTGTCGATTCCAGGCTTGTGCCAGGGGTGGATAGAGCAATAAAGAAAGCCCCGCAATGAACATCAGGGCAAGAAGGAGGGTGGAAACTGAAATTTTTCGTTTTCCTTTTTCCCTTCCTGATCGTGATTTCATGCGAGGCTCTCCCTGCCACCTTGATATTGTTCAATCAGAGGGTGGCTGATTATTGACTGCTATGATGACTCATCTTTGAGTCGTTTTATTTTTCTGCGTTATTCATGCGTTTACGGGTAACAAACAGAATGATGGCTCCGACCAGCAGAATCGAACCGATCACATAGAAAATCGTTGTACCGATTCCACCGGTTCCCGGCAGTTCGCTGTGGGTGGTATTTTCCACACTGACTTCTTCTATTGGTTTTTCTTCTTTTGTTGTATTTTCGTTTACGGTAATCGTTTCAGCATAAGTGGTTCCATCAGCTGCGATCACAATCTTTACCGGTGCGGTCAGTTTGGCATATCCATCCGGAGCAGCCGTTTCGGTCAGATAATAAGTACCCGGCGCCAGACCGTTAAGGGTAAATTTCCCGGTATCACCTGTTGTGATGAAGTTTGGCTCTGTTACTTTGGGGTCAACCACGTTTTCGGTGAATGTAATCGGATTTGAACCATCCTGATTCGTGCTCAGAGTAAATGTGGCTCCGGCCAGACCTTTCTGCTCTCCGCCTACAGTGGTGTATTTATAGACAGGCAGGGCATAAGTATAAGTGTTAGTGCTGCTTTCCGTAGTTTTTCCAGCACCGCTACCATAAGTTACATAACTGGTATTGGTATTGGGTGTTCCCTTGTCCTGACCCGGCTGCGTAACTGCTGCATCGCTGTTGAGCAGGGCGTCGTAGGTGATCACAATCTGATCTCCGGGATTGAGAGTATCGAGGAATTCCTGGGTAAAACTTACAGTAAAGCTATGTCCATCAGCACCCGGCGTTAAAGCGTACTCGTCATTGACCGTTGCTGGTGTAGTGGTGGAAGAACCGGTACCCCGAACTACGTTTACCTCAAGAGAATCCTGGTCAAAGGTCAGTCCGGAAGACATCGTGTCATGCAGGACGTAGTTTTCGGCACCGGCCTGAACGGTAATCGTGGTTTTATAATTCACGGTTGAACTTGTGCTGGCCGTATTTGAGGAAGCTGTAGTATCTCCCGTAACAATGACTTTATTACTGGTGGGCACTGCGTTTTTGGCATCCATAGTCATTGTCGGATTTGTGGTATCCAGGTTTGCTAAAGCACCGGTCGAGGATCCTACCAGATAGTATCCAAGAGGCAGATCGGTAAACGAGACGGTGCCTTTTTCAGCGGTTTTCGTGTCTGTTGCAGAGATCGATTGCTCTTTGGCATAGGCGTAAGCCGCTTTGGCAAAAGCCGCTGCATCGGTTTTGGGATCTTTCCAGGTGACATATCCACCATCCAAGATTAGATAATCCTTACCCGCTCCGTTAGTCACGAATTCTTTCCAGTCGTCAGCAACGGTATAGAGGTAGCTGTTATCTTTGGCGTTATAGCTTTCAAGATTCAGAATTTTGTAAATATTGTAGGTTGCTCCGTTTTCGGCCTGATTAATGGTGATCGACCCGGAGCCGGTTGGAGTTGTGGAATCGTCCGCTAAGACCGGGGCCGAACCGCATAGCATCATGGCCAGTGCGCACCAGAACCCCAATAATTTTTTGATGAGTTTCATGCGTTTTTCCTTTCGTGTATGTTCGATTTTTAATCGAACGGGGGATGTTCATTATTTTCGGACGCATCCCTTCCGTCTTCATCGAAGACGGGCTAAGGTCCTTCCTCCGTAAGCTGTCGTTTATATCTGAGCAGAAAGCCCAGGGTGGTGGCGGCCATTAACAGGCCGGCACCATAGAACAGGAATCGTTCACTGCCACCGGATCCGGTTGAGGGCAGTTCCACTCCGGATTGCTTTTCCCGGTTAATGGCCACGATGGTTCCATAAGGGATTCCTTCGTTATTGATATAGGAAATATTCCAGTGGTCATCTTTAGGAACTTCTACGATGTAATACAGATACGGATTTCCCGAACTGTCTGTCTCTTCCAGTCCTTCAAAGACCATTTGCCAGGAAGGTCCTTCCAGAGTGACGGTTTTTACCAGTTCCGGACTTAGTGCGTCATTATTCGTTTTGCGAAACAGCTGAATGTCGATCGGATCGTGTTCTCCGGTATCCGGATCTCCCTGCTCATCCTTCCATTCTTTCCTTACTGTGATGGAATCTGCGGATTTGGTATTCGGGAAGAAAATCTCGCTTCCCGGAGGACATTTTTCATACTCTGGGAAATCATCCGGGGCAGCCAGGCTGCCACCGGTTCCTTCCAGCAGGAACGTTAGCGGCTCACTGTTGAGCGTATAACCTTTCGGCGCTTTGGTTTCGACCAGCTGGTAGGCCGTGTTGGTACTCAGCGCATTGAAGTACAAAGACCCATTGGCATTCACCTGCAGGCCGCTCTGGACCTTCTGGTAGATTTTTGAGCTGGTGCTGTACCGATAGAGATCGAAAACAGCGCCTGCCAGATATTTGGAGTAGTTGTCCGCATCCACTTTAATGATCGTGATTCCCTGCGTATCGGAGGTATCCGGACTGGCATACAAAGGCGTATTGTCGAGGGTGCAATGGGTTGTGGTACCGGGATATCCATCGATCATCGCCTGATTCAGCAGCGTCATATACATCACGTTGGATCCGATCATTCGATACTGATATCGAATCACCAGAGAGGTCGCATCCGGAACGTTGATGGCCAGCTGCTGGGCGGGAGGATTGGAGTTGGGGATCACCTGCCAGGTGAAGGAATACAGGGAAGGATCGAGTGGCTGCTCACTTCCGTTTTCCACTTTGTAGACCTTCAACGAGGACTGAATCAGTTTAAAACTGGCAATTGCCCCTGCAGGCGTGGTGGAAACGACATGGGAGCGGTCGATCACGGTAATCCATCCGTTGTCTGCCGCCAGAACCCGGCCCTGCGGATTGACTTTCAGCTCATATTCAATGTCATTGGTTCCTGAAGTTCGCGTATTGGTTTTGACAATCGGCTCGGCAACCTGCAGGCTGCGCACAATGGTTTGCGTCTGGGTGGCACTGCCCAGATCGGAAGTAAACGTATCCGCTACAGAGAGGGTTGTGGTGAAGGTTCCCGTCGAAACCCCATCGGTATAAGGCGGCCAGTCATATCCGGCAATCTGGCCATTACTTTCAATGGTGACCTGAGGATTGCCGGAAGCCACGATCTGATTGACCAGAGCCATGGGAAGTTCGAACTTCAGGTTATTTCCATCTTTTGAAGCGGTAATCAGCTGGCCATTGACAGAAATGGAAACCCAGGGAGCGGTCAGCAGCTTAAAGATAATCTGATCATCCCGGAAGGAAAGACCGGGAATAGAGAGGATGACCGAACTTGGGCTGATTTCTTCCGGATAGTCCAGGGAAATGGTCAGTGTAGGGGATGTGAAGCCGGAAGGCATGGTCACTTCTGCGCGCCAGCCAATTCCGTTGGTGATGACTTCACTGTAGGGATGGGTCGTATCTCCGGTTTGCGAGGAGTTGAGATCACTCAGCGAAACCGAAAGGGCATTCTGATCGAGAGCCGCAACGGCCCGAGCGGTATATTTTTCGTTCAGGATCGTTTCGTTGGTCGCGTTTGAAGAAGAATCATCCAGCCTGGTGGTGGTCTGTTGGGAAAGAGGCAGGCTTTGCGAAGGACTCAGCTGCGGCAGACCACTCATTTTGAATCCGGTATACCGCTGTCTGCCGGTGACTTGAGAAGCGTCCAGCGAATAAGGCTCTCCATCATCCGGGGTGACCTGCGTGATAAAGTCATCATCCAGACCTCTTGCGCTCAATGCGCTTTTCATGGACTGCTCCATGTTGCTGATCTGGCCGGCTGTATACCACTGACCTTCGGGGAGTGTCTGTTCGAGGGTCCAGTCGTCATCGATCGGCGCTTTTGCGGGATCGACTTCAACCTTCCAGTTGAGCTGCACTTCGTCGGTTCCCTGAATCTGCTGAACCCCGTTGGCGCTCATGCTCAACGGATTTTCCTCAACGACCTGATCGAGGGTGGTTGTAAAGGTGGTTTCCTGTCCATTTGCCATACGCAGATGAACTTCACACTGGCTGGGGGTATCGGTCAGCGGAGTCTTGAAGTTCAGCGTGTATGTCTGATCGGTTTTCGGGAAGGTATAGGGCAAGGAAAGCAGGGATTGGCCTTCAATGGCCGGTTCCACAGAAATCTGTGGAGTGATGGGTTTTCCATTAACCGTTATATTTAATTCGCTATGTGAGAGATTAAAATGTCGTGGATTGATCCGAAGGGTCCAATCCGCGTTTTTGTTTTCTGTTTTTCCCCAACCGGAAATCATCGAAACCTTCAGTTTTTCACTCCAGTCGGTTTCTTCTTTCAGTTCTTTGCCCGAAAGGCTGGTCGAAGTGATGGATACGTGGTTTTCTGCCAGGATTTCACCGGTATCGCTCAATGCCGGAATCGTTGTTTCATAACACAGAAGGTATTCTTCATCCGGATTGAGCGGATCCAGCTGGACATCAAACTGGCTTTCCGATTTGGGTTCAATCGTTTGTCTTTGACCATCGGGTTTGACGATCGTCATGTCCGAGATCAGAGCGTTATCTTTCAGATCCCCGTGAACGGTAATCGGTGATCCGGTTCCGGAATGGGAACGAATGCGCGTTTCATAGCCAATCGTATGCGAAGACTCATCCGGGGTTTTCGCGGTAGTTCTGGCTTCCAGATCGCCATTGAAGTTGGTCACCACGAGGGAAATGCTTTGATCTTCAAAGGTCAGCTCGACTTGACCCGAATCATCGAGAATCAGATCCTGTGCGACAAAGGGCAGTTCAAGCTGTCCCTGAATAGCTGTTTGCTTGTTTTCTTCCACTGTGGAAGAATCGAAAGTCACAATCAGGTGTGAACCTTCCGCTTTCCATCTGCCGATGGTTTTTCCATCGCTATCTGAAAGGTTGCCGCTCTGTCCTTCCGTCTGAAGGGCTGTGGGAAGATCCAGTTCCAGCTCCGGCTGATCAGAGGAAAGCGCGTTTTTCGAAAGCTCAAAATGAAGACTATCTAAAGTTGTGGGTGGTTTGTATACCAGGTCAAAGTTAGCTGTGGAA
>Cam_p2__coassemble_2390_pt1 | contig 9718 bp, 8 predicted proteins | sample Cam_p2__metabat2_low_PE_009 | metagenome-assembled genome bin Cam_p2 | reverse complement strand
CTCAATGATAATAAAAACCACGAAACGATCATCAGGGCAATTTCTCAATTAAATGATTCTAGAATCCATTACTTTATTGCCGGAAAAGGAAATAAAAAGGAGTATTTGCAGAGACTTGGGGATGAACTCGGAGTTAATCTTCATCTTCTTGGCTATAGAACAGACATAAACGAGCTGTTGAATTCTGCTGATATATTTGCTTTGCCTTCTTTTCGGGAAGGGTTATCGGTTGCTTTGATGGAAGCTATGGCAGCGGGACTTCCCTGTCTAGTGAGTAAGATCAGAGGTAATGTTGATTTAATTGATAATGGATTTGGTGGTTTCTTATGTAACCCAGATGCTGTCGATCAGTTTAAAGAAAAAATTCGTATTCTTTGCTCCGACCCCATTCTTAGAAACGAGATGAGCAAAAGGAACGAATCAGAAATTAAAAAATATGACCGAGAGCGAGTTCTTTCAATTATGGAGAATATTTATAGTGAACGGTGATTCTATTAACCAGAGTGATTTCCCATTAGTTTCTGTAGTTATACCTACTTTTAGTCGTCCCCACTATTTGAAACGCTGTATCGATTCAATACTTAATCAGGACTATTCGCCACTGGAAGTTATCGTGGTAGACGACAATGACCCCAACACTTCAAGTAGGGAAGAAACTCAAGAAATCATGAAGTTATACAGCAAAAATGATAATGTACTTTATTTAAAGCATCCATATAACAAAAACGGGTCTGCTGCACGTAATACAGGGTGGAAACATGCAAAAGGCGAATATATTACGTTTATAGATGATGATGATGTCATTTCACAAAACAAAATAAAGAAGCAGGTCGAAGCTTTAGAGCAACTTGATGAATCCTGGGGATGTTGTTATACCAAATATAAGTTGATTAAACCTGATGGACAAACTCAACTATCATCTGAATCACGCTCAGGAAATTGTTATATTGAGGCGTTGATGAGAACGTTTTTCCTTGGATCTGGTTCAAATTTACTTTTACGAAAAAAAGTCGTAGACGAAATTTGTGGATACGATGAATCTTTTAAGCGAAACCAAGATATTGAATTCTTAGTCAGAGTGTTAGAAAAATATAAAATTGCATTTATTGATGAAGAGCTGCTTACTATATATCAAGATTCTGACAGAACTAAAAATAAAAGCTTTAATTTATTAGATTCTTATGCTCTGCATTATCTTGAATCATTTAACTCCAGGATAAATCGATTAAATGAAGCAGACAGGGAACGAGTTTTAGCAGTTATTTCATTGGAAAGATGTAGAATTGCGTTTTACAAGAAAGAATACGGTGCTGGACTAAGAATATTGAAATCCAACAACGTAAAACTGAAATTTATCGCCCGTTATATAAAGTATTTAGCCAACAGATTGGTAACTAATGAATCCTATGGTTTTGATGGATTAAATAAAAGGAAATAAGAATGTGTTTGGATATGTAATTTTGCATTATCAAAATATCGAGATAACTATTAATTGTGTCGAACATATTATCAATAGATTTCCACACTCACATGTGGTGATTGTAGATAATTTCTCGCCCAATAAATCTGGAGAACAGCTTAAAGAACGATATAGAACCTCAGAAATGATTCAAGTTGTTTTAAATAACCAGAATGATGGTTTTGCAAAAGGTAATAATATTGGCTTCGAGTATATTAAGTCGAAATATGACCTCGATTATTTGGTAGTTATGAATAATGATATCATCATTGATGATTTTGAATTTGAAAATAAAATAAAGTCATTCATGAATGAATACCAGGTCGATGTTTGTGGGCCAGATATTGTTACCCTTAATAAAAATCATCAAAACCCATTGGTTCTATCCCCTTTCAGTAATTCATTTTTAAAAAAAAGAATATTCGTCGATACTATTAAAACTTACTTTTTAAAAAGTGATTTGGTTTTCAACTGGTATTCCCAATATAAAGAGAAAAATCGACCAAAACCCAGGTCAAAGCCAAACAAGGCTTTTAACTGTATTCTCCATGGATCCTGTGTTGTTTATTCAAAGAAGTACATCAGTCGTGAAAACTTCGCTTTTCTACCTATCACTTTTATGTATAACGAGGAAGCTATCCTATACGATTATTTAGAATATAGAGGTTACCAGACTGGCTACTGTGATGAAACAACCATTACACACCTGGAAGGGGCAGCAACATCAACATCAATCAAAGATACTAAAGAGAAAGTATTGTTTCGTTTTAAACACAATACTGAATCCTTAAAAAAGCAATTATTAGAACGTGAAAAATATAAGTGAGTTTAGTGGGATAGCAAAGTTAGGAGAAAAAAATGGATGTATATAGTGTAATTGGAATTTTACCTGCCTTTCTATCATTTTTTTTGACGATATTTTTTAAAAAGAATACTGAAATTAAACGCAAATATCTTTATATAATCATGTTTAGTGTTTTTGCTTTTTTATTTGCATTTCGAGCCGCCAGTGTTGGAACTGATACACAGTACTATATCAACCGTTACTTAACTATTTATAATTATGGAATAACTCGGTTTAATCAGATTTATTCATCTGAAATTGGATTTACTCTTTATAATTTGATGCTAACGAAAATATTTGGAGCTAATTATCAATGGCTGTTTATAATAAGCGGAATATTTATCATGTTTTCATTTGGACGGTTTTTATATAAACATGCAAAGGCGGATGTTCTGACTCTGATGCTATTTGCGTTAGCTATGTTTCCGAGAAGTTTAAATATTTTAAGAACTGAAATTGCAGTAGCAATATGTTTGTTTGGTATTGAATATGCTCAACAAGGAAGCTTAGCAAAAGCGGTCACTGTTTGTATTCTTGGTGCAACTTTTCACTTATCGGTTCTTTTGTTTATTCCAGTTATCTTTATCCTTAATAGCAAAAGTTCTCTTCGATATCCGGAAAAAATTGCCTTAATAGTCGGGCTGATCATTTTCTTGTATGTTGGGTGGAGAACTTTGATTACATTCGTTCCCTTATTCTCTAAATACAGAGTCTATGATGGAGCCCAGGCTTCATATAATTATCGGATTACTGCATATTCGATTTATGTGTTTTACGGATTGTATTTAGTTTTTTCGGTATTTATTTACTTTTATTTTAAAAAGCATGCCGATGAAATGACTCCCTTAATATTCGAGAGTAAATACGGGCAGCTTTGGGGTGATTTTCAATTAGAATCTATCCTTTACTTAGTTTTTGTTCTAGGAACAATCGTTTCACAGTTCAACTGGATATTGAGTCGAATAACTGACGTTTTTTTTATTGGATATATTCTGTACATTCCTTTTGCTACCAAAGTGTTATTTTCAAAAATCGTTAAACCAAATTTATCGTCACTCGCAGTCATAATCGTTTTTGTTTTACTTTTTGGGGTAAGTATTAATGCAGTTCATGCAAATATTGCTGGTTGTTATCCGTATGAGTTTGTGAGGATTGATGAGGTGTTCAAATGAATCAATCAATTATGATAAGTATTTGTTGTATTTCTTATAATCAGGAAAAATATATCAAAACAGCGATAGAAAGCTTTCTTAATCAAAATGTTGGATATAGTTTTGAAATCTTGATTCATGATGATGCTTCTACGGATAACACCCCGAAGATTATAAAAGAGTATGAAGCTCGTTATCCAAATATTATTAAGGCAATTTGTAACACAGAGAATCAGTATTCAAAAGGTATTGCTATAAATCCAGTTTTTAATTATCCCAGAGCTCGAGGCAAGTATATAGCTTTGTGTGAAGGAGACGATTATTTTTTGGATCCGGAAAAATTACGCAAGCAAATCGATTATTTGGAAAAACATCCAGAATGCCATTTATGTTTTCATAATGCTTTTAATGTTGATGTAAACGGAAAAGTTATCGGAGATTTTTTACCAAGAAACGACCTGTATAAAAAGTTCTATAAGAATGAAGATAGCAGTTACTCGTCGGAAGAGATGATAGCATTGGACTTCATTCCAACTAATTCGATGGTATTTAGACGTGATGATATTTTGAAATTACCTCAATTTTATTTCGATAACATCTCGATATGCGGCGACTTATCTATCAGGTTATATCTTGCTTCGCTGGGATCTTCGTTTGGCTTTGCAGAAAAGATGTCAGCATATAGAAAAGGGTCGGAGAATTCAGCTAGTCAAAAAGCATCTCAGGACTATGAATCGATGATAAAAACGCTAAATGGACATATTAAGATCTTGAATGATTTTAATGATTATTCAAATAAAGCGTTCGATCTTGCGGTAAAGGATTGTATTAATTACAAGATTTTTGCGTTTCTATATCGGATAGGTGCTACATTCTCTCTTAAATCACCAGAGTTTTATCCGCTCTATCGTAACTTAGACTTGAAAACTAGAATGAAATACTCTTTAAGAACAAGATTTGGTTCCTTATATAGATCAGTTTTCTCTGTCAAAAGATAGAAACAAAGGAAAGAGAGTTATGAATATATCGTATCTATTAGCAAAAATTATTGCCAAAATAAGCAAAAATCATCAGTTTCTTGTCAATTATTATCGAAAAAAAGGGATTAAAATTGGTGATAATTGTCTGATCTGTTCAAATATCATCACCAGAGAACCAGGACTGATTGAAATCGGTTCAAACGTAACTATTTCTACAAATGTTTCATTAGTCACTCACGATAATAGTATTAAGTTACTATTTCCTGATAAATCCGATCTGTTCGGAAGAATAAAAATTGGGAACAATTGTTTTATTGGGGAGAATTCGATAATCCTTTACGGATGTGAGTTGGGGGACAATGTCATTGTGGCTGCTGGAAGTGTAGTAACAAAATCTTTCCATCAAAAAAATATTGTTATTGGTGGTAACCCTGCGCACATCATTAGTGATTGGGATACTTTAAAAAACAAATATAAACATAAAGCAGCTTTAAGAAATGAGATCCAGAAAGATTTCGATGCAAATGAATCGCTTTTGGTAAAGAGATAGATACATCGATTACTTAATCTAAGATTTGTTTCAGAAATTGAATCATTTAACTGATCCCAATTATAACTTTCCCCCAAAGACAAACAGTCTTTACCATGTCAAATTTATTTGATAATGAATTTGATTATTAACAGGAAAAAGATGGGACACTGGTAAAGATTCAACTGAAAACAAACAAAAATTATAGATCAATTGCTAGAGGATTATTTAATGGATGAATATAGAATAAAAGGCAAAGTCTTCTCAGGATTGTTCTGGAAATTTGGCGAAAGAATAACCGCACAATTAGTGAGCTTAACTGTTTCAATTCTTTTAGCCAGGTTATTATCTCCTGAAGATTATGGAGTCGTTGCAATAGTGATGGTCTTTATTACTATTGCTAACGTGTTTGTCAGTAATGGTTTTGGCAATGCATTAATACAGAAGAAAGAAGCCGATAACCTGGATTTTTCTTCTGTTTTTTATATTAATGTGTTGTTATCGATTTTTATTTATTTTTTGATATTCATAATTTCACCGTTTGTAGCGAAGTTTTATAAGATGCCCATTTTGGAACCAGCTTTGAAAGTCTTGGGGCTTAGGGTAATCATCGCAAGCATTAACTCAATCCAACATGCCTATGTCTCACGACATATGCTCTTTAAGCGTTTTTTTTGGTCAACGCTTTTTGGAACTTTGATCTCTGGAGTCGTAGGGATCTTCATGGCCTATCACGGGTTTGGGGTGTGGGCATTAGTGGCTCAGTACCTTACCAACACATGTATTGACACTATCGTTTTGTGGTTGACAGTTAAGTGGCGTCCAATTCTTCGGTTTTCCTTCGAGCGTTCCAAGTCGCTTATTTCATTTGGATGGAAGCTTCTGTGCTCGGGGTTATTAGATACGGGTTATTCGCAACTAAGAAATCTATTAATTGGAAAACTGTATTCGTCTGCTGATTTAGCTTATTACAATCAGGGAGATAAATATCCTCAAGTGATAGTGGTCAATATCAACACTTCCATTGGCAGCGTATTATTCCCAGCGATGTCAAGATTTCAGGAGAATAAAGAAAGAGTTAAGCGAATGACCAGATCTGCCATTCAAGTTAGTTCTTTTATTATTTGGCCATTAATGATTGGTTTAGCAGCAGTAGCAGAACCGCTAGTAAAAATATTGCTTACAGATAAATGGTTACCTTGTGTTCCTTATTTAAGGATTTTTTGCATCAGTTATGGATTTTGGCCAATACACACTTCAAATCTACAAGCGATAAATGCTTTAGGTAGAAGTGATCTGTTTTTAAAACTTGAGATTATAAAAAAAACCATAGGTCTAATTGCCCTTGTAATCTCACTTCCTTTGGGACCATTAGCAGTCGCTTTTAGTCTAATTGTTACTGGGATCATAAGTACATTTATTAATGCCGCTCCTAATAGGAAACTTCTTTCTTACTCATTTAAAGAACAATTTAGTGATTTATTACCTCCATTTTGTCTTGCACTCATCATGGGGATCGTTGTTTACTTCTTGAATTTTCTTCCATTTAGCGACCCGATTATTCTTATTATTCAGATCCTGGTGGGGATGATGATTTATCTTGTGCTCGCAATACTCACAAAACAGAAAGGATTTGTATTTATTTTTAAATATATAACTACCAAAAGGAGAAAAACGAATTGAAAAAACTTATGATTTTAGGTGGTACTCGTTATACATTACCTGTTATTGAAGCCGCTAAAAAATTGAATATTTATACAATCACCGCAGATTATTTACCGGATAATATTGCACATCGCTATTCTGATCAATATTGCAATGTCAATATTGTCGATAAAGAAGCTACATTAAAAGTTGCGCAAGATTTGAAAATTGATGGGATCATGTCTTTTGCCTGTGACCCGGGTGTTCTAACTGCTGCTTATGTTGCGGACAAAATGAATTTACCAAATGTTGGTCCTTACGAATCCGTAGCTATCCTGCAAAACAAAAGTAAGTTTAGAAAGTTTTTAGCCGAAAATGGTTTTGTTGTTCCTGTCGCAAAAGGGTATAAAAGAATTGAAGATGCATTAAACGATTTAGAACAATTCAACTGGCCGGTAATAGTAAAACCTACTGATTCAGCAGGTAGTAAAGGAGTCACTAAGGTTGATGATCCATCCCTCCTGGAAAAAAGCATAAAATATGCTCTTTCGTTTTCTCACTCAGGAGAGTTTATAATTGAGGATTTTATAACTCAAAAAGGAAATTCTTCTGATACTGATAGTTTTTCGGTTGATGGAGAGCTGAAATTCATTTCGTTCAATAGGCAGTACTTTGACCCAAAGGCACCAAACCCCTATACTCCCGCTGCTTATAGTTGGCCAGCGTCTATTTCAGACCCACACCAATTAGAACTTAAAAACGAGCTTCAGCGATTAATTAAGTTGTTAGGAATGAAGACAGCTGTATTTAATATTGAAACTCGAGAAAGTACTGATGGTAAAGCTTATATAATGGAAGTTTCTCCTAGAGGTGGTGGAAACCGATTAGCTGAATGTCTAAAACTGGCCACTGGAGTAGATATGATCACTAATATGGTTCGTTATGCTGTTGGCTTGGAGATTAATCAGATTAGCCAGCAACCTTATAATGGTTATTGGGCTGAAATTATATTGCATAGTGACCATCCTGGAACTTTTCAGGATTTGTGGATCTCTGATCAAATTCAAAAAAATGTTGCTGAAAGAGACTTATGGATTACAAAAGGAGATAAAGTTGGTGGCTTTGAAGCTGCTAATGAAGCCATAGGAACATTGATTTTACGATTTGATTCGCAAGAACAGATTGATGAAGTTTTAGCAAACCAAGATAAGTATATAAAAGTCATTCTTGAATGATTTTAAACGAGAGAAGGGACAATGATGAAAAAAATAGTCGTTTTTGGAGCTAGTGGAGATACTGGTAAATATTTCATCGAGTATCTTAAAAAGGATCCCTCGCAGGAAGAAATCGAAATAATAGCTGTAGGAACCAGAGAAACAGATGCTTTTGATGCTCTAAACATTCCATATTATCAGGTTGACATTTCAAAGAAAGACGATTTTCAAAAGTTACCCTCTGATGTATATGCCGTTGTTCATCTTGCTGGGCTTATGCCTGCGCGAATGAAAGGATACTATCCCCAAAAATATATTGATGTGAATATCACTGGAACATTAAACATTCTGGAATATTGTCTCAGATCACATGCCGACAGGATTTTATTCGCTCAAAGCTTCGGGGATATAAAAGACTATGGAGAGATTCATCCGGTTCTGCATCCTGATATGCCCCGAAAATTCAGTTTTACTACGGATCATACCATCTATGTGATGACCAAGAATTTTGCTGTGGATTTAATTGAAAATTTTCATCAGATGTATGGTTTAAAACGTTTTATTTTTAGATTGCCGACCATATATTTATGGTCTTCAACAGACTGTTATTATGTCGATGGGAAAATAAGAAAAATTGGTTATAGGGAGCTTATCGATAAAGCTTGTAAAGGTGAACCGATCGAAATTTGGGGCGATAAATTCAGAAAAAAGGATATGGTCTATGTTAAGGATTTTTGCCAGATGCTGTATAAGGCGCTCTTCGTTGATCGCAAAGAAGGGTATTACAATGTTGGAACTGGAATTGGCACAACTTTAGAAGACCAGATTTTAGGAATAGTTAGTGTCTTCGGGCCAGAAGGTAAAAAATCAATAATCACAGAGAGACCAGATCTTCCTAATGCTCCCCAATATATTATGGATATAACAGCTGCAGTTAATGAACTAGGTTATCGTCCTGAGTTTGATTACCTCGCTGCGCTTGAAGATATGAAAAAAGAAATGGAAAAGAGTAACAGAAAATGACCATTAATGTAACAAAATCTTCAATGCCGAGTTACCAAGAGTATTGTGATGAAATAAAAGACCTGTGGGATTCCCATTGGCTAACGAACATGGGTGTAAAACATAAAAAGTTTCAAAAAAAACTAGAAACTTATTTAAATGTTCCTCATGTATCACTCTATACCAATGGGCATTTAGCATTAGAGAATGCAATAGCAGCATTAAATCTTCCTGAAGGTGGAGAAGTGATTACCACTCCTTTTACTTTTGCTTCTACAACTCATGCAATCGTACGGAATGGTTTAATTCCGGTTTTCTGCGACATAAATGAGCAGGATTTTACCATAGATGTAAACAAAATTGAGGATTTGATAACTGACAAAACAGTTGCTATTCTGCCTGTTCATGTGTATGGACACATGTGTAATGTAGATGAGATCGCGAGAATTGCAGAAAGACATGGTTTAAAAGTTATTTATGATGCAGCTCATGCCTTCGGAGTTAAATATAAAGGGATTTCCTCAGCGGCTTTTGGGGATGCATCAATGTTTAGTTTTCATGCTACTAAGGTTTTCAATACGATTGAAGGTGGCGCTGTTTGTTACCACGATGACACTTGGGTTCAATTGTTGAACGACATGAAAAATTTTGGCATAAGAAATGAAGAAGACGTGGAATATGTCGGTGGAAATGCCAAAATGAGTGAATTCCAAGCAGCTATGGGACTCTGCAATTTACGGCATTTGGATGAAGAGATAAAAAAGAGAAAACGAATTGTTGAAAGATATTCTTCTAGATTGTCTGGAATTGATGGAATTAGGCTTTCTGATATTCAAGAGAATGTCGAATCAAATTATGCTTATTTCCCCATCATTTTCGTTAATTATAAATATAC
>Cam_p2__coassemble_2380_pt1 | contig 9755 bp, 7 predicted proteins | sample Cam_p2__metabat2_low_PE_009 | metagenome-assembled genome bin Cam_p2 | reverse complement strand
ACAGCTAACTTTGACCTGGTATACAAACCACCCACAACTTTAGATAGTCCTTTTTTCGACCTCGCACATGATATTTTCATCTACTTGCCCTTTTCAGGTGCCTCCCAGATAGGGAGGCCCATACCCCCTACACCCCCAAAAGCGTCGAGTCCAAAATGATGTCTTTCCGGCAGGGATGGATTCGGTCTGGCAGGGAGACCCACTATCAAGGACAGCCTCAGATAATTTCAATCCCTCAACACAATCCAACTGGATATTTGAAAACGGTCTGGCTTTGAGTGACAGTTCAAATCCCTTCTTTCTTCGATCCGTTTCGACCCTTTTGGCCTTTGATTTATGGACAGGATACCAGACTAAAGTAAAGAAAAATCTGCCGTTCATATCTTAATAACAAGCTATGACAAGCAGATTTGGAACTACAAAATTTCTTTAACCAGAGGTTGCGTTAGCTGTGGTTTTTCCACAGCTAACTTTGACCTGTTATACAAACCATTCACAACTTTAGATAGTCATTATTTGAAGTTTGTTTCTATTCCAAAAAAGAGTTTTCGATCAATCACGCTTAAAGATATCTCGGGTATAGACTTTACTAACCACGTCGTCTAAGCATGAATCATAGCGATTCGCTATAATCGCATTACTCTTCTTTTTAAATGCTTTTAAATTATTCACCACTGTAGACCCGAAAAATGTACTTCCATCCTCAAGGGTTGGTTCGTAAATAATTACTTTGGCTCCTTTGGCTTTGATTCTTTTCATAATCCCCTGAATCGAAGATTGCCGGAAATTGTCAGAATTACTTTTCATCGTGAGACGATAGACACCAATCACCACATCTTTTTCCATCGTTTCATCAAAAGTATTATCTTCATCATAGGAATAGTAACCGGCCATATGCAGAACCTGGTCTGCAATAAAATCCTTTCGCGTGCGGTTGCTCTGGACGATTGCCGAAATCATATTCTGAGGAACATCGTTGAAGTTAGCCAGTAACTGTTTAGTATCTTTTGGCAAGCAGTACCCACCGTAGCCAAAGCTTGGGTTGTTGTAGTGGTTTCCAATACGTGGATCGAGACAAACGCCTTCAATGATTTCCTGCGTATTCAAGCCTTTCGATTCTGCATAAGTATCTAACTCATTGAAGTAGGAAACTCGAAGTGCAAGATAGGTATTCGCAAACAGTTTTACTGCTTCAGCTTCGGTGAAACCCATGAAGAGGGTATCGATATCTTCTTTGATTGCTCCCTGCTGAAGAAGTTTTGCGAATATCTCAGCTTTATCTCTTGATTCTTCATCGCATGAAACAATGATTCTTGAAGGGTAAAGATTATCGTATAAAGCTTTTGATTCTCTTAAAAATTCAGGGCTGAAAATGATGTTTTTAGTATTGAATTTTTTGCGTACTGTAGCGGTATATCCAACTGGAATAGTAGACTTAATAACCATAGTTGCTTTCGGATTAACTTTTAAAACCAGTTCAATTACTGCTTCAACGGCGGAACAGTCAAAGAAATTCTTCCTGCTGTCATAGTTGGTCGGAGCAGCGATCACCACAAAATCAGCATCGCGATAAGCAGCTTCTCCATCGAGAGTTGCGGTTAAATCCAGATCTTTTTCAGCCAGATACTTCTCAATGTAATCGTCCTGAATAGGAGATTTTCGATTGTTTATTAAGTCTACTTTTTCCTGGATAATATCTACAGCGGTGACCGTATTGTTCTGGGACAAAAGGGTAGCGATTGAAAGACCAACATATCCAGTACCGGCAACCGCAATCTTATACTTTCGATCGAGAAGGGGTTTATCTGTCTTCTGTTCTTCTTTGAAAAGATCCACCGGTTCAAATTCAAGAATTTCAGCCAGCTTTTCCAGCTGTTCAATAGATGGAATATAATCCCCACTTTCCATGCGGCTGATCATTCCACGGTGAATACCGCTCTGGTTAGCTAACTGAGCCTGCGTAAGGCTCTTAGCCTTTCTTCTTGAAGCAATGGTATCTTTTAGAGCTTGAAGGGATAGTTTTTTCATAATTGTCTCCGTTTGATAATGATTAAAAATATCTTGTTTTGTCTGCAACGATATGGATAACCTATCGCATCCATCATGACGTGTCAATATCAAAAGAATTAGAAGGGGAAACCGGGAAGATAATCACTCGTCATGTTATTTAAAATGACGTCAGAAGAATGATGAAATTAGCTTATCTTTCACTGAAATTAAACTGTGGAAAACAAAAATTGTATTAGTTTAGTAAGGAATAAATATGGATCCTTTATTCAGCGTTATAGTCCCGATTTATCAGGTGCAGAAGTATCTTGAACAATGTGTTTCCAGTATCTTAGGTCAATCGTTCCAGGATTTTGAGTTGATTTTGGTTGACGATGGCTCTGAGGATGATTCAGGAAAGATTTGCGATTGTTTTGTAGACAAAGATCCCAAAGTTATCGTTATTCATAAAGATAACGGTGGACTTGTCAGTGCAAGGATAGCCGGAAGTTTACGTGCAAAAGGACAGTATACAGTTTGTGTTGATGGAGATGACTGGATAGAAAATAACTATCTCGAAAGTTTGGCAGAGATTCTCAGGACTTATCAGCCGGATGTAATTTGTACAGGTTATACAGTCACATTTCCCAACCTAAAGCAGGAAAAGAAGCCGTTAACAGGAAGCGGGTTTTATTCCAGAAAGGATATAGAAAACCGCCTGTTTTCCTGGATGATATATAACCATTCCGGTACATGTTTTCCTCCAACATTATGGGCAAAGGCCTTCAGGACAGACCGATATAGAATTCAGCAGACGAAAGTAGATACGCAGATTGTACTGAGCGAAGATGCGGTTTGCTCATACCCTTTGATTAGCCAGGCGGATAGCCTTTATATAATAGAAGATTGTCTTTATAACTATCGGAAACGTCCAGAATCTATCACTAACTCTAGTAGTCCTTACCGATGGAATAATCCCTTTCTCGTAAAAGAAATGTTATTAAGAACAGTACACAAATCTTTCGATTTTCGTGAACAGATTTATTGGCGGATGATGAATTCACTATGGACTGTGACTGCGTCTCAGTTCCACGGCCAATATAGTGATGCTGAGATAGAAAACGAAATTCGAACAAAACTGCGTTCTGAACAGTTCAGTAATAATATTCGTGAATTTCCAATCACATCCTCCCGATCTCTGAAGGAGTTAGTAATCTACATCTCACTGAGATATCAGATTGTTTCGATTATGAAGTTATACTTTCGGACCAGAATGACTAAAAGACCAAGTTAGTGAGGAAGATTTTGTGAATTTCCAGCAACACAGAATTATCAACAATGCTTCCTGGATCGTAGGAATCAAGATTGTCCAGGCTGTTTTGGGATTGATCATCACCATGATCACCGCTCGGTATTTTGGGCCTTCCAATTATGGAGTTCTGAATTATGCAGCTGCACTGGTAGCATTCGTTACGCCAGTCATGAGACTGGGATTGCCGGAGATACTGGTACAGGAATTCGTGGATCGGGATGATCAGGACGGAGCAATTCTCGGGACCTCTTTCGTCCTGAATATGGTTTCAGCTCTGGGATGTATCGTCAGTCTTTATCTGTTCGTTTCCGTAGTTAACGGATCTGAACCGACTGCGATTTGGATCTGTTGTTTATACAGTCTGCTCTTACTTGTGCAGGCAACTGAAGTTTTCCAGTACTGGTTTCAGGCTGAACTGAAATCCAAATATGTTTCGCTGACCGCTCTGGCAGCCTATATCTTGGTATCGGTTTACAAAATATATCTTCTTGCTTCAGGTCAGTCGATTTACTGGTTTGCACTTTCCAATACTCTGGATTATCTGGTGATTGGAATCGTCTTGTTTTTTATTTATAAAAATTGACTCATCATCGCCTCAGGTTTTCTCTGCCTCTTGCCAGAGAGATGTTTTCCAAGAGCCGTTATTATATTGTGGCAAATATTATGGTAATGTTCTTTACTCAGACGGATCGGGTAATGCTTAAGCTGATGGTTGATGATTCTTCATTGGGGTTTTATTCTGCTGCTCTTACATGCGCAGGATGTACTTCATTTATTATTCTTGCGATCATTGATTCTGTACGACCGATGATTTTTCAGAACCGGAAAATATCCTGTCAAAAATTTGAACAGAACATGATTTAACTGTATTCGATCGTCATCTATTTCTGCCTTTTTCAAAGTCTTCTGATCACGATTTTTGCTCCTTTGCTGGTTCGGATTCTGTATGGAGATGCTTATCAGGATGCGGTGGTGATTCTGCAGGTATTAACGTGGTTTACCGCGTTTTCCTATATCGGAACCGTTCGAAACATCTGGATGCTAGCAGAGAACCAGCAAAAATACCTGTGGATCATCAACGGTATTGGGGCTATCTTCAACATCCTGCTGAACTTCCTGTTGATCCCGGTATTGAGCGGGGTTGGTGCAGCTATTGCTTCGGTAGCTACGCAGTTCTTCACCAATGTGGTTGTTGGATTCATCCTCAAGCCGATTCGACCAAACAATCGATTGATGATGCAATCACTGAATCCTCGAGTGCTGATCGAACTGACCCGCTCGCTTGTCGGACCGAAAACCACTCCAGCGCATTAACAATTTCAAATACAAAAGCTGCAGATCACAGAGATCTGCAGCTTTCTCTTTCGATAATTTTATAGGGAATCAGGGTACGGCTTGGGGAAAGCAGCGGGTTGTCCAGACGGTTGAGAGCCTGGTTGGCAGCTTCTACTCCAAGCTGAATGGGATTCACGTCGATCGAGGTGATTGCCGGTGAGAAGGAGCGGGAGAACAGGGAATTGTTAAAGGAAATAATGGAGAGATCTTCCGGGATTCTCAGCTTATGTCTGTTCGCGCTCTGCGCAATCTCCAGAGCAAAGATGTCATCAGTGACGATAATTCCGGTGGGACGCTCGCCTTTGGGCAGACTGAGCAGCTGGTCAAGAGGAGAGAGGCTTTCCGGATCTTTCTGTTCGGTGCTGATGGAGATAACGGCCCCTTTGGTGAGGTCGTGCTCGTTCATGAACATCTGATAACCTCTGCGTCTGGAATCGGAGTAGATTTCATCGGATTGTGCTTCCGCAAAGGCAATGGCTCGATGTCCAAGACGGTAGAGGTATTTGGCTGCATCATATCCGGCAGAAATGTTGTCGTTGTCTACACAGACAGTTTCTCTGGGATGCAGACCGGAGTGGCCGATCTGGACGTAGTCCATACCTTCGGTATAGAGGAATTTGACGATGGGATCGTCTTTTCTCGAGAACAGAGTAATAAAGGAACAGGAAAAATCCTGATTGTTGAGGTCCTTGATGGCCTCGATAGTTTCCTGGTCGTCCTTACCGGTGATGGTTACCGCAAGCGCGTGGCGCTGGTTGGTAAACTGCGTGATTCCCCGGATGATTTCAAGGAAGAACGGGTTTTCATACGTACGGGAAACCGCAGGAGGGAAGACAATACCCAGAACTTTCAAAGGCTGGGCTTCTTCATTTTTATCTGCAGTGGAAGGAGTGTATTCATAGCCCAGCTCGTGGACGATCTGAAGCACTTTTTCCTGCGTTTTTTTGGAGATGGATGAACTGCCGCGAAGCGTTCTGGAGACGGTCGAAGGGGATACTCCGGCAGCTGCGGCAACGTCACGAATGGTTACGGGCATGGTCATGCTCCTTTCTTCAAATCTCAAATTGCATAGTGTTTCACAACGTTTATCATAAGCAAAAATTTGTTGAGTGCAATAGAAGATCGGTGAAAACGCTCAACTTTATAATATACGGTAATTTGTAAATGGGAGCGGGCTATATTTGTGCAAACGTCCAAAAATTGCGGAATTTTCAAAAATTGTGTTGCATAAATACTCCGCAAATTTTATATTTTAAGTGCAACATAGAAATGCAAAGTTTACGAAAATAGTTAAGCTGTTTCCGAAACTTTAAAAATTCAGGAATCATACACAGGGAGGATAGTATGAGTGAGAAAAAAAGAAAGGAACGACTGATCGTTAGTGCGCCCCTTTCAGGGAAAGCGGTTTCGATCACCGAAGTTCCGGATCCAATCTTCTCAGGAAAAATGATGGGCGATGGCGCTGCAATCATTCCGGAAGATGGAAACATTTACGCTCCCGTTGATGGAGTATTAACCACTATTGCGCCAACCAAACATGCGTTTGGTTATACCGCAGATAACGGAGCCGAAGTTCTTGTTCATGTCGGACTGGAAACGGTTGGACTGGAAGGAGCTCCGTTTACGGTGTTCAAAAACCAGGGCGACAAGGTGAAAAAGGGCGATCTGGTCGCCAAAGTCGATCTCGATCTGTTAAAGGAAAAAGAGATCAACCCCATTACTCCGGTAGTCATTTGCTCCGGGGCAGATGGAACGGAAATGAACGTTTCCGAGAAAGCGGTTAAGGGTGGATCGGATACGCTGATTACCCTGAAAGACCCGGCTGAAGAAACTGAAGTTGAAGTTAAAGTGACTGAAAAGCCGGTGGAAAAGAAAAAGAAATCCAAAAAGGATGCCGGAAAGAAAAAGAAATTCGGTATCAACTTTGAATTCCTTCAGAAATTCGGCAAAACCCTGATGGTTGTTATCGCGGTTATGCCTGCAGCTGGTCTGATGATTTCCTTAGGTAAGCTGCTCGGTATGGGTGCTGGCGATGTCGCCTTCCTTCAGACCTGCGCAACCGTCATGGAAAACATCGGTTGGGCCATCATTAACAACCTGCATCTGCTTTTCGCGATTGCGATCGGTGGAAGCTGGGCCAAGGAAAGAGCCGGTGGTGCTTTCGCAGCATGTATCGCTTTTATCCTGATCAATAATATTACGGGTCAGATTTTCGGGGTAACCGAAGCCATGCTTTCGGATCCCAATGCCTTTACCCACACACTGTTCGGACAGACGATGGCTGTAGATGGCTACTTCGTGGATGTTCTGGGTGCTCCTGCATTGAATATGGGTGTATTTGTCGGCATGATTTCCGGTTTCACCGGCGCCATCATCTATAACAAATACTACAACTACCGCAAGCTGCCTGAAGCGCTCTCCTTCTTCAATGGTAAGCGTTTCGTACCGCTGGTCGTTATTCTCTGGTCCATTATCATCGCACTGGTACTTGCGATTGTATGGCCGTTTGTACAGCTGGGTATCAACAGCTTTGGTGTATGGATTGCTAACTCTGCAGATACTTCTCCGGTACTGGCTCCATTCATTTATGGAACGCTGGAACGTCTGCTGCTGCCGTTTGGTTTACATCATATGCTGACGATTCCAATGAACTACACCTCGTTTGGTGGTACTTATGTCATTCAGACTGGTGCACAGGCAGGTCAGGCCGTTTATGGTCAGGATCCGCTGTGGCTGGCCTGGGTAACAGACCTGATCAACTTCAAGAACGCTGGTGATGTTGGTGCTTACCAGACGCTGATGGAAAATGTTGTACCTGCCCGCTTCAAAGTCGGACAGATGATCGGTGCTACCGGTCTGCTGCTCGGTTTCGCTCTGGGTATGTATCGTAACGTTGATCCGGACAAGAAAAAGAAATACAAATCGATGTTCATTTCGATCGTGCTGGCTGTCTTCCTGACGGGTGTAACAGAACCGCTGGAATTCATGTTCATGTTCTGCGCGATGCCTCTGTACATCGTTTATGCACTGCTTCAGGGATGTGCCTTTGCACTGGCCGGTATCTTCAACCTGCGTCTACATTCCTTTGGAAACCTCGAGTTCCTGACTCGTATTCCGATGTCTCTGCAGGCTGGTCTTGGACAGGATCTGATCAACTTCGTACTCGCAGTTATTGCCTTCTTCATCATTGGATACTTCGTTTCCTACTACATGATCAAGAAGTTCAAATATGCCACTCCGGGTCGTCTTGGCAATTATTCTTCCGATTCGGATGATGAAGGTTCTTCTTCTTCTGAATCTGCCGCTAAAGGCGATGGCAACAGCCAGCCTGAACGCATCATCGTTCTCCTTGGCGGAAAAGAAAACATCGTAGATGTTGATGCCTGCATGACTCGTCTTCGCGTCACCGTTAAGGATCCGGATAAAGTTGCTGATCTTCCGGCCTGGAAGGCAGAAGGTGCGATGGGTCTGGTGAAAAAGGATAAGGGTATTCAGGCTGTATACGGTCCGAAAGCCGATATCCTCAAATCGGATATCAACGATCTGCTTTAATCTGAAACCATGAAACTGTTAACGCTCAATACGCATTCTCTGCAGGAAGCTGAACAGCCAAAAAAGCTCGATCAGTTCGTAGATGGTGTTTGTAAAAACCATCCGGATGTGATCGCCCTGCAGGAAGTCAATCAGAATCGAACGGCTCCTTTGCTGGAAGATATCCCTAGCGGATATGTTCCGGCTCAGAAGGAGATTCCCTTAAAGGCGGATAACTATGCCGCTGATCTGGCAAAGAAGCTCGAAGAAAAGGGAGAGCCCTGGAACTGGAGCTGGCTGCCAATCAAGGTCGGCTACTCCCGCTATGATGAGGGACTGGCGCTCTTTTCGAGAAAACCGATTCTTGAAGTGAAAGTGATTCCGGTCTCTGTCATTCAGGATTACGAGAACTACCGTACGCGAAAGATTCTCGCCATTCGTACAGAAGATGGCTGGTTCTGTTCCATCCATATGAGCTGGTGGAATGATCCGGATGAACCTTTCCTGCCTCAGTGGCAGAAACTCAATGCGGCTCTTGATCATGAAACCCCTGTATATTTGATGGGCGATTTCAATGGCGATGCCGCGATTCGAAATGAAACTTATGATCGCATCCTTTCGGATGGCTGGCTGGACACCTATCAGCTGGCGGATCAGAAGGATTTCGGTGCGACCATTTCCGGAGCCATTGATGGCTGGAAAGATCAGCCCGTCAGTGAAGCCCGGCGCATTGACCAGATCTTTACTGATCGAAAGATTTCGGTAAAAAGCAGTCAGGTCATTTTCAATGGAGAAAATGAACCCATTGTCTCTGACCATTACGGCATTCTGGTCGAAACGCATTAATTACCCGTACCAGGCATATTTCCTTAATTATTCTTTCTTTCCTATAGCCAGAGATCGCCTGCGCAAGCGATCTCTGGCCTTTTGTATTTGGAAAACGAAAAAGGCAGCCCGCTTGGGCTGCCAATGGTTATTTCTGACAGAGAATGAGCGCTTCGTCATCCAGAGCGGCTTCTTCAAGAACCGTTTCAGCAAGTTCTTCTGCTCTTTGAGAATACGAAGGCAGGGAAGTGACAAAGGCTTCGATGCGATTGCACGCTTCGATGATGTTTTCCATACTCGTCGCATACGAGATTCGGACAAATCCTTCGCCATGAGTTCCGAAGGCGGTTCCGGGAACGACGGCGATTTTCTGCTGTTCCAGCAACTGTACGCAGAATTGATCGGAATCCAGTCCGGTGGAAGTGATATCCGGGAAGACATAGAACGTACCATGAGGAACATTGGTCTTCAGACCCATGCGATTGAGTCTTGCGCAGATCAGGTTTCGTCTGCGCTCATACTCTTTGCACATTCTTTCTACATCCGGAGCTCCGTTTCTCAGCGCTTCAATAGCCGCATACTGTCCGGCGGTAGGGGCGGACATGATGATGAACTGATGGACTTTGGTCAGCTGTTTGGATAAAGCTGCGCTGGAACAAAGATAACCCAGACGCCATCCGGTCATGGCATAGGCTTTGGAAAAACCGTTGATCACCAGCACCAAAACCCTGTTTGTGCTCAAACAATACAAACAATCCGGTGTGCT
>Cam_p2__coassemble_2242_pt1 | contig 10591 bp, 11 predicted proteins | sample Cam_p2__metabat2_low_PE_009 | metagenome-assembled genome bin Cam_p2 | reverse complement strand
CGACCACTTTGGAGATGCCAAAGTTAAAACCTCATACTATTTTGGATTACCCAAATTATACCAATAAAGGCGACCCTCAGCGGGTCGCCTTTTTAGTGTGGGGGCTGAATTAATTTACAGCCCCTGATTTCAAATGTGGTGAATCATTCAAGGACTTCGTTGCGGGTATAGGCCATCAGCCACTCTTCTCTGGCCTGAGCCATTTCCGAGGTGGTCAGAATATTGAACAGCATCTGTCCATACACATCAGGAGTTGTGCAGATGGACTCTGCTCCGCATTCAATCGCCACACGAAGCTGTTCGAGAGTTTTGGCGATGACAATAACTTCACAGTCCTTATTGGAAGCCGCGTGAAGAACGACATCCTGGACAACGCTTTCCGCACTGGTAAACCGGCCGATTTTCTCGAAATCGAGGAAGACCGTTCCCGCATGGTTCTGCATGGCCATCAGTGCCTGTTCGCTCTGGAAAATACATCCGGCTGCGGTGGGAAGATTCATTCTTCTCGATGCCTTAACGGCCATCAGTCCCTGTTCATCGGCAGGAAGGGTCAGGACAAGCTGTTTTGAAACCTGCTGGAGCATTTTGCCTTCTTCCAGCATGCTTCGAAAACCGGTAGAAAGTCCATAGACGTAAATGTGCTGATCCTCGCTCATCCGTTCAAGCAGCGCTTCGAGTGTCTTCTGGACATCGAGCTCGGCTCTTGAGAAGTCACAGGGTTCGGTAATGAGACCCGAAAGCGTAATGGCCTGATTGATCTGTGAGAATTCGTCAGGGTTGAGGGTCTGCAGATAAAACTTCACTCTAGAAAGCCTTCTTTCCTCTGGCGTAAGTCATGATGACATCATAGTTGTCATCAAGAACAACGAGGTCCGCATCTTTTCCAGCCTGGATGGAACCTTTACGATCGTTGAATCCAAGCAGGGTAGCCGGGTTGATCGTGCAGGAGTTGATTGCACTCAGCCATGGAACGCCGGCTTCTTCCAGAACTTTCAGACCTTTGTTTACGTTGAGGGTACTTCCGGCAAGAGTTTCCGTACCGAGCAGTCTTGCGGCACCATCGGCGAGCAGTTCGATTTCGTTACCACCGAATTTTACGATTGTGCCAACCGGCAGGGATTTTACCATCAGGGAGTCGGTGATCATGATTCCGAAGTTCGGTCCTTTGGCTTTGAAGAAGTCAAAGAGCGCTTCCTTGGTGGAATGGTTGCCATCGCAGATGATTTCGCCGTAAACATCGGAGAAACGGAAGGCAGCGCCAACCAGTCCGGGTTCGCGGTGGTGGAATTTGGTCATGCCGTTATAGACATGAGTCATGGACATGGCTCCATTGGCTACGCCCATCAGGGCCTGCTGGTAGGTAGCCGAAGAGTGTCCCTGGCTGACTCTGATGCCATGATCCACACAGAAGTGGGTCAGTTCATAGTCGCAGTCATGTTCAGTAGCCATGGTGATCAGGCGGATCAGATGATCGGATGCTTCCCAATAGCGTTTGAACTGTTCAACATCGGGTTTTACGCAGTATTCTTCCGGCTGCGCTCCCTTATAAACCTGGTCGAGATACGGTCCTTCGAAGTGGATACCCAGGATCTCCGCACCTTCGTATCCTTCTTTAACGACCTTGGCTACGTTTTTAACGGCTTTGGTCAGGACTTCTTCAGACTGAGTGATGGTGGTCGGCAGAATGCCGGTTACACCTTCCTTAACAATGTTCTTCATCCATCTGCGCAGGCCTTCTTCGGTGGCATCGTTGGTGTCCCAGCCATAAGCGCCATGGGTGTGCTGATCAATGAATCCCGGAACAATGCGTTTGTCTCCGTAATCTTCATCTACCGGGAGGGATCCGTAAGGCAGGATGGCTTTGATTTTGTCATCTTCTGTCTGGATCTGGCAGGGCATAAAGGTATCGACTACCCATACTCTGCTGCTCTGAATAATCATAGATTTCTCTCCTATCTGACAGACGAGCTGTCTCTGTAATCTATTTTAGAACAGTTTTCAGGACATAGACATTCTTTGGAATCTTTTCCAGACAATGTCCGAGCATAAATAAGTCCGGTCAGTCGACCAGACGTCTTTCGAAATTTCCAAGTGCCATCTTGCCTGCCGTCAGCAGCATAAAGGCTTTGGGATCCGTTTCATGGACAATCTTTTTTACCTGTCGGACTTCATAGCGGTTCATGATGCAAAGCAGCATTTCCTTGTCATTCCCGGTAAACGCGCCCTGCGCTTTCCACTCTGTAACCCCACGATGGATCTCATTGAGCAGGCGCGTTTTGAGTTCCGGCTGGCTGGTGATGATCAGCGCATACGTACAGATATTCTGAAGATGGACCTTATCGGAAATGAAATAATAGGTCAGGATGAAAATCAGCGAATACAGCGCATTCTGCAAGCCGAAAAGCATGATGGCCGCAGCTTCGACAAAGAAGTTCACGACATAAGACACCTTCCCTACCGAAAAATCCGGACGGGTATAGGCGAAATAAACACCAAGAATATCCAGACCACCAGCACAGCCCATCGACTGCAGGCAAAGTCCGCATCCAATACCACAGATGACAGATCCCACCACAACGCTTGCCAAAGGATCCGTCATGACTGGTACGGCCGGAACGGTAAGCACAGAAAGCAGGGTCGACTGGATGATCAGCGAGATGATGGTCTTGAACAGAAACTTCTTATGCAGCTTCTTCCAGGCCAGGATAAACAGCGGAATATTGAGCATGAAGTTGAACACACCACTCAACTGCATTCCTCCTACACATAAGTAGGAAAGAATCTGAGCAATACCGATCAGACCACCGGAGTTGAAATTGAAGGGCGCAATAAAATAAGTCACGCCAACTGGAAACAGAATACTTCCGGCGATCAGCACCGAATACAGGTACAGATCTTTTTTACTGATGTTCATCCTCATTTACCTCTTTGATATGCGAATCCGGGGCCAGACGAAGCCCCTTGGGAAGTTTGTTTGTGATTCTCGATTGCGAGCTTTTGCCAAAACCATAGGGAATTCCCTGATAGCACAGCATTCGATAACCGGATGGAGCTGAAATGGACAGCTGCTGTCCATGAAAATATTCGTCCATCTGCTCGAGTGTGGTTTCGGTTTTCGTTCGGGAGAAGTGAGCCATGTTCTGACTCATAAAAAAGGCATATTCCGGCTCAAAGCGATTTTTGACCGGCTCACCGATCAGCACGCCCTGACGGAGGATTTTCGCCTTTTTCAGATTCATGAACGGATGATTCATCCCATACACCTTTCCATTGGCCACCCGATAATAGGAAAAAGGCTTTTCAGTCTGTGCTTCGATAAAGGTTCTGGCACTTTCGGGAAGCGCGTCACTGCGATCGATCCAGATCGATTTTTTCGAAGGGACTTGTTGTTCATCTGCAGCCACTTTTTCAAAGCGGGCGATGAAGTGACCTTCTCCTCCATCCATCGGGAAGATTCGGCGGACTTTGGAAGCATCCATTCCCGGAGTTTCCAGTCCCGGTCTTCCCCACGAAACGTCAATAGGCAGCTGTCTGGCATCCTCAAACTGTTCAAGAACCCAGGCCACATTCTGCTCATTTTCCTCTTTTGCGTACGTGCAGGTCGAATAGACGAGCTGTCCACCCGGTTTTAACATCTTCCAGGCTTCTTTGAGAATATCCTTCTGTCTTGCAGAACAGAGCAGAACATTGGGCAGCGACCATTCATTCATCGCCGCTTCATGCTTCTTCATCATGCCTTCTCCGGAGCAGGGCGCATCGACGAGGATTTTGTCAAAGACTTCGCCAAGCGATTTGGACAGGGTTTGGGAATCGTTGTTGGTCACCATGAAGTTTTCTGCACCCATGCGTTCCATGTTGGAAAGCAGAGCCTGCGCGCGTTTGGGATCAATTTCATTGGAAAGCAGAAACCCATCCTTCAGTTTCTGGACAATCTGTGTACTCTTGCTTCCCGGCGCTGCACAAAGATCGAGAACGACATCATTCGGGGAAGGATTAAGCACTTCGACTGCACTCATTGCGGATGGCTCCTGCAGATAAATCAGTCCCTGAACATGTGCAGGATTCAGACCCAGCGATGCGTTCGTTCGATAGGCGTTCGGGGCAAATGGAGAGGGGGTATCCAGAGCATTCAGCCGCTGATGCGTTTTTTCAATGGGTTGTTTAAGTCCGGACAGACGCACACCTCGAAAAAGCGGTTTGTCGAGGCTTTCGATATACTGCACGAATTCGTCTCCGGTCATTTCCTTCATGCGCTTTACAAATAAAGGATCCATGTCCACTCTCCTTTTTTCTTTTCAGGAATCAGTCGTCGAAATCAAAAGCTTTTTCCGGTCGAATTCGGCAGCCATATTCTGAGCAGGCGCCCGGGCTTTCCCAGCCGGTCTGAAAGCTGAAATCGACAGTCTTCTGGAAACAGGAAACCGCGTCCTGCCAGTCCGTGTCAACGCGAAAGACCTCTACGTGCAGATGAGGTCCGCTGGAATTTCCACTGTTTCCGCTGTAGGCAAGGATTTCGGACTGTCTGACCTGCTGACCGGGTCGAACCTGAATGCGATTGGACAGATGGAAGAAGCTGATCGCATAAATCTCTTCTTCTGTACTTGCCAGCATCAGGATCGAATTCCCTGCCCCCAATGGCCAGCCACTCCAGTTTCCCGGATAGCCACTTGTTGAATCTTCAGGAGCATCCGCATAAAGGATGACTCCATCCGCCGGAGCTCGAATCGGGGTGTAGAGATTCAAAGCCAGATCCATGCCGAGATGTACCTTGCCTGATGGATAATACCACGTTCCCGCGCTGATGGAGCCTCTTGCCGGCAGGACAAGTTTTTCACTTTGCGAGGGGGTCCAGTCAATCTCTTCCGGCGGACACGCGCGGAAATAGTTTTCGCCCTCTCTGGCTCCGCCCCAGGGTAAGGAGACTTCTTTCATTGCCGTATGTTCCTGCAGCTCAGACAGTTCGGGTACTGTTTGCGGCTTTTGGGGTGCGGTCTGTTCGAGATAGCGAAGGATCTGCTCGTCCGCTCGGTCGATTTCTTCTTTTTCAATTTCCAGCCTTTCCCTTTTCTTTTGTTGGTCGGCCAGCTGATCGGCGCTGATCGCTTCCTCTTTTTCCAGATATTCAAGATACCGGTTGAGTTTTTCCAGTCCGTTTTCAAGAATCCATGAAGAATGAACCATCTGTCCATGAAGCAGAACAGCCTGATCCCGAAACAGTTGTGAGGTGGCCGGATAAAGGGTATCCAGAGAAGGAGTCAGCGCAATAAATATGAAAAGCAGAATCTGAATAATGGTGTTCATGCCCGAATATACGAAAAGCTTTCTTCATTCAGGACGAAAAAAAATCCGGATTTCTCCGGATGAATGTTCAAGTGGTGCCGACGATAGGACTTGAACCTACGACCTACGCGTTACGAGTGCGTTGCACTACCAACTGTGCTACGTCGGCGCTCAAACATAATATCATATCCGTTCAAAAAAGCAGAAGAACTTTGTATTTCTGCTTCTCCAACCGCTCGGTGTACTTCTTCATTTCATTCAAAAAAGCCATTCTCATCAACAGAGAACGGCTTGTTCAAATCGTTTGGTTCAGTCGGAATAGCCTAACTGAGCGCGCAGATCGGCAATCTTTGCGTTGTATTCGTTAAGAATCTCATCATCATGAGACAGACCTTCGGAATCGAGGAAGGAAATATATTCATCCCGATCCGCAATCAGGCTGGCCAGTTCCAGACGCTTCTGCGTCACATCGGTATTGTCGTTATACTGAACATCCTGACCTGTCGTGTCGGTTGGAGTCTGATCTGTCTGTGCCTGTTCATTGCCGGTGTTCTGATCGGCCTGTGGCTGGGTCTGTTCAGCCTGAGAATTTTCTGACGCTGGTTCCTGCTGTTCAATGCGCTTATTGGCCTGGTCAACCAGAGCAAGGAAGTCGCTTCCGGTCTGATCCTTCAAAACGAGGTTAATCAGATCCTTGCCTTCCTGAGTCAGGGCATTAAAGACATCAACGCGATTGACGATGTCATTCTGACCGGCTTCATCAAGCGTTCCATAATTGGAAACATAAGCGAGCAGATCACTCAATCCCGGATTGGATTCTGCAAGAGAGGCGCTGCGGATTTCCGCAAACAGAGCCACGAAACTCTTTCCGGTGTGCTTGGGATTGGCAAAGTACTCGTTGATTTCTTTCTTCTTGCCTTCAGGCAGCGAATTATAGTCTTCTTCGAGTTTGAGGATTTCCTGCTTTTGCGCATCGGACATCATGGAATACTCATCGGCATAGTTCACCAATCGTTTCCAGGCTTCTTCCTGCGCAGTATCGGTAACATGAGCCGGATCGTAGACCGCAACTTTCCAGTAATAGCCTCCAAACATGGCAGCCAGCAGGATAATGACCAGAACGAAGATCGTAATTTTGGCCCGTTTGGTCAGCGGTCCGTGTCCGGGTCGCTTTTCCTGCTTTTCAAAGTGGTCCTGTCTGGAGCGGGTTTCATAACGATTGGGCTCAACATCGTAGAAATCTCTTGCCTGCTGTTCTGCCGTTTTGTTCGAGACCGGTTTGTTTTTGGAAGGATAAAGCAGATCGTATTCTTCTTCCTCTTCCTCAATACTTCGCTGGCCACGTTCCTTTCGCAGCTGGTCGAGAGCCTGCTGCATGGAATCTTCGGCAGTTTTGCGTTGCACTTCACTCAGTGAACCTTCGAGACTGGAGCTGGTGAAGTCATCTTCATCCGGGAACAGTGCCATTTCGACACGCTTGTCGAGCAGTTTCTGTGTAAAATCATCTATTTCGTTAACAGGCTGATCCTTATCGGTATTCCCCTTACCATGCAGATCTGTTTCCTGTTCATTCTTCTTTTTATCCATCAAGTGCTTCCCCCTGCTCAGTTATTCTAACAAATTGAAGACGATTAGTTGTCAGCGCCTTACATAAGTCGCCGTCTTTTCGAGCGGAAAACCTATTCGTTCAGGCAGCAACTTCTGATTCTCGATCGGATCTTCAAAACAAATATCTTTCAGGACAATTGAAAGCGGAAACGAGAAAACCGTGCATTGATGTTGCAGAATTTTATAAAATAGATACAGGCAACAGAAGAGGAAAAGAAATGAAACAGATGGAAGAAAGAGATGAACGCGAACTGATCGAAAAAATCGCCGAACCGATTCTGGATACCCTGCTTGATCTGCAGGATTCGCTTGATGACCCCTGTCCTCTCCAGTCCATGACCATTCGCCTTTCCTGTATCGATGAGGATAAAGAAGCCGTGGATTTCGGAATTTTCGGTCTTGATGATTCTTTTATCAGTAAGCTTGAAAGCTATCTCCAGCAGGAGCTGGATGCCTGGAACCGTCCAACGCTGCTTCACTGAAGTTTGCCAAAACGGTTCCATCATGTTTTAATAACGGTCATGCGAGTGTGGTGAAACTGGCAGACACGCTAGACTTAGGATCTAGTGCTTACGCGTGCAGGTTCGAGTCCTGTCACCCGCACCAAATATGAATGTAATTCTGGTCATCCAAAACCAGACCATTTTTCTTTTGGACCTCCAAAGTGGATCTGAGGATTTATCCCTCTTTCCCGCTTTGGAGGTCTTTTTTTTATCTGATTCTGGATAGCTTTGTAAACCGGATCATCAACAGAACGAGTCATGGCGGATCGTCAAATCATGCTTCCTCCATTCCCTGACTCAAAGCCATCCGTCTCGATTTTCTTTACCTATGTGATTTGTTTTGGGATTTATCACGATTATATGTTTTATTGGTTTAAGCAGATAAACGAAAGGTGGTGTTAAGAATGAACGAGCACAGTAAAGAGATTATGCAGCTGGCCCAGGAATTTGAAAGCTGTCAGCAGATTCTACTGGCTCTGGGCGATGAAAACCGCCAGCATCTGATTCTGGAAATGATGAAGATGGGGGAATGCGGAGGGGTACGGATCGGTGAAATCACTGAAAAAACGAATCTCTCCCGACCGGCAGTTTCCCACCACGTTCAGATTCTGAAAAAGGCGGGCCTGCTGAAAATGAGGCGGGAAGGTACGAAACACTATTACTACTTTGATGCGGATACGGAAGCCATGCACCGGCTGATTGACATGCTGGAACATGCCAGACGTTTTATGGAACAGCTTCCGGACAGGAGCGGACAGAAATGACAAAGGTTCATATTTTTCATACCGGAAAGGTTCATGTGGATCGGGCCATTCCTCATCGGGAGAACAACCCACTGGCGGTTACCGGGCTTTTTCGAGGAGAAAAAAAGAAGGTGACCTTACCCGTCTCGTGCTATCTGATCGAGCATCCGAAAGGAAACATCCTGATCGATACCGGCTGGGATTCCCGATATACCACTGAAAAACCGAATTTTTTTCTCAACAGCATCAGCAAACCGCTGATCAAACCCGGAGAAAGCGTGGATTTCAAACTGAAAAAACTGAAGATCGATCCCAAAGACATCGACTATGTCTTTTTGAGCCATATGGATTTCGACCATACCAGCGGACTTCGACTGGTAAAGGATGCCAGACACATCATGGCGGCGCGAGAAGAAATTGCCGACAGCAAAAAATACTTTTACCGCTATGTCAAAGACACCTGGAAGGGCATCCCCATCGAACCCTTTGACTACCGGCAAACCGGGATCGGACCGGTAGGCAAATCCTATGACGTATTTGGGGATGGCAGCGTGGTGCTGATCAATACGCCTGGCCATACCCACGGTCTGTTCAGCGTAAAGATCACCGGAGAGGATGGTCGTTACGTGATTCTGGCCGGAGATACGGCCTATACGCAGAAGTCCCTGCGAGAAGGGGTGATCCCCGGATTTACGGTAGATACCGGACTGGCCAAAAAGTCACTCGACTGGCTTCGCGATTGTGCCAAAGATCCGAACTGTCTGTTGATTGCCGCCAATCATGATCCCTCCATTCCCGAACAGGTCATTGAAGTCTAGGAGGATCGGATTTCGATATGCTTTTCAAAATTCTGATCTGTCTGATTGCCGGAGCAGGCGCGGGATTTGGCACCGGGCTGGCGGGACTTTCCGCTGCGGCGGTGATTTCACCGATGCTGATTACCTTTCTTCATGTCAACCCTTATGAAGCGGTAGGGATCGCCCTGGCCTCCGATGTTCTGGCCTCAGCCGCTTCGGCCTGTACCTATAAAAAGAACAATCATCTCGATGTCAAAAACGGGCTTGTCATGCTGGTAGCCGTTCTGATCTTCACTCTGGTGGGCAGCTATCTGGCTTCCCTTCTTCCCCAGACAACAATGGGCGGATTTTCCATGTTCATGACCTTACTGGCCGGGTTGAAATTTATTTTCCGACCGGTCATGAAAGCCAGAGAAAGCAATAAAACCCGAAGCCAGAAGTCAGCCATAATTCAGTCCATCCTCTGCGGTTCAGCGGTCGGCCTGATCTGTGGTTTTGTAGGTGCGGGCGGAGGCATGCTCATGCTTCTGGTGCTGGTCGGTGTTCTGGGGTATGGTCTGAAAACTGCAGTTGGAACCAGCGTGTTTATCATGACCTTTACCGCTCTGACCGGAGCCATCTCTCACTTTGCGATTGGTGGTGGAGTCAGTGATCCTCTGATTCTGGTGCTGTGCATCGTCTTTACGCTCATCGGGGCTTTACTGACCGCCAGATTTGCCAACAAAGCCTCACCGAAGGTGATGAACCGAACCCTTGGATTCGGTCTGACGGCAATGAGTATTGCCATGATTATCGTCAATTATTTATAAGGAGAACAAAGCATGAACATTATGGAAGCAATGCAGGCGCGCCACAGTGTGCGTCAGTACAGGGATCAGCCGATTGATCCACAGGCAGTTTCCGCTTTGCAGAAGGATATTGAGGAATGCAACAAAGAAAGCGGTCTGCATATTCAGCTGGTGACCAATGAGCCCAAAGCCTTTGATTCTTTTATGGCCCATTACGGAAAGTTCAGCGGAGTCACCAACTACATCGCCCTGATCGGCAAAAAGGGTGCTGATCTGGAAGAAAAATGCGGTTACTACGGAGAACGACTCGTGCTGAAAGCCCAGGAACTCGGACTCAACACCTGCTGGGTGGCCATGACCTATCGCAAAGTCAAATCCGCTTTTACGGTTGGACCGGATGAAAAGCTGTGTGCAGTCATCGCACTGGGCTATGGAAAAACTCAGGGGTTTGCGCACAAATCCAAATCAATCTCCGAGGTATCCAGAGTGGATGGCACTATGCCGGACTGGTTCAAAAAAGGGGTGGAGGCCGCACTGTTGGCTCCAACCGCAATGAACCAGCAGAAGTTTATGTTTACCCTGGACAACGGTAAAGTATCCGCAAAACCGGGCACGGGCTTCTATTCCAGAATCGATTTGGGCATAGCCAAATACCACTTTGAAGTTGGTGCCGGAAAAGACCATTTTGAGTGGGTGTAAACGCTTCTCCAGAAAATCCAAAGAAAACGGTTTGCCGTTTTCAGCTTCGAATAAGGAACCGGAAAGCGTTTGACTTCATCAAAGAATTCCCATAAGAAAGGAGCTGTAAATTCTATGACGATTTTTCATCGTCTTAGAATTGCAGCTCTTTTTTTACGGCTTTTTTCAGACCA
>Cam_p2__coassemble_2186_pt1 | contig 10895 bp, 13 predicted proteins | sample Cam_p2__metabat2_low_PE_009 | metagenome-assembled genome bin Cam_p2 | reverse complement strand
ACCCTCTGCTTGTAAGGCAGACGCTCTCCCAACTGAGCTAAGCCTCCATCGCTTGGCGCTTGATAATAATAGCGGAAAGATTTCGCTTTTGCAACAAACTCGAAAAAATTCGTTTCGCGAAAACTGTCGATTTTCCCCTCAGCGCACATCGGAAAAATTAATTTCTCATATGTTCCATCGCCCGGCAATAGCTGTGCCCGGGAGAAAGATTAAAAAACAGTCAAAAAGCCGGTATACTGTTGGGGAAGAAAAGAGTAAAGAGCTTTCGCTTCGATCAGGGAGAGGAAAGAAGTGAAAGCGAGGTTTGATTACTCGAATCAGAGAAATGGAAAGGACGCTGAACACAGCGTGAGAACAAGAAATGAAAATCTTAATTGTGGAAGATGAAGTCAAGCTTGCGGAAGCGACCGCAGCCATGCTTGAATCCCATTCCTATAATGTGGATCTCGCTTACGATGGGATCAATGGGGATAAAGCCGCCAGCAGTGGTATTTACGATCTGGTCATCCTCGATGTCATGCTGCCGGGCAAGGATGGATTCGAGATTCTCGAAGATATTAAAGCCCTCGCTCCCGAAACCAAAGTCATTATGTTAACGGCGCGAAATGAAATCCGTGACCGTTTAAGCGGTCTGAATGGTGGAGCGGATGACTACATGACCAAGCCCTTCTATATGGAAGAGCTGCTGGCCCGTGTGGATATTCAGCTCAAGAAAAATTCGGCGATCGTTTCGGATTGCCTTGAACTTGGCGATCTGTCTCTGGATCTGAAAACCGGGGAACTGTCCTCGAAGGAAAGCGGAGAAAACATTCAGGTTTCCGGTAAGGAATACGCCCTGCTGGAGTATTTCTTTTCGCATCCCAGCCAGGTGCTCAGTCGTGAACAGATTTATTCGAAAGTCTGGGGCTGGGATAATAACATTGAATCCAACAACCTGGAGGCTTACCTCTCGTTTATTCGAAAGAAACTGCGCCTGCTCAACTCCAAAGTGGAGATCCGCTCCGTTCGCGGACTGGGCTACAGAGCCGGCGTAAAGAATGCCTAAGTTTCGGCAAAAAGTATTTCTGATTCTTCTGGGCCTTTGTACGGCAATCATTTTCGCCGGAATCGTCCTTGTGGTCCATTTTTCTCATCTGCAGTTCGAACAGGCCATGACGGAAACCCTGCTGTCCCTTGGTGGAAATACGACGCTTCTTGAAGACGATCCTCATGATGAACTGGCTTCATTGCCTCAGCAGGAAGGCAAAGCTCAGGATACTTTTGTCATTCGGATGTCCGACTCCGGCCAGCCGCAGGCGATTTTTGCCTCCGATGCCAACCGACAGGATACAGAAAGACTTTTTGCGAAAACCATTCGTATTCTCAACTCCACCAGGCCGGGTTCGATCAATATTCCTGCACCATCCAACAATGCGTATTGCTGGTACTATGTGAACCCATCGGCCATTGTCATGATCTATCCCTATGAGTTTGCTCAGCATCTGGTCATGCGCGAGACGATGGTCGTTGTGTGCGGATGTCTGCTGGAAGTCGTGGGTTATTTTCTGTGTAAAAAGATCGCTGCTCATATTTCTGAGCCGGTTGAACGCTCTCTGGAAGCTCAACAGCACTTTGTGGCCGACGCTTCTCATGAGCTGAAAACACCGGTCGCCGTCATTCGGGCCAATTGTGAAGCGATGGCGGACAATCCTCAGCCCCGCTGGCTCGATAACATCATGGAAGAAACTGATCGCATGAGCGATCTGATCCGTGAGCTGCTCGATCTGACCAAATCCGAACAGGCTCCGCTCAATAAGACCCATCTCAATTTGAGTCGGGTGGTCGAAAAGCAATGCCTGGTCATAGAAGCGGCCATGTTCGAGAAAAACCTTCAGTTTGAAGACTGGATCGAACCGGATATTTATATTCTGGCGGATGAGGGACAGCTCAAACAGCTGACCGCGATCCTGATCGACAACGCCATCAAGCATTCAACGGGTGTGGTGATGGTGACTCTGACCCGTAAAGGACGGGAAGCCATGCTGACGGTTTCCAATACCGGAGAGCCTATTCCGCTTGAAGAACAGGCCAGAATCTTTGAACGCTTCTATCGGGCAGATCCCAGCCACAACCGCAATGCCAGCCGTTATGGTCTTGGACTGGCGATTGCCCGAAGCATTGTCGACCGCCATGGTGGCCGAATCGGTGTTCATTGTGCCAATGGACAGACCTCGTTTTTTGCGGTATTCAAAACTATTACGGGATAATTGGAACAAAAAACAATTCCCGCTTCGAAAAGGTATTCGAAGCGGGTCTTTTTCATCAGTGGTGTCGTACATCTGATTGAATATGGACCCGATAGAATGACTGATCAAAGAAAGAAGGTGTGATTCATGATCGAATCCCAACCCTTAACCGGAGCCAGGGCCGAGCGTTTCCTGCTCGAACGTTATGAAAAAGTGCGCAGGGATCTTGAAGCCAGAAAAGTACCGATTGGCAAGGTAGAGAAAATTCGCTTCAATCCCCGTTTGCGATCCACTATGGGACGATGTGCTCGAAAGGGAGAACGCTTTGAGATCGAAATCAATCCGACGATGGCAGATGCCTCCCGAATCCAGATGATCGATGATGTGATCGCTCATGAGCTCATCCATACCATTCACAATTGCCAGAACCATTCCACCCGTTTTCGAAACTGGATGAACTATGTCAATTCCGTACTGCCGGGCTATTGCGTACGCGTCTATTTTCATTATGAAGACTATGGACTGGAAAACCCGAGAAAGCAGGTTGGCATCGAAGATTATCCCTACCTTCTGGAATGTGAAAACTGCCACGCCCAGATCGGGCGGATGCGCCGAAGCGCGGTGGTAGATCATCCTGAAAGGTATCGGTGTATCCATTGCCATGGCAGGCTGATTCGTATCCGATAGGTCATTTTGATGCGTTTGAATTGATGGTAAACTGTACCTCATGAAAAACAATTCTGCCCAAACGACAGGCCAAAGCCTTATTCCCGGTTCATGGTGGTGGATTCTGGCCATTCTAATGATCGTCGCTTTCGGATTGTGCAGTCTGGTGGGCTACTATACCCTCGCCAACGTACTGATTGCGGGAATGGCTGCCTATCTTCTTTCACAGGCCTCCCGACGCAAAAAGCGACTGGAAGCCAATCGTGAACTCATCATGAAGATGAACGCGAAAAACAGAAAGCAGTTTATCGCTCTCGATGAACGGGAAAAAGCCAATATTCTGACTCTTTCCCGGCTGTCCAACTGGATCATTCCGGCCTGTCTGTTCTTTGATGGCTACACCTTTGTCTATAATCTGCTCAATCACAAAGAGACCGGCTTTTTTGGCGGGATGGATCAGAATATGAATATCCTTCTGTTTGTGATGGGACTGATTCTGGGCATCCTGTTCTGTTTCAGCTGCAAAGCCCGACTCAAAGAGCTTCTCATCAACCTGCCTCAAAAATCCTGATGCGGACTTCGGTCCGCTTTTTGTGTACGAGAAAGCGGATGAGTTTCTGGTCAGCAAAGCAGATGAGAAAATGAGGACACGCGGAAGGTGAAGAAATCGTGAACGAAAAGGATTTTGAAAAACTTCAGGAACAGATTCGTCGGTGTCGCATCTGCAGGGAAACGTTTGGATTCGAACCCCAGCCCATTGTCTGGGGTCATCAGAAAGCCCCGATCCTGATTCTCGGTCAGGCTCCCGGTCTGCTGGTCCAGCAGGCCCAAAAGCCTTTTTCGGATCCTTCAGGCAAGCGATTGCGAGAATGGCTGAATGTGAGCGAGGAAGAATTCTATGATCCCGATCTTTTCTATTTTGGAATGTCGGCGCATTGCTTTCCGGGAAAATCGTCCAACCGACATGATGCCAAACCACCGAAGATCTGTTTTGAAAAATGGGGATTGAAGGAAATCGAAGGACTGGATCATGTACAGATGATTCTGGTGCTGGGTATGGAAGGGGCCAGAAGATTACTTGGATCGGGAAAACTGGAAGATCTCGCATTTGAGGATCATCAGATTCGAGGCGTTCCGGTCTATGTGCTTCCTCATCCTTCCCCTTTAAACGCGCTGTGGGTCAAAAAGCATCCGGATTTTGAAAGCAAAAGATTACCGATCATTCAAAAGAAGCTCAGAACCATTCTGAACGAAGTCAAAGAAGAAAAAACGACATGAAAAAAGCCGGAACGAATTCCGGCGGAAATTTCTGATGGCTGGGGTAACTGGATTCGAACCAGTGAATGCAGGAGTCAAAGTCCTGTGCCTTACCGCTTGGCTATACCCCAAACTTGTGGATCTGATAAATCATAACAAGCAGGGAAATTGAAGTCAACGAACTCACCGAAGTGGGTTTCCAGCCATCGGGCCTGTGTTTTCAGTGCTTTTTTAAGAACGGATTCGATCGATGAAGGGCTGATTCGATTGGCTCGACTCAGCACTTCGCTCTGGCTTTCGTTTTCGAGAAGCAGGCACGATCCAGTACAGATTTGCTCTTTGCCAAACACTGGGCGAGTGGACAGACAGCCCAGTGCTTCCAGTTTTTCTTCGACGTTTTCACGGATGACCTCAAGCCGACCGTTGAACGGGGGAAGCATTCGCGGATCCAGTCCGATCGAAGAGGGAAGCAACACGCAAACCCGAATGTTGAGTAATGAGATCCAGGAGCGGTACTGATGAAGCAGCAGAATGCGACTTAAAAACAGTTCACGGTTTACGGAGCCGCAACAGAGGGTTAAAACGAGCCGAGGCAGAGTATCAGTTTCAAGGATAGGGTTCATGTCGACCACTCTAACAGTCATTTGTGACTTTCCCAAATGTACTCTTCGGACTTGCCGGACTGTAGATAAAGGCGAATCCTGTATAATGAAAAAAAGTACAAGGAGGTCCTTTTCAATGGTGAAAGCCGGCATCGACATCGGAGCCCACAGCATCCGATTAAGCCTGAAAGACGAGGGTCTGGTTTTTGAGGAACGTGCCCTTGCTGCTTTCAATTCCAAAGGGGATATACTTGCGATCGGGAACAAGGCGCTCGAACTGAAGGGGAAAAGTTCAGATATTATCGTTCAGGCGCCCATTCAGGATGGGAAAGTCGATCTTCCGGTCCTGGAAGCGATTCTCGATGAACTGTGTTACGAATTCAAACTCTTCCGCATGTTTCAGAAGACAGCACTGGTGGTCAGCTATCCAACGGTGCTGTCTGAAGAAATGATCGACCGACTGAAAACCGCGTTTGGAGAACTCGGTGCGGATGAGCTCTACTTTGATCCGGAAATCTGGATGTCCGCCATTGGGGCCGGACTCGATCTGTTTTTACCGGTCGCCACCAGCGTCATGAACATCGGCTATTCCAATTGCGACATTGCGATTTTTCGCAACGGACAAATGGAAGCTCATGAAAGCCATCCCCGTCTCAACGGAGAAACGGCTGCGCGCATGATCAACGACTGGATGATTTCCCGACATAATCTGGAAGTGTCCACGACGGCGATCGACCAGATTGTTCAGATGCTGGGAAGTGTTCGGATTCAGAACGAACCCAAAGCCCTGAAAGTGCGTGGAATCGATCGGGATTCAAGACAGATGGCCGAAGTGATCATTAACGAAAACGAAGTGGCCGCCATTCTGGCCCCACTGGCCAGAGATCTTTCTGAATGGGTTCACAGCTTTCTGATCCGCCAGAGAGAACCGGTGCTTCTCGATATGAAGGAGCGCGGCATTATCGCCAGCGGCGGAACGATGAAAATCAACGGCCTGGCGGATACGATCTCCACACTGGCGGATTGCCCGGTGTATGTCACCGATCATCCCGATCACACCGCTTTGCGGGGGATCGAAGCGCTTTTGAAAACAATTGAAGGATGAAGCCATTCTTTACGGTTGCACCGATTTTCACATCGGGATATATTGATAAATGGCTATTTGTGCTCTGCCGCAGAAATGCGGCCTGATTATACTGATTTAATGAAGGAGGAACTGCAGAATACATGGCAAAACAGGACATGATTGAACTGGATGGCTTGGTAATTGATACTCTTCCAAATGCCGCGTTTAAAGTAAAACTTGAAAACGGGCATGAAATTCTCGCCCACGTTTCCGGTAAAATCCGCATGCATCATATTCGTATCCTTCCGGGAGACCGGGTTAAGGTGGATATTTCCCCGTATGACCTGACCCGCGGACGGATTACATTCAGATATAAATAAACAACCCATTCCGGAACATATTGATTGATCATGAAACGGAACGGTTTCATGAGAAGGAGGTTAACTATGGAAGTATTTACCCGAGCTACGTTCACACAGCTTCCTGATGGCACCGACACCCGGGCCAAAATGACTTTTGAGCCGCTGGCCAGAGGATTCGGAACGACCATCGGAAATGCCATCTGCCGTATTCTGCGCTCTGATCTGCCTGGTTTTGCGATGATCGGCTTCAAAGCAGACGGTGTTGGACCGGATACCCTCGTCATGGATCAGCTCGAAGAAGACGTTGTTCGTCTGAAGCTGAACACCAAAGCGATTCAGATCAGCTCTGAAAACGATGATCTGGTTACGCTCAAACTGAATGCTGCAGATGGTCCGCGCGAAATTCTCGCTTCGGATCTTGAATGCCCGGAAGGCGTCACCATCGTCAATCCCGACCAGGTGATCGCTCATCTGAAGGAAGGTCAGACGCTCAACGCGGAATTCTTTGCCGCCAAAGGAACCGGTTATCGTACCGCTTTGGAAATTGCCGAAGAATATCCGGTACCGGAAGGAACCATCACCCTCGATACGACCTTTACCCCGATCAAATCGGCTGAATACCTTTCAGAGCCCACACTGCTGGGTCACGATACCAAATATGACAAAGTCACTTTTGATATCCACACCAATGGCAGCCTGACCCCGATGGCCGCAATCAATGAAGCTGCGCAGATCATGATGGATGCGCTCGACCAGCTCATTCCGATGGCCGGACTCGATCTGGAAGAAAGCTTCACCGTTCAGCAGCCGGTACCCAAGGAACAGCAGAAGTCTTCTTCGATGATGATCGAAGATCTCGAACTCTCCGTTCGTTCCTACAACTGCCTCAAACGTGCGGGAATTCAGACGGTCGAAGAGCTGACCCAGAAGACCGAGGAAGACATGATTCATGTCAAAAACCTTGGCAAAAAGTCCCTGCAGGAAGTCAAGGAACGCCTCGAAAGCATCGGTCTTGGCTTCAAACAGTACGACTGATCCATTTACTCAATCGAACTCAAAGCATCTGAGAAGCGAACTTCTCAGATGCTTTTTTATTTCGAAAGAAGGGCATTTTGAATGGAGTTTTTGCGAAAGCGCCTATGATGAATCGGTCAGGTTTATAAACCATACAGGACTCCCAATCCACTAATGCCTGGGCAATGATCAATAATTAAAGAATTCTTAATTCGTAATCATTTCCGGCATTTTCTATTCCAAAAATGGATTTTTGTGGTTATATGTAAGAAAATGAGACCTGTGAAAATGGTTATGAAATTGAAAACTCTGATTTCAGAGCTTTCAGTGAATGGAAGATAAGAAAGAGAGGTTTGATGACTATGGCAAAAGATTACTTCAAGGAAAGTAAGGCAATCACCAGTACCATCCTCGATTCCATGGCCAGAAATAACGAGTTCGATGAATCTCAGTATTATACGATCGATATCCTGGATGTTGAGGATACTCATGCCAAAGTAATGATCGATAACAAATACCGCTATCTGACCAAGGAATCCGGAACCTGGTCCATGGATCCGGAAGTTGAAGCCGCTGTTCAAAACGCGTAAATCAAATACCGAAAGCTCCGTGCAAACGGGGCTTTTTCTATGGCCGGATTGGACAAACCGGCCCGGAGCGCTCAGAATCTACTGAGAACTCAGGAGGGATTGTATGCTTCTTTCAGCTTCAGAACTGACACTCAGTTACGGTAACGGACCGATTCTCAACAATGAATCACTCGATATCAAGGAACAGGAAAAAGTCGGCCTGATCGGTCGTAACGGGTGCGGGAAATCCACACTGCTCAAAGTACTGGAAGGCAAGGAAAATGCGGGTGGAAAAATCATTCGAACCCGAAACATGACGGTTCATCGGCTTGAGCAGAATCCTTCTTTTCAAACCGATACGATCTGGAAAGAAATGCACAACCAGAACCGCCAGCTTAAAGATCCCCGTGAGGAATATGAGCTGAAATCCATTCTGACCAAACTCGGTCTCAATGATTTTGAAGCGAAAATCGACACGCTCTCGGGTGGACAGAAACGCAGACTCTCTCTGGCGCTGGCTCTGGCAGATCGGGCGGATCTGCTTTTACTGGATGAGCCGACCAACCATCTCGATATTGAAATGATTACCTGGCTGGAAAACTGGCTGGCCAAATCCAGACAGGCAGCCATCATTGTCAGCCACGACCGAACCTTCCTGGAAAATACGTGTTCAAGAATCTGGGAGCTTGAAGATGGCACGCTCTATGACCATCCCGGCGATTTTGAAACCTGCATGGAGGAGATTCTTCAAAGAAAAACCGATCAGGTCAATGCCGCGCATAAACTCGAAAATCTGTATCGCAAGGAACTCAGCTGGGTAAGAGCGGGTGTTCAGGCGCGTTCCACCAAATCGAGATCCCGACTCGATCGCTTTGAAAAGCTTCGAGAAGAGCGGACCCGATTCCAGGAAAAGGAGATGGAAATCCGCTTTCCTTCCAGTCGACTGGGGAAGAAAACGCTCGAATGGTCGCATATTTCCTTTGGCTACCCCAACAAGCCGCTGCTTTTTTACGACTTTTCATATCTGTGCAAAAGAACGGATCGAATCGGTCTGATCGGCGTCAATGGCAGTGGTAAATCCACTTTCCTCAACCTGCTGGATGGGCTGCTCAAACCCACGGAGGGAACGATCGAAGAAGGACCGACCGTCAAAATCGGTTATCTGCATCAGATGGTTCCTGAATTCGATCCGAATAAACGCGTACTGGATCTTATTGAAGAGGCATCAAGTACCGTAACCACACTGGATGGAGAAATCAGCGCCTCAGCCATGCTGGAACGCTTCCTCTTTGATAAAAACAAGCAGTATCTTCCGATCAACCGTCTTTCCGGTGGAGAAAAGCGAAGACTGTATCTGGCCAGAGTGCTGATGGAAGGACCAAACCTGCTGCTGCTCGATGAGCCGGGAAATGATCTGGATATCGATACGATGCGGGTACTTGAAGATTATCTCGACAGTTTTCCGGGGATTGTGATTTCCGTCAGCCATGACCGATACTTCCTCGATCGTGTCTGCACCGAGATTTTTGAACTCGAAAGTGGAAAGTGGAATCGATATACCGGAGGCTATTCCGATTACCGAATCAAAAAAGCGCAGGAAAACCAGAAAGAAGAATCGGCAACAACCCGCAATCATAAACGACGTCCCGCTCATCGACAGACCCTCTCATGGGCGGAGAAAAAAGAACTTGAATCGATCATGGAAACCCTCGAACAGCTCTCCGGTCAGGAACAGGAGCTGAACGATCAGCTCGGTAAAGATCTGCCTTATGAGCAGTTAAGAGAAATCAGCGAAAAACGGGATGCGATTCTGGAACAGACCGAACGGCTGGAATCTCGATGGATGGAGCTGGAAGAAAAGAAAGCCGCGCTGGAAGCTGAATAGCATCGGTCATGTCTGCTTTGGCTTTTCGATCAGTTTTCTACAATAGAGAAGACAACGAAAAGAAAAGACAAACAACGAAAAGAAAAGACAAGGAGAACAGAGATATGGCTCAAACATTCTGGGAAAAACTGAAAACCGATGCCAGAGAATTCGGGGAAGGTATAAAGGAAGGCTTTGAAAAAGAAGCCCTGAAACAACAGGAAGCGACGCAGAACTATCATGATCTGTTTGCGTGGGCCGATGGATCGCTGATCGCTTTGCCGGAAAAACCCGAAGACGGACAGAAAAATCTGCTCTGCCTGCATATTCATACTCAACGAATCTGCGCTCCATGCACAGGCATCTTTGAAGGAGTGGATGCCCAAACCCACACCCTGCTGATGGAAAGCGATGGCGGACTGGAGCTGGGACTTCGTATGGAAGGCGAAAACCCCTGTAAAGGACTGGGTCATCTGCTGGTCAAACCGGGCGAGAAAATCACTCAGGGTCAGCCGATTATAGAATTTGAACAGCCTGTAGAGATGGATTCCCGACTGATCGAGTTTGGAAAGAACAATCAGTCGCAAGCAAAACCGACCGTTCGGCCGCAAAACGGAGTGCAGGAAGTCAGAATGGGAGATCGTATCCTTCCAAATGATGAAGCGGAATAAACGGGCAAACCTCTTTGGAATCCGTAAAGGACAAGTAGAATTTGAAGTATCAAGGAGGTTTCAATCATGAGTGAATTTTTCAAAGATCTTGGAAAAGACATGAAAGAAGGATGGGACAAGTTTTCCGACAGCGTAGAAAAAGAAGCTGGAAAACTGAAAGCGGATTTCGAAAAGGACAAAGCGGATGCTAAAGAAAAAACTGATGCATTCGACAAGAAAGCCGAAGCTGAAGAAGCAAAAATCAAAGCTGATGCCAAGAAAGACGCTGATGAAGTAAAAGCCAAAGCTGATGACTTCGGAAAAGATGTTAAAGCTGGCGCTGAAAAAGCCAAAGACAAAGTTGATGCTTTCAACGCAGATGTAAAAGCTGATGCAGAAAAAGCAAAAGACAAAGTCGAAGACTTCAACAAAGACGTAAAAGCCGATGTTGAAAAAGGCGTAGACAAAGTAAAAGCTGACTGCAAAAAGTAGTCCAATAATCCCTCCAACCCAGGCGGACCGGTGAATTCCGATCCGCTTTTCTTTTTGAAACCGGGAAAAGGACTGGAGCTCCAAAGTTAAAGGTGGTCAAAGATAAATGTGGCCTAAACTGAAATTGT
>Cam_p2__coassemble_2117_pt1 | contig 11226 bp, 7 predicted proteins | sample Cam_p2__metabat2_low_PE_009 | metagenome-assembled genome bin Cam_p2 | reverse complement strand
ATGTTACGACTGTCTGGTTTGGAAAGTCAGGCAGCTTTTTTTTCGAGAGCGGCTTTATTTCGCCCGAGGAGGTTGGGAAGCGTTTTTTTTATATAGCGGATGAAAAGGGTCAGCGTGGTCAGCGCAGCGACGATGTCACTGATCGGCTCGGCCAGAAAAACGGCGAAAACCTGATCCGGAATGAAGGTCGGAAGAATGTAGATCAGCGGAATCAGCAGAATGATTTTTCGGAAGACGGCCAGAAACAGCGAAACTTTCGCATTGCCCAAAGCCACAAAGGTCTGCTGGCAGGCGATCTGCACACCGAAGATCGCACAGCCAAAGATATAAATGCGTAACGACCATTCGGTAAATTGAATCAGCTCGGGATCGGACGTAAACAGGGAAGCCACCGTTCCCGGCGCCAGTTCACAGATCAGCCAGAGGGTCGTGGCATAGATCACACAACAGATCAGCAGCAGGCGGAAGGTTTTCGTAATTCGCTCCTGTTTGGCTGCGCCAAGGTTATAGGAGAGAATCGGCTGTGCCCCCTGAGCCATGCCCTGAAGGGGAAGCATCGCAAACTGCATGACACTGGCCAGAATCGTCATACTGCCCACGGCCAGATCCCCGCCATAGCGAAGCAGGGAAGAGTTGAAGCAGATGGTTAACAGACTTTCCGTAATCTGCATGATAAAGGGAGAAAGTCCCAGCGTCAGGCACGGAAGCATGAGGGTCCAGTAAATCCCCGGTTTTTTCAGATTGAGTTTCAGGTAGGAATGGTTGGACATCAGAAACCAGCAGACAAAGATGGCCGAAACGCCCTGAGAAATAATGGTCGCCAGCGCAGCGCCGCTGACGCCCATACCAAAGACGAAGATGAACAGCGGATCGAGGATGATGTTCAGGATGGCTCCGATGACTACCGTAGCCATTCCCCAGCTGGCATAACCCTGGGTGTTGATAAAGGAATTCATTCCCAGTGCAATCTGAACGAAAATCGTTCCCAGCGCGTAAATCCGGATATATTGCATCGCATAAGGCAGGGTGGTCTGCGAAGCACCGAAACTGAGCAGCAGAGGTTCTCCGAAGATCTCGACGATGATCGTCAGAAGGACCGCCACAATGCAAAGCAGGGTAAAGGAGCTGCCCATAATCTTCTCGGCAGAATCCTTATCCTGCAGACCCAGATAGGTGGCCGCTTTTGGGGCAGCTCCCATACAGATCAAAGCCGCAAACGCAGCTACAGCGGTAATGATCGGCATCGTAACCCCGATTCCGGTCAGGGCTGCCGATCCGGCAGAGGGAATATGACCGATATAAATACGGTCGACGACGTTATAGAGCAGGTTAATGATCTGGGCCGTAATACTGGGAACGGCAAGCTTGAACAGCAGCTTTCCAACCGGAGCGGTTCCCAGATCCGGTTTGGCAGCAGATTGAATGGCCATAAAAATCTTTCCTTTCTTTTACAGGCAAAATGTCTTTTACAGGCAAAATGATTGTAAACCTCTATGGTTGGTTTTTGAACGAACAGGATCGAGTGCGCATCAAAGAGGGGGTGCGGAGTTCAAACGGTACAATAGAGCCGAAAAAACAGAATCGGAAGCTTAGTCTTCCGGAAAGGGAAAATCATGAAGAAAATTGTTCCTTCCTTTGAATTCACCATCAACGGACTTCGCGTCTGCATCTTCTCCAGCCACAAGCCGGACACTCCGGTAATCTATCTGCACGATCTCGACGGTATGGGTCGTCAGGTCCTTCAGAACACGGATCGCCAGGAGTTTTCGCTGGTGACCATCACCGTCCCTGACGATCAGTGGAGTGATCTGCTTGCTCCCTGGCCCACCCCGACCGGCTGGCCACAATATGTGGCGTGTGGTTCGGGAGCCAAAGAGTATCTGCGCGTGTTTGTCGAACAGATCATTCCCGAGGCTGAAAAACGGCTCGAGCCGATCAGCTGGAGAGGGATCGCAGGATATTCGCTGGCAGGATTGTTTGCCATTTATGCCAGCTGTCTGACCCCGATGTTTGATCGGGTGGCCAGTGCGAGCGGATCGCTCTGGTATCCCGGATTTGATGCCTGGTTTAACGATCATCTGCCCACCCGTCTGCCTGAAGCGGTATATTTTTCATGTGGCAGTGAAGAATTCAACACCGGAAATCCCTATCTGTCTCCGGTAAGGGAAACCACACAGACACTGGAAAAATGGTTTGAAGCCCATGGCGTCCAAACCATCCTGCAGATCAATCCGGGCAATCACTATACCGACGTCCTTCAACGGACAAAGACGGCCGTTTTATGGATTCTTGACCATCCGGAAAACTCTGCGCAATAATGAAAAACAACCTGAAGAAAGGAAGAGTCCATGAAAAAAGTCTCCACACTCAGTCAGGCTGAATTTGAGCAGCTTCAATCCCATCCGAACAAACGGTCAGAAAAAATCCCTTCGCTTCAATCCACCCAATGGAAAGCCGCCGGTTTTGCGGCACTGATGGCCGGTATTTGCTGGATGGCCGTCGCTTTGATTGCCGGACTGGCTCCCTTTGGGGATCAGACGATGTGCACCAACGATGGCTATGCTCAGTTCATGCCCTTCCTTTCGGAATTCTGGAGCGTCATGAAAGACGGAGGAAGCCTGCTCTATTCTTTCCATGGAGGACTTGGCGGGAACTTCTATCTGACGATGGCCTACTATCTGTTCAGTCCCTTCACCTTTCTGGTGCTTCTTTTTGATAAGGCGCAGATTCCCGTTTCTGCCAATCTCATCATCATTCTCAAGAATATTTTCGTCATCGCCATCATGGCCTGGTATCTGCCTTCCCGCCATCCTGATCGAAAATCAGGCTGGCTGCTTCCGGCTGCTTTATCTCTGGCTTATGGCTTTGGTTACTATTTTCTGAGCTATGCGGTCAATTTCATGTGGATGGATACCATCGCTCTGGTTCCACTCATGCTTTATGGACTTGACCGTCTGGACAGGCCCTCCGGCAGAGCCATTTATCTGATCAGCCTGGCCATCGGTATTCTGGCCAACTTCTACATGGGCGCCATTGTCTGTATTTTCCTGGCTCTGTACTGGCTCATCATCAAAATGGGTATCAGAAAAAGAGACTGGGCCAATACCGGCTGGTTTATCGTCTGCTCGCTTTGTGCGGCAGCCTGTGCCGGAATCGTGCTGGTTCCGGTCATTCGGGGCATGTTAATGGATAATGCTTCCCGCATGTCGCCTCCGGATTTTGAGATCTTTAACGACTGGCAATACTTTATTGGTCGACTGCTGCCCGATGCAGAGGTGATTCGGATCACTTCCAACCGTGGCGCACTGAATTTGTACATGGGTACTGCGATGGTTTTTGGCGTGCTGCTGGACCTGTTCAGCTCTTCCAACAACCGCAGAATCCGCTTTGGATTGCTCGCGCTGCTTGTTCTCTATCTGGCGGCTACACAGATCAGCTGGCTGAACTATGCCTTCCATGGCTTCTATCTGCAGCGTAAAGTGCCTAACCGCTTTGGCTTTATCATCGGTCTTTGTGCGGTGCTGATGGCTTATGATGCCTTCAGCCTGAAGGATAACGGCTTCTGGAAAACGGCAGCCTGTGGCGTATTCTGTGCCATTGGCTTTGGAATTCTGCCCTGGCTGGCCAAAAGTGATCAGATCTGGCTTTGCACGGCGCTTTCAGCAATCGTCATTGCGCTGATGCTGGCAAGACTTTCCGGGCAGAGAGTGCTGTTCTGTCTGTTGATCATGGCGGAAAGCATCGCGGGATTAAGCATGTGTGCGCCGGGCAATCTTGAAGAAACCTATACCCGTATGGGTCGTTATATCGATATCTTCCGCGAAAATACAGATGGAAGACAGGAGCTGATCCATCCGGATATTTCCAATGCGCCGATGTTATATGGAGCCAAAGGTCTTTCCGCGTTCAACTCCGTCATCAATCCCAAGGCGGCCAGCTTCATCGGTAAGATGGGATATGCCAGCGGAGAAAACTACTACCTGTCCTATGGCTGGACCCCTCTGTCGGCTGGCTTTTTCGGAATCAAAACGCTGGTCGCGAATGTGGGGGAAGTTCTTCCTGCGCCCTATGTGCAAACAGGACAGCTTGAAGATCTCTCGATCTGGACTTCGCCCTATGACATATCTTTGGGAATCGCCATACAGGATCATGAAGCGGCCATTGACAGTACCAACCGTTTTGACAATATGAACCAGCTGTTTCCGGATTGTTACACCCTGCTTTCCGTTCAGGCCGCTCCGAATACGGAAAGTGAAATCTCCCAGCAAAGCAACAACACGTTCACTCTGACGGACATCAAAAAGGATGACGAGAACTCGTTTGTCTTTACCGGCATCTCAGCCAGTCAGGTTTACGTCTGTGGCAAGCTGTCCGGAACCAGGACCTATACGGTTAAAAAGAACGATCAGATTCTGAGCGACAATAAATACGAAGGTAACGTGGTCTACTGTGGGGATCTGGTTCCCGAAGATACCCTGACGGTCACCTATACCGCTGAAGAAGATCGCGAAAATGCCACCCTGACGCTGTATCTGGCTTCACTGGATCAGAACCGGCTGACGGAATCCCTGCAATGGATGCAGGATCATTCCCTGAAAAATCAGCAGATTGTCGGCAATGTGATTACCGGTCAATATTCCAGTGATACACCGGAGCAGATGATCTTCACTCTGCCCTATGATGCGGGCTGGAAAGCGGAAGTCAACGGTTCGCCCACCGAAATCCGTACCTGGCAGAATGGCCTGATGGCCATCGATCTGCCATCAGGAAACAGTGAGATCCGTCTGGTGTATGAGCCTGCCGGACTCAAAGAGGGAGCGGAAGTTTCCCTTGGAGGAACTGGAATCAGTGCTCTGTTGCTGGTTGTTCCTGCGTGGATCGTTCATCGAAAAAACAGGAAGAAAAATGAATCGGAAAACGAATCAGAAAGCGAGTCGGCTGAGTAATCCTCAGTCGGCTTTTTTGCGTTCGTCTCTTTCTGTTTTCATATTTCCATGAAGCGGACAATCCGAAGTGAAAGCGGACTCTCTCTACAGGGGGATTTGAAAAAACAGTCTGAACCTCTATACTGAATACTGTTTTGTTTGAAAATCAGCCAGAAGGAGGATTCTATGACTGCTCGAGTTGTTGTCGGAACCCAGTGGGGGGACGAAGGAAAAGGAAAAATTGTGGACGTGCTCGCCGATCAGGCGGATATGGTTGTTCGTTTCCAGGGAGGAGACAATGCCGGCCATACCGTAGTGGTTAACGGGAAGAAACATGTTCTGCATCTGCTGCCCAGTGGCGTACTGCGCGAAGAGGCAGCCTGTGTCATCGGACCGGGTGTAGTCTGCAATCCTTTCGTACTTCTTAAGGAAATGGATACGCTTAAAGAAAGCGGAATGAGTACCGATCATATCGTCATTTCCGATCGTGCGCAGATCCTGATGCCGTATCACTGCTATCAGGATGAGCTCGAAGAAGCAGCGGCTTCCCAGAAAATCGGAACGACTAAACGGGGAATCGGACCCTGCTATCAGGATAAATATGCCCGAAAGGGAATTCGCTATCATGAACTGAAGGACTTTGAACACTTCAAATCCCGTGTTCGCGAAAATCTGGAAAATAAAAACAAGCTCTTTACGTCAGTTTATGGTGGAGAGCCCATGGATGCCGAAAAGATCATTGCCGATTTTGAGCAGATTTATGATCGGATCGTTCCGATGATTGTGGAAAGCACCCATCTGGTCAATGAAGCCATCGACCAGAACAAAAACGTGCTGTTTGAAGGCGCACAGGCCGCCATGCTCGATATTAACTATGGCACCTACCCCTATGTCACCTCTTCTTCTCCGACCTCGGCTGGAGTGACGGTTGGTGCAGGCGTTGCTCCTCGCAAAATCGATGAAGTCATCGGCGTGGTCAAAGCTTATTCCACCCGTGTGGGAGAAGGACCATTTGTTACTGAACTGCTCGACGAACAGGGCGAATGGCTGCGCAATCAGGGCGGTGAATTCGGTGCAACAACCGGAAGACCTCGTCGCTGCGGCTGGCTGGATCTGGTGGTCATCAAACATGCCGATATGATCAACGGCCTGAGCGATATTGTCCTGACCAAGCTGGACGTGCTTGGTGGTCTTGACGAGATCAAAGTCTGCACGGCTTATGAGATCGATGGCGAAATCTATAACTACATCCCCTCCGATCAGGCGGATGTGGCCAAAGCTCATCCGGTCTATACGACTCTGCCGGGATGGAAGGAAGATATTTCCACCATGTCAACATGGGATGAATTGCCTGAAAACGCGAAGCGGTATGTGGAATTCATTGAAGAATTCACCGGTGTGCCGGTATCGATGATTTCCGTCGGACCCGATCGTGAAAACAACATCGCTCGCGAAAAGAAGTAAAACTGAAACCACAAGAAAAGGATCTCCGAAAATAATCGATCGGAGATCCTTTTTTGTCAGAACTGGAAGATATACATGAGAATGCTTCCGGCTACAGCTGCGTTGAGGGATTCAAAATTTTTCATCTCAATATGCACCAGTTGGGAGCAGGCATCCAGTACGGTCTGGGAAAGACCATGACCTTCGTTACCGATAACCACAGCCGCCCGATCAGAAATGTGCAGATCATGCAGTTCGATCGAATTCTGATGTAAAGCCGCTCCATACACCGGGATGTTTCGGGATTTGAGCGATTCAATCCTTCCCGGCAAATCAGCGGTAATCAGCGGAATGTGGAACAGTGCGCCTTTTGCGGACTGGATGGTCTTGGGAGAATAAGGGTCCGCACAATCCGGGGAGCAGATCACCCCATCCATGCCAAAGGAATAAGCCGAGCGAATCAATGTACCGACATTGCCGGGATCCTGAACACGCTCGAGAATCAGAAAGCGTCTTCCGTTTTCGGGTAATGGTTTCTCTTCCTTTTTACATAAGCCGATCTGACTGGCATCGCTTTGAAGCGAGGAGATTTTATTGAGTACGGCCTGCGAACAGGTAATGGTCGGTACGCCTTCAACGGGTGGAAGATCCACAGACTGATAGACTTTCTGGAGAATGCCGGCGGCTTTGGCTTCTTCAATCAGATGAGCGCCTTCGACCAGAAACAGGCCGGTCTGGTCTCTTTCTTTTTTGGTTTTCAGGCGGACAAGGGCCTTTACGGTCGCGTTTTGAACAGATTCGATATCCATGATTTCATCTTAGAAACCGTGAGTATTGGCGTCAAATCAAAGACCGGCAGTTGATTTGGAAAAGGACCTTGATAAAATGGGAACAAGGCGCTGATGGAACCGTAGCGGAAAACGATCGTCGCAGAGAGTCCTCAATCCGGTGAAAAGAGGATGGCGAAAGTCCCGTGAATTCACTCCTGAGCCGGAGATTAATCTCTCCCCGTTTCATACGGATATCATGACCTCAAGTGTGTCTGTCAGGACGAAGCGAAATGGTACCGCGGCGAAAGCCGTTTTCGCATTCGTCCTTTTTTATTTTTATGGAAAGGAATAAACGCTATGGAAAACTTTGAACAGCTGAGAAGCGAAATCAGTGAAAGCTTCGCAAAAGCTGATTCTCTTGATGCCCTCAATGCCCTTCGTATTGAGTATCTGAGCAAAAAGGGAAAAATCAGCGGGCTCATGAAACAGATGAAAAATGTGCCCAATGAGGAAAAGCGCGAACTTGGTCAGCAGGTCAATGCGCTCAAAAACGAGGCCGCTGCTCTGTTTGAAGATAAAAAAGCCGAACTCGAAGCCAGAGCGCTGGAAGAAAAGCTGGCCAGTGAAAAGATCGACCTCACCCTGCCTGGTCGCAAACCTGCTCATGGCAATCTCAATCCGCTTCATCTGATCGAACAGGAACTGGAAGATCTGTTCATTGGTCTTGGCTATCAGGTCATTGAAGGGGATGAAGTGGTTTCGGATCTGTATTGCTTTGAGAGGGCCAATATCCCCAAGGATCATCCGGCACGCGATATGCAGGATTCGCTCTATCTCGACCCTGAACACCTGCTACGTACGCATACCACGGCCATTCAGATGAAGGTGCTTGAAGAACAGGCTCCCAATCCGATCAAGGTCGTCTGCCCTGGTAAGGTTTATCGTCGTGATGATGACGATGCAACCCATTCCCATCAGTTCATGCAGCTGGAAGGCCTGGTCATTGGAGAGAATGTCCCGCTGTCGGATCTGAAAGGAACGCTCGAATTTTTCGCCAGAAAGATGTTTGGTCAGGATCGGGAAATCCGTTTCCGCCCGTCTTTCTTCCCGTTCACGGAACCAAGTGTGGAAGTGGATGTTTCCTGCCACATGTGCGGAGGTAAGGGCTGCCCGACCTGTAAGGGAACCGGCTGGATTGAAATTCTCGGTGCCGGGGAAGTGAACCCCCGCGTGCTCGAAATGGCCGGCTACGATTCAACCAAAATGAACGGATTTGCGTTTGGTATCGGTATTGAGCGTGTAGCCATGCTCAAATACGGCATCGATGACATCCGTCATTTCTATACCAACGATCAGCGTTTCAATGCGCTGTTCGATCGAATGGACTAGGAGGAACGATCATGAAAATCTCCAGAAAATGGCTGGACCGATACATGGATCTCGGGGATCTTTCCATGGAAGAGATCGCCAGAGCTGTGACCGATACCGGCTTTGAAGTTGAGGAAATTCTTCCTCTGTCTTCCGGAACGAATCTGACCATCGGTGAAGTACTGACCTGTGAGGATCATCCGGATTCCGACCACCTGCATGTCACGACCGTAAATACCGGTGATGCGATTCATCAGATTGTCTGCGGTGCACCGAATGTGGCGGCCGGACAGAAAGTCATCGTCGCTCTGCCCGGAGCCAAACTGCCCGGGGGAGAAATCAAATCCGGAACGATCCGTGGCCAGCAAAGCGATGGTATGATTTGCGCACTTTTCGAACTGGGCGTGGATAAGCATATGCTCAGCCAGGAACAGCTGGATGGAATTGAAGTCCTTCCTGCGGATGCTCCGGTTGGTCATCCTGATCCTCTGGCCTGGCTTGGCTATGACGATACCGTACTTGATATCTCTCTGACTCCGAACCGTGCAGATTGTCAGGCGGCCTGGAATATGGCCAAAGAAACCGGCGCGGCGATTCACCAGCCGGTCAGTCTGCCGGAATGTGATCATGCAGCTGATACCGGTAATGATGTCGAAACTAGACTGACCATCACCAGCGAAAGCGAAAAATGCCCGCACTTTCTGGGTAAAGTGATCGGATCGGTAACTATTAAGGAATCTCCCGAATGGATGAAGGAGCTGTTAAGAGCTTCCGGTATGCATTCGATCAATAACGTGGTCGATATCTCCAATATCGTCATGCTCGAAACCGGTCAGCCGATGCATTTCTATGACATCGATGCGCTGCCGGCCATGGAAATCACCGTCAAAGATAACCTTACCGTTCCTTATACTGCACTGGATGGCGAAACCTATGAGCTCAGGGAAGGAGATCTGGTGATCACTTCCGATGATCGTCCAATCGGTATTGCCGGCATTATGGGTGGCGACGATTCCAAAATTGAAGATACATCCCGGGGAATCATCATCGAATGCGCCAGCTTCGATCATGTTTCTGTCCGTAATACCGCCAAACGTCTCAACCTCAACACCGAAGCCTCCATCCGCTACCAGAAGGGAATTGAACCCCTGGCTGCCCGAAAAGCACTCGATCGGGCTGTACAGCTGCTGATCGAATATGCGGATGCCAAAGATATCGAAAAGACCATGGAATTCGGTTCGGATGGATTCGAACCTCGTACCATTGACTTCACGGTTGAGAGAATCAACCACCGTCTGGGCACCGATTTCAGCGAAGAGGAAATGATCGGGGTTCTGAGTGATCTTGGCTTCACGATGACGAAAAACGGCGAGGTTTATTCTCTGAATATTCCGAGTACTCGTCAGGATATGGATACGCTGCCCGATGTCTCCGAAGAAGTCATTCGTATGCTTGGCTACGACCGCCTGCCTTCCACCCTGCCGGTAATGGAAATGACCGAAGGCAAGCTCAATCCGCAACAGCGTCAGAGACGCACCATCTCGACCACCCTGCTGGAAAACGGTCTGCAGGATGCGGTGACCTATACCCTGGTTTCCAAAGCCAAAGATGAAGATTCGATTCTTTCAGCCGGTGAAGCACTGGAACTACCGGTTCCGCTTTCTCAGGAAAGACAGCGAATCCGCACCTCGATTCTGCCCTCTCTTCTTGAAGCGGCCAGTTACAATCTGGCCCGAGGCAATAAGAACGTGAATCTCTTCGAGATTTCCGAACTGACCTCGGCTTCCGGTGTTGAAGAACATCTGGCGATTGTGCTGACCGGTAATCTGTTTGAAACACGCTGGCTCAAATCGAGCATTCCCGCGGATTTCTATACCCTCAAAGGTCTGATTGAAGCGCTTCTCGAGCGTCAGGGCATCTCGGAAAGCCGAATCTACTTCAAGGAAAATCACAAAGATACCACCCACTTCCATCCCGGACGTTCTGCCGAAATCTATATCGGTAAAGATCTGATCGGTCTGATGGGCGAAATTCATCCGCTCTATGCAGCCAGAAACGGTCTGAAACAGGCGGTTATGGCAGAAATCAATCTGGATAAGATTCTTCATACCAAGAAGTCCAAGGTGCGTTTTGCACCGGTTTCCAAATTCCCGTCCGTCAATCGTGACCTGGCCTTTGTGGTTGAACGTTCACTGCCGGCTCAGAAGATTGTGGATGTGATCCACCGTTCCGGAAAACTGGGCAAAGAAGCGATCGTTCGCAATGTGGATGTATTTGACGTTTATGAAGGGGAACATGTCGGTGAAAACGAGAAATCCATCGCCCTCAACATCACCTTCCAGTCCGATAAGCAAACCCTCAGCGATGCACAGATCACTGAAGTCTTCAACAAAATTATTGAGGCCATTACCACTCAGTGCCACGCCACGCTGCGTTCGGCTTAGCTGTTGGAAGAAAGCAGTCCAAAGCGGCATTCCAGCCGAAAGTATTGAAATATCGAAAATCAAAAAGGAGAGATCGCTCATCTCTCCTTTTTTCTTCAGCTTTTATTCAGATCATTTCTGTCTGTCACTAAATCCGGATACGAAAAAGAACGACTATCTAAAGTTGTGGGTGGTTTGTATACCAAGTCAAAGTTAGCTGTGGAGAAACCACAGCTAACGCAACCTCTGGTTAATTTAATTTTGTGGTTCCAAATCTGCTTGTCATAGCATGCATTT
>Cam_p2__coassemble_2092_pt1 | contig 11417 bp, 8 predicted proteins | sample Cam_p2__metabat2_low_PE_009 | metagenome-assembled genome bin Cam_p2 | reverse complement strand
TCCACAGCTAACTTTGACCTGGTATACAAACCACCCACAACTTTAGATAGTCAAATCAAAAGGACGTTCCTTTTTGTCTGGTTTCTTTGAATTGGTACGACCTTCCTGTAACCCTTTACATTGAAGGGAAGAGTGAATGTTTGTATACTGAAATAGAGCCGAAAATCCGCGCGTAAAAGAGGATTTTCGGCAGAAACAGGAGAAAAAAAGGAATATGGTAAACCTCGATAAGCTCTCGACGGAAAAAGTGAATCCCAGAAGTGTGAACTTTTCTTCGATGAGTATTGAAGATGCGGTTACGCTGATGAATGAGGAAGATCTCAACACCGTCAAAGCCGTTGCCGCCGCAAAAAATGAAATTGTCAAAGTCATCACCGACAGCTCCGAAACCCTCAAGCACGATGGACGTCTGATTTACATCGGTGCGGGAACCAGTGGAAGACTCGGACTGCTCGATGCGGTTGAATGCCCACCTACATTCGGTGTGGATTATGAAACCGTCATCGGTCTGATCGCTGGTGGAGAAAACGCCTTTGTCAAAGCCAAAGAAGGCGCGGAAGACTCCAAAGAACTCGCTGTCGAAGATCTCAAAAACATCAACCTGACCGATCAGGATATGGTCATCGGAGTAGCTGCCTCCGGTCGTACCCCGTATGTCATCGGTGGTCTGGAATATGCCAAATCCGTAGGCGCTCCGATTGGTGCTGTTGTCTGCTCGGCAGACAGTGAAATCTCGAAGATCTGCCCGAATACGATCACGCTGATCAACGGACCGGAAGTGCTGACCGGAAGTACCCGTCTGAAATCCGGAACCGCAACCAAGATGGTTCTCAACATGATTTCCACGATTTCCATGAAGGAAGCCGGAAAAGTCTACAAGAACTACATGGTGGATGTAAAACTCACCAATAAAAAGCTGGAAGCGCGTGGGCTGAACATCGTCAAATCCGTGACCGGTAAGCTGGAAGATGAAGCCAAAGACGCCCTGGCTAAAGCCGGTAACGAAGTCAAAACCGCGATCGTCATGCTGGAAAAAGGTGTGGATGCAGATCAGGCCAGAGCATTGCTGAAAGAAGCTCACGGCTATATCGACCGTATTCCCGAATAAGAAGGAAAAACCTGAATTTTTCGAAGAGAGAGGATTTTCGGATCCTGTCTCTTTTTGTTTATCGTCCCATCATTAGGGATTACACTATCCATACGTGATGCATTGAAAAGGAGATCTTTTTTATGACTCTTGTTCCCGAATCCAAATGGCTGACCACGCCCTCCCTGACGCAGGTCAACCGTCTTTCTCCCACCGCTCATTTCACTCGAAAACTCAAAGACCATAAAGCCATTCAGTCTCTCAACGGTGACTGGCAGGTCCATGTGGAAGAAAGCTTTGTCTGGAATCCTGACTGGATCAAATCCGCCCCTCAAAGCTGGGACTGGAAAAGCATCCAGGTACCTTCTCATCTTCAGCTCAACGGTTATGGAACCATCCAGTATACGAATACCGCCTATCCATGGGATGGAAAAGAATCCCTTAAACCCGGTGAAGTTCCCGAAAAGAACCTGACCGCCTATTATACGAAGACCTTCAAAGTCGACCCCGATCTGGCCAGAGAAAACGTTCGTCTGGTTTTTCACGGACTCGAAAGCGCGGCGTATATCTGGCTTAATGGCCAGTTTGTCGGCTATACGACCGATTCCTTTACTCCTTCCGCATTTGATGTCACTCAACTTCTGAATTTTGAAGGCGAAAATGAGCTCTGTGTCCAGCTGGCTCAGTTTTCCACTGCCTCCTGGCTGGAAGATCAGGACTTCTTTCGCTTTTCCGGAATCTTTCGTGATGTCGAACTGCAGGGTTCATCTTCCGTTCGGCTCGAGGATCTGGAAGTTCGACCGACCATCGATATCGAAAATCAGTCCGGCCAGCTGCAAATCGATCTGTCTGATCAGAATGCAGACGGCTTTCGCCTTCGTCTGATCGATCCCCAGGGAAAGGTCTCTCAAAAACTGGAAACCAGCAATCGCCACTTTGCGCTTGATCTGGATTCCGTTTTGTTCTGGTCAGCGGAAGATCCCAATCTGTATACCCTTGAAATCGACGTCCTGGAAAATGAAGAGTTGGTCGAAACCATCGAAACCCGGGTCGGTTTTCGTGAGGTTAAGATTGAAAATGGCATGATTCGCATCAACGGAAAACGGCTGATGATTCATGGAGTGAATCGTCATGAGTTTTCCATGGATAAGGGAAGAGCCATTGGCAGAAAAGAGATCGAACGGGACCTGCTGCTCATGAAGGAAAATAACATCAACGCTGTTCGAACTTCTCACTATCCCAATCAGGATGTTTTCTATGATCTTTGCGATGAACTGGGTCTGTATGTCATGGATGAAACCAACCTCGAAACCCATGGCACCTGGCAGCAGACTTTCCCGGCAAACACGCCCGATATTGTTCCCGGAAATCATCATGCCTGGAAAAAGGCGGTGCTCGAGCGAGCTGAAGCGATGGTGGAGCGCGATAAAAATCATCCATCCATCATTTCCTGGTCGCTGGGTAACGAAAGCCATGCCGGAGACGTGCTTCTGGAAGAAGCCGGATGGATCCGAAATCGGGATGACTCACGATTTGTGCATTATGAAGGATGCTGGAACCATCCCGAATACTCGGATTGCACGGATGTGTATTCGAGAATGTATGCCGCTCCGGATGAACTCGAAGAGATCCTCAAAAACCAACCCGAAAAACCTGTCATTCAATGCGAATACATGCATGCCATGGGAACTTCTCTTGGCGGCATGTATCGATATACCCAGCTCGAAAGATATCCGCATTATCAGGGTGGATTCATCTGGGACTGGATCGATCAGGCGATTGCCTGCATCAGGGATGGCCAGCCGATGTTGGGATATGGTGGCGATTTCCATGACCAGCCCAATGCCGGAAACTTCAGCGGAAACGGCCTTTGCGCCGCCAATGGAAAACCGACCCCCAAACTGCAGGAAGTCCGCGCCCTGTTCTCCCCACTGAAAATCATCGTGGATGAGAAAGGAGCGCAGATTTTAAACGATAACCGGTTCGTGGATACTTCCGACTGGGATTTCTTCTTTGAACAGAAAAAGGAAGGTCAGCTTCTGCTTTCCGGAAAGCTCGATGTGGATTTGCAGCCCGGACAGTATCAGCGCTTTGATATCGACTGGATGCAAATCGATGGAGAAAGTGTCTGCACGGTTACGGCCATTCGAAACAAAACCCGTGGAGGTGCCAAAGTCGGACAGAAAACCGCCTTTGGCCAGCATGTTCTGGGAACCGAAAAGGATCTGCATGCGGTCAGTGAGCGGATTGAAGTCATTGAAGGGCATGAGCTGACGGGATTTAAGGCCAATGGTTTTGAAGCCTATTTCGATGCGCAGGGTCTGGTCTCCCTGAAACGAAACGGATTTGAATGGCTCAAAGGTCGTCCGCGCCCGGTCTTCTCTCATGCCTTTACGGATAATGAGCGAGGATGTCGCTTTGAACAGGCCAGCAGTTACTGGTCGATGGTCAGTCAGTTCATACGACCGACAAGCCGCAGTCTGTATAAAGATCCGGATGGCTATTATGCGATTGTTCGCTATGTCTATTCGCTTCCTGCTCCATATGCTCAACAGGAAGGCTGCACGCTTTCCTATACGCTGGCCGCTCCGGGATATGTCGGCGTGGATCTCAAGCTGAAAGGCTGTCTGAATATGCCGGATCTGCCTGTCTTTGGTATGGAATTCCGACTGCCGCAGGCCTGTGAAGCGTTTGAATACTATGGCTATGGACCTCTGGAAAACTATATCGACCGGGCATGCGGAGCCAGACTGGATGTTTTCAAATCCACCGCGACCCAGGATCTTGGACTCTCGCTTCGTCCGCAGGAATGTGGAAACCGAACCGGCATTCGTCGTTTGGATTTCACGGATCCCAAAGCCTTGTCCATCCTGCGCTTCTCCAATTACAAAAAAACCTTTGAAGCCAGTGTTCTGCCTTTTACCTTCGAACAGCTGGAACTTGCCGACCATCTTGAAGAACTCCCGGACTCCCATCAGACCGTCGTTCGCATCGCTTCAAGACATATGGGCGCAGGCGGAATCGATTCCTGGGGTGCGCCCATTGATGAACGAGATCGTCTCAGCGCCAAACGAAATCGTCACCTTTCCTTCTTCCTCTCGCTGATTCCCATTCAGGAAAGTGAAAAAGAGGAAGTGATCGTCGATCAGAGCGCCGAGCTGAAGGCGTAATCGTCCAAACTTCACCAAAACAACACTCCCGCAAACCGATTCAGGATTGCGGGAGTTTTTCTGTATGAATAATTAAAAAGATTTGAAATACGATCAGAGAAAACCGGAAAAGTCGGGAGAGCGATGGAAATTTCGGATAAGATGCAGGAGTCAAATGGCCATTTGGAGGAAATTATGAACTGGATTGAATCACTGCAAAGCGCAATTACGTACATGGAAGATCATCTGTTTGAACCGGTAAGCGCAACGGATATCGCTCGATATTGCGGATACTCAGAAGGACATCTTCAAAGAGGATTTGCGATTGTCACCGGTTATACCTTTGCCGAGTATCTGCGCAACCGAAGACTGTATCTGGCAGCTCTCGAACTTCGGGATCATCCGAAGCTGAAGATTATCGATGCCGCATTGAAATACGGCTACGAATCTCCAGATGCCTTCTCCCGGGCATTTCGAAAATTTCATGGATGCAACCCTCATCAGATTCGAAGCGAAGAAGCTTCCATTACGACGTTTTTACCTTTACAGATCCATCTGTCCGTTCGAGGAGGAAAATCTATGGATTATCAGCTTCAGAACATCCCTGAATTTACGGTGATCGGTAAAACTTTCACCATCTCTAGTGAAGAGAATTCCTTTGAGGTGATTCCGCGTATGTGGGAAGAATTCATGACCAAATGTATCGCACTCATGAACGAGAAGGATCCGTCCGCTCAGGACGATGCAGAAAAGAAAGCCATCTGGCAAAACAATATCGGAGAATTTGGCATCTGCGATGACAGTCAGTCTGACCACATGGAATATCTGATTGCCGGGAAGTATCGTGGTGGTGAAGTACCCGAAGGATATGTACTGAAAACCTATCCGGCTTACCAGTGGGCAATGTTCTCTTCACTGGGTCCCGTTCCGCAATCTCTGCAGAAAACCGTCACGCAGATCTTTACCGAATGGCTCCCTTCAAATCCGGACTATCAGCTCGATGGAGAAATCTCGATTGAATACTATCCGATGGGCGATACACATGCCCTTGATTATCAGCCTCAGGTCTGGATTCCCGTTCGTGCAAAGAACGACTCCGAAAAGTAAAGACAACGAATCCGAGGCAGGGTTAACGAACCTGGATGTTTTCGAATCGCGTTTTGGTATCCGTTTCTGGAAAAGGATTCTGAAATCAGGCATAATGGTCACAAATCACTGCCTGTAAAAACAGGGGGACATTCTGAATACGGAAATGATGTTCTTCCGGGATTTTGAATCCGAACCGCCTTGCGCTGATGACGTATGTGCCGTTTTTTGGCATGGAATCATCAGCGCTTTTTGTCTGGAATCTGATCTTTACCGGTAGTGAATGATTGATAAAGGAGTTCGTATGATGTTGTTTTCATTGAGTCTGATCCTCTTTGGCGGACTGCTTTTTGGTGAGCTGTTTCGCAAAATGAAGCTTCCAGGATTATTGGGCATGATGCTTTTTGGCATGATTTGCGGTCCGTATTGCCTGAACTGGTTTGATTCGGGCATTCTGGCGGCTTCGGATGTAATTCGAAAGATCGCTTTGATGATTATTCTGGTCAGAGCCGGTCTGAACCTGAAAGTTTCGGATCTGAAAAAAGCGGGAAAACCGGCGTTGTTGATGTGCTTCGTTCCCGCGACCTTTGAAATCCTTGCCTTTGTATTCTTTGCTCCGATGGTTCTGGGAATGGACTGGATTTCTGCTGCGCTTCTGGGATGCGTGATGGCTGCAGTGTCTCCAGCGGTCGTTGTTCCTTCCATGCTTAAGGTGATTCAGGCGGGGTATGGTCAGGATAAAGCGATACCGCAGATGATTCTTGCCGGGGCAAGTGCAGATGATATTTATGTCCTGGTTCTGTTTTCGGTATTCATGTCCATAGCTACGCTTTGTTGATTGATAAGGGATATCCGCGACTACTCAATTCGCCATCTTCAAATCTGCAATCCAAATGAAAAAAGCTGGCAGGAGATTCGTCCTGCCAGTCATTGCGTTTAGGTATGGATAAGGTTGCTGAGTCGATCAGTCCCAAAGGAAGGAAAAGCTCATCGATTCGTGACGAGGTTTACCGGGTTTGAGAATCGATACGGGATGTTCCTGATTGTGGATGGCATCGGGCAGATCCTGCGGTTCAATACCGACACCATAATGGGGTCCGATGAGGTTTCCGTTTCGGTCGATAATTTCCGGAAGGAAGTTTCCGGAGTAGATCTGTGTGCCTCCAAATGTGGTTCGCAGTTCCATTTTCAGTCCGGAGTCCGGTTCTTTCAGGGTAAGTTTGACGGGATCATCTGTCTCGAAAACAAAGTGATGATCGATGCCCGAAGCATTTTGAATCTGTTCATCTTCGGATCCGAAGGCCTGATCGATGGGTGCAGCCACTCTGAAATCGAGCGGAGTGCCTTCGACTTCACGGAATTTACCCATGCAGGCGACGGTTTCATCCACCAGACCATGACGATTGCCATGAATTTCCAGCAACTGGTGATCGATTGGCGCTGTCGATCCGTTCAGGTTGAAATAAATATGCTGGGTGGGGGAGAACAGAGTCGTCTGATCGCACTGACCTTCATAGTCAATTTTGAGCGTGTTGTCTTCCAGCGCGAAGCTGACGGTCAGATCCAGATTTCCCGGATAGCCTTCTTCAAGATGCGGGGAGTGATAGTGCATGATCAGGCAATCCTGATCGATGGTGGAATCGAAATTCTTATACGAAAAGCCTTCCTTTCCTCCGTGAAGAGAGTGGGGAGGATTGGTGATGGCGCAATGGTAGTCTTTTCCCTCCAGCCGGTATTCTCCAAAACCGAGCCGGTTAGCGGTACGTCCGACCAGGGCACCAAAATAGGTGCCGCTTTTGGCCTGATATTCTTCGATGGTCGAATATCCCAGTACGACATTCACGGCGCTGCCGTCTTCTTTTTTTACATCCAGTTCCATAACGGTTGCCCCATAACTGGTCACAACAGCTTTCAAAGCTTCGTTTTCCAGTGTATAGACGCAGATTCCGTCCGGTCTTTTTTCGGTTAACGTAATCATATTTCCTTCTTTCCGGATTCGCTAAATCCGATTTCTTTTATTCTATCGAATTGTCGAATGATCGAAAAGAGAGCACTTACAATGCGATTTGTCCTCCGGTGATGGATGATCAGACCAAAGGAGACCAGTACATATGAATACGATTTGTCTTGCGGGCGGATGTTTCTGGGGACTGCAGAAATTCTTTGATCAGTTTGACGGACTGAAAACAGAGACCGGTTATGCCAATGGAAACGGAGATTCAGTCACCTATACTCAGGTTTGTAATGAAAGCGGACATGCGGAAGCGCTGATGGTCGAGTACCCGGATTCGATCGATCTGCCACAGATCCTGGCGGCTTATTTTGCGGCTGTCGATCCGGTTTCTGTCAATCGACAGGGAAATGATGTCGGCATCAATTATCGAACCGGAATCTACTACCAGTACCAGTGGCAGAAGCAGATCACGCAGAAAATGCTGGAAGATCTGCAAACCCATTTTGACCAACCGATCGCCATTGAACTGACCCGGCTGTCCAATTTCTGTCCGGCCGAAGAATACCATCAGAAATATCTCGAGAAAAATCCAAACGGATACTGCCATTTGCCAAAACCTTTGCTGAGTGGTCATCGCCTGCCCACCATGGAAGAGGTTTTTCAGGAATATCCCTCTTTGAAAACGATTCTTTAAAGCAATAGAAAATCAGGAAATGGAGAAGGCCTGGAGATTCTGTAAATAAAAGATGAAAAGAAAAAAGAGTGAGTTCAAAGAGGAATTCACTCTTTTTTAAATTGGAGGCCTGTGGCTTTGGATTTCGGATTTTTCAGGGAAAGAGGATTTCCGGTGGAGTTTTGGAAAGCGGAACTTATAATATTGTGCGATGAAAACAGTACAGATGATTTACGTTCTCCCCAATTTTGAAGATTTGGATCAGGTGATCGAATCCAGACCGGATGCGATCAGCTTTGGACTGGAAGGTCTCAGTTCGCGAACTCGAGCTTTGGTTTCGGCCGATCAGCTTGACGAGTGGGTCAGTCGATTCCATGAAGCCGATATTCCGGTCTATCTCAACGCGCAGGCGATGGTCGAAGAAAACCGCCTGGAAGAAGTCCGCTCGCTTTTCAGGCGCGCTCTGGATGCCGGAGTTGATGGTTTTTATGTTGCCGATGACGCGTATTTAAGTCTGGCCGATGAAGAGTCTGAAATCAGACAGTCCGATATCACCAGCCGCATCATTATCCAGCCCGAAACGCTGATCTGTTCGGGAGAAGATGCGCACTTCTTTGAACAACTGGGTGTCCAGGCCATCTCGCTTTCTCATGAGTTGTCCATTCCGGAAATTCTGGAAGCAGCGAAAACCTGCTCGAATCTGGAAGTACTCGTTCATGGTCATACGGCCTGGATGGAAAGTCGCCGACCGCTGATTCAGAACTATCTCAACCAGATTGAAAAGCCGGAAGCCTTTGAGGAAAACCGCCTTTACTTCATTCGCGAACTTCAGCGAAATGTTCCATTGCCTCTGTGGCAGGATGAGTTGGGTACTCATGTTTTCTCCGCCATCCCGACCGAAGCCGGAGAAGGAATTCGTGCCATGGCGCAGGCTGGAATTCATCGCTTTCGACTGGATGCCCTTTTTGAAAGTCAGAAAGAAGGACTGAAGGCTCTTGAAGACTATCGGGCCTTATTAAAAGGAGAACCGGTCCATCGAGAAGGGAATTTCATGAGCGAGCAGACCGATATTAAAAAGGAGAAGAACCATGTCCGTTGAACTTCTGGCACCCGCCGGTAATCTGGAAAAAGCCAAAACCGCGATTAATTATGGTGCCGATGCGGTCTACATTGGCGGACAGGAGTTTTCTCTTCGCTCCCGAGCCTCCAACTTCTCGATCGATCAGATCCATGAGCTGTGCGAATATGCCCATGCCAAAGGATCCAAGGTACACGTGACCGTCAATATCATTCCTCATCCTTCTGACTTTGAAGGACTGGAACACTATCTGCAGGCACTGGATGAGGCCGGAATTGATGCCATCATCAGCGCTTCGCCCTCCATCATTACGAGAGCCAAAAAGGGCAATTATCATTTTGAAGTCCATGTCTCCACGCAACGATCCATTCTCAACGAAGAAGCTGTTCGTTTCTGGAAAAAGCAGGGAGCGGATCGTGTGGTTCTGGGCAGAGAAACACCGATCGATGCCATCGAAAAGATCTGCGCTAAAGACATCTCGGATATCGAAGTCTTTATTCATGGCGGAATGTGCATCTCCTATTCGGGACGCTGCGTACTCTCCAATCATATGACCAACCGCGATGCCAATCGGGGGGGATGTGCGCAAAGCTGCCGCTGGAAATATGAACTGGATGATGCTTCCGGTATGATCGGAAATCCGGAAATCCCGTTTTCCATGTCGAGTCGGGATCTGCAGTCCGCCTATCATGTGGCCCAACTCATCCGGGCCGGAGTGGTCTCTTTGAAAATCGAAGGGCGTATGAAATCCGATTACTACCTCGCGGTGGTTGTCGGGGCGTATCGTCGGTTGATTGATGCCATTGAAGCCCATCCTGAAAAACAGGTCGACGAGGCTTTTCTTCAGGAAATCGCCGCGGAGATTGCCCGAGCCGAAAACCGTCCAACCGGACCTGGCTTTTATGAAGGACTGCCTAATCAGAACGTACAGCTCTATACCCGACATGATGAACATGTGACTCAGGAATATATCGCGCTGGTCGATGAAGTCCTTGATGATGGACGACTGAAGGTCATCGTTAAAAACCACTTTGAAGATGGCACTCCTGTAGAGCTGTTCGGGCCCTCGCTGGCTCCTTATAAGACGACGCTTTGCGGAATTACCGATGAAGAGGGAAATCCGCTTTCGGTCTGCCCGCATCCGATGCAGACGGTAATCCTGAACTGGAAGGGTCCGGCGAAAGCCGGTGCAATGATTCGAAAACAGCGGATTCGAGCATAAACCGACAGGGATTTGCCGCCGCATTCAAAAAGCTGTCATAATAGAAACACTGCTTTTTCGGGAAAAGAAAGGCCCGATACCTGAGAAATATATGAGACTTTCCAACAGTTATTTTTATACGCTGCGTGAAAACGCAAAAGATGAAGATTCCGTTTCCAGTAACCTGCTTGTCCGTGCAGGAATGATCAAAAAGCTTTCCAACGGCATTTACATGATCATGCCTATGGGCAAAAAGGTGCTTGCCAATATTGAGAACATCGTTCGTGAAGAAATGGACGCTGCCGGTGCCCAGGAGCTGTTAATGCCTGCCCTGATTCCGGAGGACGTTTATGTGGCTTCCGGACGTCGTGAGTCCTTTGGCTCCAACATGTTCTCCCTGCAGGACCGCTACGAAAAGAAATACGTTCTGGGTCCTACTCACGAAGAACTTTTCGCCATGGCCGCAGCCATGGATGGAAAATCCTGGAAGGATTTCCCCTATAACCTGTATCAGATTCAGACCAAATACCGCGATGAAACCCGTCCTCGCTACGGACTGATCCGTGTTCGTGAATTCATCATGAAGGATGCCTATACCTTCGATATTGATGAAGCAGGACTCGATGTGGGTTATCAGAAGATGTACGACGCCTATAACAAAATCATGGACCGCCTCGATCTTCAGTACAAAATCGTTCGTGCCGATACCGGACTGATGGGTGGACTGCTTTCCGAAGAATATCAGGCCATCTCCTCAATCGGTGAAGACATTGTAGTCGGATGCGAAGGCTGCGATTTTTCCAGCAACGAAGAAATTACCGAAGTCGTGGATACGATGGAAGATGATGGCAGTGAAGAACTCACCATCGAAAAGATCTTCACCCCCAATGCGGGAACGATCGAAGAAGTCAGCTCCTTCCTTGGAAAAGAACCTTCCGATTTTGTCAAAACCCTGATTTATGATGCCGATGGTCAGCTGGTCGCTTTCGTTCTGCCCGGTGATCGGGAACTGAATGAAACCAAAGCCGGCAAGCTGCTTGGCGCCATTGATCTGCATCTGGCCGAACCCGAACAGGTCAAGAAAGCCACCGGAGCACGCATCGGTTTTGCCGGACCTGTCGGACTGGATCTGCCGATTTACATGGATCGTCAGGTAGCACATAAGAAAAACTTCATTGTCGGAGCCAAC
>Cam_p2__coassemble_2025_pt1 | contig 11881 bp, 9 predicted proteins | sample Cam_p2__metabat2_low_PE_009 | metagenome-assembled genome bin Cam_p2 | reverse complement strand
AAAAGAGCTGCAATTCTAAGACGATGAAAAATCGTCCTAGAATTTACAGCTCCTTATTCTCTGATTCGATTTTTTGTGCGAACATACTGATCCATCGCCCAGGTATCGGGATGATCCACGACTTTTACCGGCGCTTTGAGCTGCCCTTCCAGCAATTGCCGCAAGCCGAAGCAGGCCCCCAGTCCACCCGAAAGCAGTACCGGATGGCTCAGCGCTTCTTCCATGACTTCCGGTCCTCGACGACAGATGAATCCTGCCGCGTTGGAAACGATTCGTCCAAGCACCCGTTCCATGCACCCCCAAAGATCAGCAGCTTTGAAGCTGATCTGGACATACTGGTTATGCTGGTCAAGACCGGTCACCGAAAGGGTCGCGTTCTTTCCGGAATTGAGGGCATTGGAGGCAGCCTCTTTTAAAGCAGCGGCATCTTCGGGCGTGATCAGCACTTTGAATACGCTGGCAATTTCCGAAGAAATGGCCCGGTCGATTGTCAGTCCACCCAGTCCGGCCGAATCGGACTCGATGATTTCGCCCTGAGAATACAGGACAAAATGGGTTCGACTGGCCCCGGAATGGATCAGAAATCCATCCCTGATGGAACCGCACGTAAAGGGATTCAGCAGACCGATGGTGCGAAAGCCTTTGGACAGACAATGGATGTTCCAGCGATCGCTCTGTTCCTGACTGTCATTGGGGCAGAGAACTTTGAGCGAGGGAATCATCCAGCATCGATCGGTCGGGTATTTCTCAAACAGGCCGGTCAGGATCGATCCGGGATCGAGCTGGATCTGGCCATCCGAAAAGGGATAGACCAGGGATTCGCTGTTGGATTCCCAGACCTTTTCGAGCGCTTCGCGTCCCCAGATCTGCGGCTTTTTCTGCAACCGACAGGACCGGGTCGTGAAGATGGTTCGGGTTTTGGGATCGTACAGGCGAATATTCCAGGCTCCCGCGTCGATGAAATAGCTGCTTTCCAGCATCGGCTAGTACCCCTGCCGAAGTGTGAGGGTCATTACGGCTTCTGTACACATCCAGGCCAGGGCCATGGAAAGCAGGAAAACCAGCAGATAAAACTTCTCGCGCTGGCGAACCAGCACAAATTTGGAAAAGTCGATGCCTGTCAGAGACCAGAACGAGCAGACAAAGAAGACGGCATAGACGACAAGATAGATGATCCAGTCACTCATTTTCCCAGCCATCCTTTCTGAACAAACGGATACTTTTCGGAAAGCCGTTCAACGGCTTCATCGATGACTTCATCATCGACCGAAAAGCCCATCAGACACGAACCTGAACCGCTCATCTGAATGCGAACCAGTCCGGCATCCTGCATGGCCATCTTCAGCTCCGGCAGTTCATCGAGCGCTTCAAAAGCCTGCGGTTCAAAGGCATTGGTCATCGTCTGATAGAGCAGTCCAATATCCTTTTTGCGTACGGCGTCCTGAATGATGTCGATATCCAGCGCTCTCGATCCGTTTTCTTCCAGACGGGCAAAGGCTTCCGCGGTGGAAATGCCTTTAACCCCCTGAACGAAGACGACCGGAACTCTCCAGTCGACATTCAGATCGGTGACAACTTCGCCAATCCCTTTCACCCGGGTAAAACCATCATGCAGACAGCACGGCACATCCGCACCGATTCGAGCGCCGATGGTTTCGAGCTCTTTGATCGACAGACGAAGATCCTCAATTTCATTAAGGGCTTCAAGCAGGGCGGCTGCATCTGCACTTCCTCCGCCAAGTCCGGCCTGACTGGGGATGTTTTTGGTCAGGGTAATCCGGTAATGGCCTTTGAGTCCGACTTTTCTCAGCTCATCGAGCGCGTTGCTTAAGGTATTGGAAGCGGGCAGTTTCATGCCCTCGCAGATGATTTCATCCTGATCGGCGGGCTCGATATCGAGCTCATCGTACAGGCTGCATCTTGCGTTGACCATGTCCATCAGATGATAGCCATCTTCTCTTCGACCCAGGACATCGAGGCCGAGGTTGGCTTTGGCATAGGCTTTAACTTTCATGATTCACCTCGTACAGACGGATAAAATCCTCAAGCGTCATCTGCTGCGCCCGCATGGAAGGAGCAATGCCGGCCTTTTCAAGCATGGCTGCCGCCTGTTCCTTATCGCCACACCAGGTATGCAGATTGTTATAGATGGTTTTGCGGCGCTGAACGAAGCAGCCTTTGACCATCGATATGAACTCTGCCTCATCATGCAGAGGCGGTTTGTCTTTGAATGTGAACTGCAGCACGCTGCTGCCGACATTGGGTGAAGGCCAGAAGACATTGCGATTCACATCCATGACCTTTTTGATGTCGCACCGAAACTGAGTAATGACCGACAGGGCGTTGTAGTCCTTGCTTCCAGGCGGCGCCATGAAGCGATCGGCCACTTCGGCTTGCATCATGACGGTAATGGCCGCGATCGGTTCGGTCGCTTCAAAGAGTTTGAACAGAATCGGTGTGGTGATGTAGTAGGGAAGATTGGATGCAAAGTAAACCGGGGTATGGGTCTTGGCGAAGGGTTTGAGCAGTTCGTTGACATCGACTTCCAGAAAGTCCTTCTGGATGATCTCAAGATGATCGCTGCCGATTTCCTTTTCAAGGATCGGTGGAAAACGCGGATCGATCTCAAAAGCGATCACCCGACGGGCGTATTCGCAAAGATACTGGGTCAGCGCCCCAATACCCGGGCCGATTTCAATGACAACCCCATCAGAATCGCCTACCGCAGCCCTGGCGATTTTTTCGACCACACCGGGTTCGACGATAAAGTTCTGCCCGAAGCTCTTTTTGGTCGACGCATTCCACGTTTCCTGAATTTCGCGGGTGCGCTTTTTGGTGGCAATCGGACGATCAATCATGTTCCAGTCCCTCCTCAATATCCCGGGCGGTGATACCCGCCTGGTTGAGCCGTTTGAAGCAGGTTTTTGCGTTGCACTTGCCGATATGGAAAAGATCGCAGACCTTTTTGCGTCTGCTGGCATCTCCCGTCAGTCCCAGATCGAGAAATTCTGACCAGCTCAGACTTTCTCGGCGCTCATCGTAGCTGATCGCATGCTTCAGACTGTTTTCGAGATCTTCTTTTCCTGCATGTTCGACACCAACCTTTTTATCGGTATGGGCGACGGACTTATCGATATAGGCATGTTTTACCCCGGGGATTTTGCGGCTGATCACACTTCGAATATGTTCTCCGGCCCGATCCGGATCGGTAAACACAATGACGCCCCGATCTTTCTGGGCAGCGGCAATGCGCTCCAGTGTTTCGGCAGAGACATGATCGCCTCCGGTTTCGATGGTGTCGCAGTCAAAATAGAGCTGCAGACGGCGGGTATCGTTGTGGCCTTCGACCACGATCATTTCATGAATATGCATCAGTTGAACTATCCTCGTACGTAAAGCCCGAACCGCGTACTTCATGAACATCGGAAACGATGATGAAAGCCCGTGGATCGATTTTTTCAATCCCTCTTTGCAAAGTGGCATAATCGCGGGTTTTAATCACGCACATCAGTACCGGGCGCTTTTCATGACTCCATGCACCTTCACCTTCAAGCACCGTCACACCCCGATCCAGAACCGTAAGCAGATACTTCTGGATTTCCGGCCATTTTTCGGAAATGATCAGCACATTCTGTGCCGCCTGAGAGCCCAGGGTCTGCATGCGGTTGATCATGAACGAGGAGGACATGACCGCAATCAGACCGGTCAGTACGGAATTGAGACCAAAGGTAAAAATCCCGGACAGAATGGTCAGCGTATCGACAATCATGACCGATTGTCCCTGTGGAATTCGTAAGTATTTATGAATGATCAGTGCCGGAATATCCATACCGCCTGTACTCGCATTCACACGGAAAACCAGACCCAGTCCGGCTCCCAGTAAAATGCCGGCGTACAAGGAAGCCAGCAGCGGGTCGACTTTTGAAAACGGCTGAAGATCCACCATGGACAGCAGGGAGACCAGCAGCGGGTAAACAAAAGTGGAAAGCAGCGAGCTGAGGGCGAACTTTTTGCCCAGACAGATGGTGCCAAGCAGATACAGTAAAATATTAATCAGCGAGATGAGCATGACACGCGAAAGCGGAATGAAGGTATTGAGGACAATCGCGACGGTCGTGACTCCTCCGCAAAGAATGTTTTCCGGCAAAATAAACAGAACGGTGGCCAGAGCGACCAGAAGGTTACCGGCCAGAATCATCAGTATGGTTTTTAAATACGACATTTTTGATCACCTGCAGGCAAATTATAACATTCGTCCTGAACTCTCCTGTCTTCCCCGGCCTGTCAGGTATTGGGGCAGTCGGATACAGAAGCAAAAAACAGAAAAAAACGCGAAGATCCTTCGCTCTATATAAATATGGAAACAAATTCAAAGGAAAAGGAGGCTGAAAAATGGAAAAACCAGTCGAATACTCTACCGGAATCAGAATTGAGGAAAACACGATCATCATCGCCCCTTCTGCCCTTCATCTGGATCTCTATCAGGAGATTGTCCGGCAGACCGGGGGATGTCTGAACATCACCGTGCTCACCCTTGAAGCGTATCTTTCCAGACATCTTAGTCGAGAAAGGGAATCCCAGACGGTCATTCTCTACCGCTATGCCCTCGCGCTTGAGGATCTGCCTGAAGAGAATACCTTCTATACCTCGAAAAACGACTATGACTTTCTTTCGGAATGTCTGAATTTCATGACGCTGGCCAAGCTGTATGAGATCCATGACTTTCCACAGGAATCCAAACGTGAAAAGGATCTGCTTCAGATTATCGAACGCCTGATGCCCATTGAGCTGTGGGTGGATGAAGCCAGAAACGCGACGTTTGAAGATGCCAAAGACGTTCGCATTCTGACGACCCTGACCAGCCGAACGCAGTCCTGGTGGATGGATCGGCTCAAATCCATGGGCGCCAGAGAACTGGCTGCCCCGCAAAGTCGACGCAAATACTACTGGACAGCCGGAACCCCTCGTAAGGAGATGGAAACGGCAGCCGACGCGCTGGTGGCCAATGAGCTGAAAGCGGAAACGGTGCTGTTCGCGCTCGAGAATCCCAAAGAAGTCTATTCTCTGATGCAGGCACTCGATTCGAGAAAGATTCCCTATACCTTAAGCTCTGCTCAATCCACTTCCCGCATCATCCCCCAATGGAAAGCGGTATTTGTCTACCTGCGCAACCCCTCGTTTGAAAACCTGCTCGATTTGATCTCGGCACTGTTCAGGGAAAGCTATGATCTGCGCCGTTATCTCGAACTTTATCCGGACGCCAGCAGTGATCTGCAGGGAAAGGAATGGCAGGAAAATGCGCTGATTGATGAAAAGAGCTTTCTGGACCTGCAGAATCTTGAAATCAAGATCTCTTCGTGGAAACCATTGCTCGAATCGATGAGCAGGTGGGATCTTTCCAGTCTCGATGAAGCCGGACGTCTGATCATGCAGCAGAATCCCGATCCGACACAGGAGGATATCCTCGCTTTTCAGGCCGTACAGGACAGCTTCCAGCAGGCCGCGCCTTTTATCCACTCCTGTCAGGATCTCGATCTGTTCATTCGCTCTCTGGATGAGTTGAAAGTCAATATTGCTCCGGATGAAATGAAAGGCGCGCTGATCGGTACGAAAAACATGATCAGTACCCTTCGTCCCAATACCTTTTATATCGGCGCCGATGCCGAGGCTTTTCCGGGATCGTGTCTGATGGGTGGAGTATTTGATGAAACCTATATGGCCAGACTCGACTTTCCGAGTCTGGAAGTTCGCCAGGAAAAGCAGCTTGAACAAATGAAGAGAGTCTGCGACCAGCCGGAAAACCTGTATCTGCTCACCCCGCAGGCCGACTATGAAGGAAACAGTGTGGAAACCAGTCGTGAATTGAATGCGTGGCTTGGCAGTCTGCCCAAATTCATGCGCCCGGCTGAACCTTCCATCAGTCTTCGACCTTCCTTCCAGCTTCAGGGCGTACCCTCTTCGGATCTTTATGCCCCGGATGACAAACAGCTGGTGGTCCATGGTCGGACGCTTCGTGATTATGAAGCCTGCCCGCTCAAAAACCTGTTGCGCTGTTCGCTTGATATCCGTCCGCCCGAACAGTTTCGGGAAATGATTCGCCCCAATAACGGGGTGCTGATTCCGGCAGTCATGGAAAAAGCCATGATCAAAATCGGAAAACCCTGGAATCAGCTCGACAGACAGGAGATCGGCCGTCTGATTCTGGATGAATTCGAGTTTGCGCTTTCTCTGTTTCCGGCTCGCCGGCAGGAAATCATGGATATGGCCGTTGAGCTGACGGATCGGATGTACTGGCAGTTTCGATTGCTGGGATCCATGGCCAGTGCCTGTCAGTTCAGCTTCAAACCGCAGGTTTTCTCTGTCAATGCGGAAGTGGAAAGCGAAGAGATGAAGCTGCTGGTTGAAGACAAACTCACCACGACTTCACACCATCGGGCAGCCTTCAATGTCTATGAACCCGAAGCCCAATACGCTCCCGAAGGCGCGTTCAGTCCAATCGGGGCGATGGATCTCGATCTGAAAATCCGGGCGAAGGAAAGAGAAGCCTTCAAACTCAGCTATTCTCGAGGCGCAGCTCCGGTACAGATGAATGAAAGCAGCGATCTTCAGGCCAGAGCCGAAACGATTGAGCTGTTTACCCGGGACAGTCTTCAGGTTCAGGATCTGCCGGAAGATCGACAGGGCGGATTGAATGATTTTGTTCGCAAGAAAATCCCGACCCTTGAACAGCAGCAGGAAAAAATGCGCAATGAGGCACAGAAATTTGCCAGCGGCATTGAAAAGCGGGAGTTTGAACCGATTCACCAGAAGGATGCCTGCAAGCATTGTCCGTATAAACCGATCTGCCGCAACGCGGCAGTAGAAAGGGGGAATGAATAATGAGTGAAAAAGAAAAAAAGACCGAAGAACAAATCGCTCCTGAAACTTCGGCTCCAAAGGCCATTACCTATTCCCCGACACAGCAGGAAATCATCGATGCGGATCATCGCAATGTCATGGTTTCGGCTTCAGCCGGATCCGGAAAGACGGCGGTGCTCATTGAGCGCTTATGCCGGCTGATTGTTGATGAGCACATTCCGGTTTCCGATATTCTGGCGCTGACGTTTACGGAAGATGCGGCCAGAGAAATGAAGGATCGCCTCAAAGTTCGACTGTCCAAAGCCGATATCACCGACCCCTGGGTTCGCGCTCAGCTGACGGGACTGGAGACTGCCTCGATCTCGACGATTCACTCCTTCTGTCTCGACCTGCTGCAACGCTATTACTACCTGAGTGATCTGAGCTATTCCACCGTGTGCCATGTCGACAACGGTCTGCTGGATACGCAGGCCATGGATGATGCGATTACCTGGGCCATGGAGCAGCTCGATACGAGTGAAATGGCCGGATTGCAGGTGTATCTCGATGCGTACAGTCGGGATTTTGATGATCTGCGAAGCAGCCTGCAGCGGTTTCTCGAAATGGCTAGAAGCAAACCCGACCCCCAGCAATGGATGAAGGACTGTCTCAAGCCGGAAAAAGCAGCCATTCCTTATTTCTTTCAGTACTTTGAAGCGCGTACGCAAAATTTGCTTTCCATCTTTCAGGAAGTGCAACCGCTGGCCGAATTTGCGACGTTTAAAACCGAAAAAGCCAGAGCGGATACGCTGGGAATTCTCGAGCGAAAGATCGACCTGCTCGAACAGTGCATGGAACAGATTCGAAAGCCGGATTATATCGGCTTTGCCCGGGCGTTTACCGAATATATCGAAACGAGCGGAAAGTTCATGCCGCGTATGATTCCCGGAATGAACCTGACCCGACTGCAGAAACGTTCGCGTGCTCTGGAAGCGGAAATTGCCAAAGCGCTTTTTACCCCGAAGCAGTTTGAACAGATCGAGAAGGAAACCCGTGGACCCTATACCGCTTTTATTCATCTGGCCATCGAAGTCCAGAAACGATTTACGGATATTAAAAAGGAAAGACAGTTTATCGATTTCTCCGATATGGAGCAGTATGCCTGGAAGATTCTGCAGAATCCCGCGGCAGCCGATGAGCTGAGAAATCGATATCAGTACATTCTGATCGATGAATATCAGGACACCAACGATCTGCAGGAAGCCATCATCACGGCGATTGCCCGAGACGACAATGTTTTCCGTGTCGGCGATCTCAAACAATCCATTTACGGCTTCCGTCAGGCCAGACCTGCCCTGATGGCCAGTCATATGGAAAAGCAGGATGAGCTGCATCAGGTCATTGCCATGAAGGAAAACTATCGTTCCTCCAAAACGCTGGTGGAATTTTTCAATGTCTTCTTCAACAAGCTGATGAACGTTTCCGGCCTGCCTTCCCAGTTCAGAGAACACGATCTGGCCAGAGTGGGGACATCCCGTCAGGAAGAAGACAAACAGGTTCCGGTTCGCTTTCTTTATACCGTTTATGGAGAAGCGGAAGATGAAGAAGGAAAGCCGATGGGTGGCGTACTGGCCAAACGGCTGTATAAAAACAACCTGTACCATCTGATTGCGCTGGATATTGAACAGCGTGTCCAAAAAGATGGAGTCGCCCTGAAGGATATCGCCATTCTTTCGAGAACCTCCACTCCGCATAACCGAATCAAGGAAGCACTGAGTGAATGGGGAATTCGAGCCACCCATCATGTCCGTGGCGGTTTTTATACCAATAAATCCGTTCAGATTGTGCTCTCAGCTCTTCGCGTGATTCAAAACGAGCGTAATGATGTCGCTCTCATGGCCGTATTGGGCTCTCCACTGACCGGAATGGATGCGGCGCAGATCATTCCGCTGCTTAAAAACCGGCAGAAAGGACAGTCGATCTACCAGACCCTGATGCAATCGGAACAGGGAAAACAGGCCTTATCCATTGTTCGTCGCCTCAAAAAGCTGGCCGGCCAGCCCCTGCCAGCGATGCTGGTGGGGATTTATGGGATTCGAAACTTCTATACTCAATGCACAACGGCCGAGGATAAAACCAACCTGGATCTGTTACTCGAAAAAACCGTTGAGGCTTCGGCCGTGATGGATCTGGATGAATACCTTGCCTCTTCCGCACTGGAAGAAGATCTCAACAAGACCAGTGAGGCGGCTCCTTTTGGTCGCGAAGAAGATGCGGTGCGCATTTCGACCATTCATGCCTCCAAAGGATTGCAGTACAAGGTCGTTTATCTGCTCAGTGAACAGAAAACGCCCGATCTGGGGGCACGCAATCCGATCGTGATCGATTCGGATCTCGGACTCAGCTTCAACGGCTTTGATGGTCCTCATCAGTACCGCCAGAGAAGCTGGAGCGATCTGGCTTTCCGGCAGAAACAGTGGATGGAAATCCTGCAGGAACGCATGCGTCTGTTATATGTGGCCTGTACCCGAGCAGAAGAACAGCTGATCTTTGTGGATACCCTGGCCGAAGAGGATCTGTATGATTCGGATCTGAATCTGGCGGCGCTGATGGAAGACTGCGGGTTTACCGGATGGTTTTTCCACGCCTTCCATGGCGATGGACCTCTTCCCATGATGAAAAAAGGGGATGAAAGACTTCCTTTGATCGAGTTCGATCCCCGCTCCGGTCTGGTGGAATCGCCCAAAAAGGCGACCTCCAAAGATCGGCACGTTCGAATTCAAACCTACGCGTTTGAGCCCAGAACCGTCTTTTCCATGACGGCTTCCCAGACAGAAAGACAGGCCAGCTGGAGTCAGCTGACCACCCCGACCAATGGCAGTGTGCAGAATACCCGAGCCAGAGCCAAGGGTACCTTCGTTCACCGGATCGTGGCCGAACTGTCCTATCCCTTTGTTCGTAAAGATATTCTGGCCTTCTGTAAAAAAGCCGACTTTGAGCTGAGTGAAGAAGAGATCGATCAGATCATGGCGCTCAACGATCATCCGGTATACGCCCAATGGATGAAGGAGAAGCACCGGTTCGAGTGTCCGTATGTGGTTCTTGAAGATGGGGCGTATGTGCATGGCTTCATGGACCTTGTCGTTGAAAAGCCGGACGAGACGATTGTGGTCGACTTCAAGACGGATCAGGTCTTTGATGAATTCAGCCTGCTGAAGAAATATCGCCAGCAGCTGGAAACCTATCGCAAAGCGATGAAAAGCATCCGTCCCCACCAGAAAATCAGTGCCTGGATTTACTCCTTTGGGCTGAATCAGCTCATTGAAGTAACCTCCAAAGGATAAAAAGTACGGCAGTTCTGATGTGAAAGCGCATAACTAATCAGAATTGCGACATTTCGCAACCCATATTTTCAACATATTTATGCGAAATTGCTTTTCAATTTTTCCCTCTCTATACTAAACAACGTGTTTTTCCTGACAGGAAAAACAGTATAAGGAGGACCTTTCATGTCGTTTTTGGAAAAAACTTTCCATCTTAAAGAAAAAGGAACGACCGTTAAAACTGAAATCCTTGCCGGCGTGACCACATTCCTGGCCATGGCTTACATCCTCGGTGTTAACCCGATGGTTCTGGCCGACGCAGGCATGGATCCGGAAGCAGTCTTCATGGCTACTGCACTGTCCAGTGCGATTGCCTCACTGCTGATGGGTTTTCTGGCCAACTACCCGGTAGCTCTTTCCGCCGGTATGGGGGTCAATGCGCTGTTTGCATACACCATCTGCCTGGGAATGGGTTATTCCTGGCAGGCCGCTCTGGCAGCCGTATTTGTTTCCGGTATCGTATTTGTCATCATTTCCGTTACCGGCATCCGTAAGAAAATTATCGATTCCATCCCTGTTCAGCTCAAGCTGGCGATCGGTGCAGGTATCGGCTTCTTCATTGCTTTTGTCGGCCTGAAAAACGCCGGCATTATCGTTGCCAGTGAATCTACTGCTGTAGGTCTTGGTGATCTGTCCAACCCGTCCGTTCTGCTGTCCATCTTCGGACTGATCGTGACCATCGTTTGTGTCATCCGCAAAATTCCGGCTGGCGTATTCGTAGGTCTGCTGATTACCGCAATCTTCGGTGTCATCCTGGGCGTTTGCGGAATTGATGGTATGCCCGTTCTGAACGGTGTATTCACTACCAACTTCAGCTTCGGTGCTGCAGGCGCATTTGCCAGCGGCTTTGGTGAACTGTTTGCGGATCCTTTCCAGGCATTCGTCATCATCTTCTCCTTCCTGTTCGTTGACTTCTTCGATACTGCCGGAACTCTGGTAGCAATCGGTAACGAAATCGGTCTCGTCAACGAAAAAGGCGAACTCGAAAATGCGGAACAGGCTCTGCTTGCCGATTCCCTGGGTACCTGCGTAGGTGCCATGCTGGGTACTTCCACCGTTACAAGCTTCGTTGAATCTTCCTCCGGTGTAGGTGTTGGCGGAAGAACCGGTCTGACTGCCGTAACTACCGGTGTGCTGTTTGCCCTGTCTGTATTCATTTCTCCGTTAGTGCTCGGTCTGGTTACCAATGCAGTAACGGCTCCGGCTCTGATCATCGTTGGTGTAATGATGGCTCAGCAGCTCAAGAGCGTTGAATGGGGGAACATGGTTGTTGCGATCCCTGCATTCATTACCGTGATCACCATGATCCTGACCTACTCCATCTCCAACGGTATCGCTTTTGGCTTCATCGCTTATGCGGTATCCATGGTTGCAGCAGGTAAGATCAAAGAAATCCATCCGACCGTTTGGATTCTGATGATTATCTTCATCTTCTACTTCGCTCTGTAAGATCATTACGAGTCTGTCTTCGGACAGACTCTTTTTTTCTGCTTAAAAAAAGGTAATCCAAAATAGTATGAGGTTTTAACTTTGGCATCTCCAAAGTGGTCGTGAGGTTTTTGGCCTCACCCCAGCTTTGGAGGTGCCTTTGTTTTTGTCTTATTTCCAGGGGCTGTAAATTAATTCAGCCCCCACACTAAAAAGGCGACCCGCTGAGGGTC
>Cam_p2__coassemble_1977_pt1 | contig 12229 bp, 13 predicted proteins | sample Cam_p2__metabat2_low_PE_009 | metagenome-assembled genome bin Cam_p2 | reverse complement strand
CTCACGGTAATTTAAAGGCGGTAACAGTCCTCATACTAATTTACGTTCTCTTTTTTATGGATTTTTTCTTTGTCTCAATGGTCTTCGGATACCATCGATCGAGCCATGAAAAGGAGCTTTCAAATTCCGAGCTCGGTTTTACAGCTTTTCGTGTATTTGCGCTCATCAGGAATGTCATGGGGAATAAGCGAGGGACACAGGGGAAAATGGTTTAAGATAAAGCTATGGAAATTGTATTCAATCTCATGACGGAAGACGTTCCGGATCATGATTATCAAAAAGACTACCAGACGATTATGGACAAAGCCGGCCGAATTCTTCATCTGGATGACGATCTGATCTGTTCGGTCATTTTCACTACCCCTGAACAGATTCATGAAATCAACCGGGACTATCGAAATGTAGACCGACCGACAGACGTGATTTCCTTTGCGATGAGGGACGATGAATCCAATATCTTTATCGAAGAAGAAGAGAAGGAACTTGGTGATATTTTCATCAACACCACCGCAATTAAAAATCAGGCAGCGGAATATGGACATTCCACCCGAAGGGAGTCGTGCTTCCTGTTCTGCCATGGTCTGCTTCACCTGTTAGGCTATGATCACATGGAGCCTGAGGATGAAAAAGTGATGTTCGGACTGCAGAAGGAAATCCTTCATGAAGTGGCTGATCAATAGATTTCGCTACGCGTTTTCCGGAGTTCGATACGGGTTATTCCATGATCGGAGCATCCGTTTTCAGTTTGTGCTCGCCCTGCTGGCTCTGGCAGCCGGTTTGAGCTTTCAGATCAGTGTGAGCGAATGGTTGTGGGTATTGCTTTGCATCACTCTGGTGATCATGGCAGAAATCTTTAATTCCTGTATTGAAAAAACTGTTGACTATATATCACTGAATCGAGATCCGCGTGCCGGACGAATCAAGGATATGGCCGCCTCGGCTGTACTTCTCGTCTCCGGATTTGCCCTGATCTGCGCACTGATCATTTTTGTGCCCAGACTGATCTCACTGTTCAAATAAATAAGAGGTACTGATATGAGTGAAAAACTTCCTTTCCGTTCCGGCGTTATCGCGATCGTCGGCCGGCCGAATGCCGGAAAATCCACCCTGCTTAACGCACTGCTTAAGGAAAAAGTCGCGATCATGTCCGACAAACCCAATACCACCCGCAATAACATTGCCGGTATTCTGACCAATGAAAACACCCAGTATGTCTTCATGGATACGCCGGGGATTCATAAACCACAGCAGGAACTGGGACGCGTACTGAACAAAAACGCCTATATCGCCATGGAAGATGCCGATGTCATCGTCTGGATTATCGATGTCACCCAGGCTTTTGGTCCGGGAGATGAATTTATCCTTAACCGGATTAAGGATCTGGGAAAACCGATCATCCTGCTGGTGAACAAAGTCGATCGTTTCTCCAAGGAAAAACTGCTCAAACGTCTGGGCTATTGGGCCGAACAGTACGATTTCAATGAAATCATTCCGATTTCCGCACTGAAAAAAGACAATCTTGATGAAGTGCTGACCGTAATTCGAGGCTATCTGCCTGAAGGCATGCCTCTGTATCCGGCGGAAATGAAAAGTGATCACGGACTGACCTTCCAGTTATGTGAGCTGGTTCGTGAAAAGGTTCTTCAGAAAACCCATGAGGAAATCCCCCATTCTGTAGCTGTCCTGCTTGAAAGCTATGAAGAAAAGGATGGCAAAGTCTATCTGTCCTTCCTGATCATCGTCGATCGCGATTCTCAGAAGGGAATTCTGATCGGCAAGGGTGGAGATATGATCCGCTCAATCCGTCTGGCTGCCCAGCAGGAGATCAAGGAAAAACTGAAGAAACCGGTCAACATGGAACTGTATGTTCGTGTAGAAAAGAACTGGCGTAACCGGGAAGCCAAGATCAAAGAGTTTGGTCTCGATGAGCTCACCGACTAATCCTCCTTTATGGGATCGGGAAAACGGAAAGATTGAAGGACTGGTTCTCAGTGTCATGGACTATAAGGACCATGACGGAATCATCAAACTGGCCACCGATCAGGAAGTGGTCTCCGTTTATGCCAGAGGCATTCAGAAAGCGACTTCCAAAAACCGAAGACTGTTTGCTCCATATTCGAGAGTCCTGCTCAATTACGATCCAAAGTATTCCTCGTCCATGCTGTATCTGATCAATGGCAGCGTCATCGCCAGCTACTACCAGTGTGCAGGCTCGCTGGAAATGCAGTGTGTCAGCGATCTGCTCGTCACCCTGATCAAACGACATGGCATTACACCCAATATCTTTTGTGCGCTGGAAGCCTGCTGGAAGGCATTCCAGGATCACGATGAAAACCGTTCGCGGATGTTTGCCTGCTGGATTGTGGCTGAAATTTTGCGCAATACCGGTACGATCATGAACGTGGATGAATGTTCCGTCTGCGGAAGAACCGACCGAATCGCTTCCATCGGTGAAGAAGAAGGCGGCTTTCTCTGTCTGGAACATGTCGGTAACCATCCCTTCTGGAAAAAAGATCAGTTACTGGCATTGCGACGAATCGTGAAAGTTCCATTTTCAAAACTGGATCGAATCGCAGATATGGACTGGTCGATGGATCTGCTGATTTTCCTTTTTGACTGGTATGTCTACTTCAACGATATCCAGCTCAAATCTCTCGATTTTCTCAAAATGCTCTGTGGCACAAAACCACAATCTCCAGGAAACTGAAAATCCCCGCGGGTTCGCGGGGATTTCTTCTGGTCTTTACTCGTCAACTTTTCCGGTTTGCAGTGCCTTTTCAATCCGTTCGGGATCCGGATCAATATAGATGGTCTGATAGGACTTCATCGTAACAAATCCAGGACCTTTACCGGGAACCTTTTTGAGCTGACTGATGGTTGTGTAATCAATGGGAACACTGGAAGAATTGCGTCCCTTGGAAAACCAGGCAGCCACCATAGCCGCAAAACGGATCTGTTCTTCCGTGGGATGTTCACTTTGAAGAATGACATGGGAGCCATGGTAATCCTTAACATGAAACCACAGATCTCCTCTGCGACCGAGTGTCCAGGTCAGGTAGTGGTTTTGAAGGTTATTCTTACCGGCATAAATCACCGCATCCTTCATTTCAATTCGAGTGACATGCGGTTTGGATTTCTTTTTCCGTCGGGAAGGATCCTTTTTCAGTCGGACGATATGACGGTCCGCAAGTTCCTGACGGATTTCAAGAACATCATCCGCTGAACAGTAGTTGAGCTGTTCACAAAGGGTCTGGAAATATTCGAGCTGGTCGGCGCATTCCTGGACCTGTTCTTGAAGAATCGCTACACCACGTTTCAGTTTGTGATACTTCTTATAAAACAGATTGGCATTATCCTTGAGGGAATAGCGCATATCAATCGGAATCGAGAGAATTTTTCCTTCCTGTTCAAAAGAGGGAAGTTCCATCACGGGCTTCTTTTCCAGATACAGATGAGCAAACAGCACGTCTCCATATTCTCGATACTGGTCATAGTCCTGACTGTCGGCCAGTGAAGCCTGGAGTTTGGGCAGCTTTTTGGCAAGTTTCTTTTCTTCTCTTGCAGCGGCTTTGAAGACGTCTCCGCACTGTAAAGCAATTCGTCTTTTCTTTTCGTCAGCTTCAAAGAGGGTTTCCAGCCCTTCCATCAGCGCTTTGGTTTCCTCCGGTTTTCCCAGATGGGTCAGCTCAAGACAATGGAAATCTTTCGGATAGCTGTACAGAGTCTTCGAAGTATTGAGTTCGTTGAGAATGTCGTAATAGTACTGCCCGTTTTTCATACGAAAGAGAAATTCGCGGGAAAGGGAAGGGGAAAAGCCTTCGATCTGTTTGACCAGCGAGAGATCCGTATTGAGATCCTTTACCCGCTGGGGATTCTGACGATTCGGTTTTTCCGGTAAGGCATAAATCGCACCCGGATGAATCAGTCGCTTGGAGTTTTCATAAACCGGAATGCGTTTCAGACAATCGATAATGGTCATACCGGATGGATCGACAAGAATCAGGTTGGCATATTTTCCCATCAGCTCGGCCATCAGCAGATAATCCCGACGATCACCGATTTCGTCATACGCCTGAATGCGGATTTCAACGATACGGTCGTATCCGGCCTGAGTGATGGAGGTAATGATTCCCTGACTGATTCTTTTTCTTAACAGCATGACAAAAGGCGTTGGGTTGGGCTGGATGTCTTCGGCATGACGGCTTTCGTAAATCCGACAGGTATTGGAATGAGTGGAAATGGCCAGACGGGATGGTCGGCTTCCGGCTTTATGGAGATAGAAAAGAACTTCTTCGTCCGAAAGCGACTGGATCTTGCCAATCCTGGCTCCTTCAAACTTTTTGAGTTCTTCGAGTGTTCGATGCAGCAGCATTCCATCAAATGGCATGGCAAAACCTCCTCTTTTTCACGAACTTTTGCGCAATGGTTATACTATAGAATAATCAAAACCCCAAATCACGGGATTTTTGTCTCCCTGAAACGGGAAAACGATCAGTAAAGGAGCAGACGATGGATAAGGGAAAAATCATTATTTTGAGCGGACCGAGCGGAGTAGGGAAGAAAACGGTACGTGAACTCATTGATATGGACCGTTATAACCTGGTCAATTCAGTCAGCTGGACAACCAGAGAACCCAGAGAAGAAGACATTGAAGGCGTGACTTACCATTTCGTTACGGAAGATGAATTCCAGAAAGAAGTGGAAAGAGGCGGATTCGCAGAACATGCAGGTTTTGCCAGACATGCCTACGGCACTCCGAAAAAACAGCTTGAGGATCTGGTCAATCAGGGCAAAAACGTCCTTCTGGAAATCGAAGTTCAGGGAGCCCGACAGCTTATGGAAAAATTTCCGGAAGCAGAAACGATCTTTCTTGTTCCCCCGACAATAGACGTACTTTATAAGCGTCTGACTGGAAGAAATACAGAATCCGAAGAAGCCGTCAAGGCGAGAATGGAAAGAGCCAGAGAAGAAATGAATCTGGCCGGATTGTATAAGCATGTCGTTGTCAATGATGACGCTTCCAGAGCCGCCAGAGAGATTGAATCGATTATTGCCGGAAAATAAAGGCGATTTCTGAACTTTCAAAATTTCTTGACAGATTCGGTTTTAGTTGTATTGGCTTGTCCGCAAATGGATCAAGTGATAAACTTAACGCGTAATCAATCCTGAGGGAGCGGATATCCGCTCCCTTAGATTTTGTAAGGAGACAGGATGGATAATCTGAAAAAATGGCTTGAACCTCTGTTAAAAGAGAAAGGCTGTCTGCTTTATGACGTCGAATGGGACAAAAAGATGAAACCTCCGGTTCTTCGGGTAATGATTGATCGAATCGATGGACCGGTCGATCTTGATATCTGCGCGGAATGTTCCGAAGCAATCTCCGAAAAGCTGGACGAAAAGGATGACATCAACGGAGAATACATGCTTGAAGTCTGCTCCCCGGGAGCGGAAAGAGAGCTGAAGACTCCTGAACAGATCAAAGCCCAGGAAGGCAAGTACGTGATGGTCCGCATGAAAGAACCGGTAAACTCCTTCAATGAAGTCACCGGAAAGCTCGAAAATGTCGCTGAAGACGGAGCTCTGACCATCAGCTTCTTTATTAAGGGCCGTCCCAAAAAAGTAACTGTCGAGCCGGACAACATTGCGCTGATTATGAGCGCGGTAAAACTGTAGAGGAAAATATGCCTAAAAAAGCAACCACAAAAAACAAAAAGAAAAATGACACGCTTGAGGCTTTTTCGCAGATTGGCGATTTCCGCAATCTCCCCCAGGATGTGGTAAAGGAAGCGTTATGCGAAGCCATTGAAAAGGGCTACCGCAAACGCCATGACTGCGATCAGGCCCGTATTAAAACGGTATTCAATCCCGATGGCACCATTTCGGCTTACCGTCTGTGGGATGTCGTCGACACGGTGGAATTCCCGGATTACCAGCTGGATGTGGAAGAAGCCAAGGACATTACTCCCAATCCTGTAGTCGGTGAAGTCCTCGAAGAGGAAACCGAAATTGAAGATTTCGGCCGCAGTGATATCTCCACGGTCAAGAGCGTAATCCTTCAGAAAATCAAGGAAGCCGAGAAAAAGGAAATCATTGACGAATACAAGGATAAAGTCGGTGATCTCGTTACCGGTCTGGTTGAATCCGTGGAAAGCCGCTTCGTGATTGTTCGTCTTGGAGCCACCAGTGATGGTAAGCTGCAGGGCGGAGCAACGGATGCGATGATGAGAAAAGCCGATCAGATTCCGACCGAAACCTATACCGAAGGTGAACACATCAAGTGTGTAATCACCAAAGTGGATACCGAAACCAAAGGTGCGACCGTTATGGTCAGCCGTTCGGACAACGATATGGTTAAGCGCCTGTTTGAAAAGGAAGTTCCGGAAATCTACAAGGGAACCATCGAGATCAAGGCGATCGCTCGTGATCCGGGTGCCCGCGCAAAGATGGCCGTGATGACGACTCGGGAAAACATCGATCCGATCGGTGCCTGCATTGGTCCGGGTGGAGCCCGTGTTAAAGCCATCACCAAGGAACTCAATGGCGAAAAAATCGATATCTTCGAATGGTCCGATGATCTGCAGCAGTTAGCGGCCAATGCGCTTTCTCCTGCACAGGGCGTTCAGATCTTCCTGGCCGAAAAAGCCGGAGATGCACTCAATTCCGATCGTAAAAAACCGATGCGCGATAGCAGAGGCCGTGAAGACAAGAAAGTCCTGGTCGCTGCCGTACCGGATAACCAGCTTTCACTGGCCATCGGTAAGAAAGGTCAGAATGCCAGACTGGCACTGAAACTGACCGGCCATCGAATTGATATTCGCTCGCAGAGCGAACTCGACGAACTCGGCATTGACTGGAGAAGCTATGTCCAGGAAATGCATGACGAGTATGAAGCCAAGAAAGCGGCCGAAAGAGCCTACAAACAGCAGCTGCGTATTGAAGAGCTCAAGAATGCCGACAACACGGAAGAGACCCTTCCGGATCTTGACGAATTCGCCTATAACGACGATTATGATGACCGCCATCTCGATCAGGTAGAAAGCTTCTCCAGCACGGAAAAACCGGAAGCTGAAAAAGCCGAACCTGAAAAGTCTGCCCAGAAACCGGCAGCTCCGACGGCTGCTTCTGCAGCAGAAGAGCCTGAGCTTGATGAAATGGAACAGGCTGCGAAGATTGCCAAGGAAAAACGTAAATCGCTGGCAGAAAAACGGACGACTTACGTTTCCAAGTTTGAAAATATCGACACCCCGAAAGAAGACGAACAGCCCAAAAAGCATAAGAGCTGGAAATCCAAGGATCGGGATGAGAATAAGAAAGACGACAGAAAGACCGAGAAGAAGAAACCTGCCTTCAATGCCATTCATCCGATTTATACCGAGGAAGAACTCGAGGAAATCGAAAACAATGAGCTGGAAGAAGAGATGAACGCTTCCTGGAATGATGACGTCGACTACGAAGAATACGATTCCTATTACGACGAAGAGTACTAGGATTTGAATTTTTCGATAACACTCCAAAACAGAAAGTGAAGGTGCGCGATGAGAAAGATTCCTATGAGAAAATGCGTGGTCACCCAGGAGCGGTTTCCCAAAAAGGAACTGATCCGCGTGGTGCGCACGCCGGAAAATGAGGTGGTCGTAGACATGACCGGAAAGAAAAACGGTCATGGTGCCTATATCCAGAACTCCATGGAAACTCTTGAGCTGGCCAAAAAGAACAAAGCGCTGGCCCGCGCTCTGGAGTGTGAAATTCCTCAGGAAGTCTACGACAAACTGGAGCTGATCATCCGTGCCGGCTGATCAGCTGATCAGCCTGGCTCAGATCTGCCTCAAAACCGGACGGTATGCCAGAGGCGACTCTCTGATTCCGTCCATTCAGAAGCAGAAAGCCAGACTGGTTCTGCTCTCGACAGGGTGTGGTGCCAACCGCGCCAAAAAAATCGAGGACAAATGCGCGTTTTATCAGGTGCCGATTATTCGCATCGATCCCGAACGCTTCAACCGGATCAGCCCGTCTGTATCCGGAGCGCTCGCCGTTCTGGATGATTCGATCGCTTCGGCCATGATTGAGAAGAATCAACTAGCAGTAAAGATGGAAAAGGATGGTGATTGAATGGCCAATAAGCCAGCAAAACGCAAACCGGGTAATAACAACCACAACCGCGGTCGTAACCACAACAACAACCGTAACAACAACCGCAATAACAATACCCGCGCCCCAAGACCGAGAATCGAATATCCCAGAGAAATTACCTACTCGCTTCCTATCACGGTAGGACAGCTCGCGGAACTGATGAAGAGAAACTCTTCCGAACTGATCAAGTTCCTGTTCCTTCTGGGCAACATGTCGACGATCAACACTCCGCTTTCTGATGACGAAATCGAGCTGATCTGTGAAGAATTCAAAGTGAAGCCGACCAAGGAAGTCATCATTGAGGAAGACGACATCGAAGACCAGATTGCGAATCGTACCTTCGATGAAAAAGACCTCAAACCGCGTCCGCCAGTTGTCACCATCATGGGTCACGTTGACCATGGTAAAACAACTCTGCTTGACACCATCCGCAATGCACACGTTGTCAAAGGTGAGTTCGGCGGCATTACCCAGCATATCGGTGCTTATCAGGTCAGCCTGAATGGCCGCAAGGTCACTTTCCTGGATACGCCGGGTCACGAAGCCTTTACTGCCATGCGTGCACGTGGTGCTCAGATTACCGATATCGTCGTTCTGATCGTTGCGGCCGATGACGGTGTCATGCCGCAGACCAAGGAGTCCATCGACCACGCTCGCGCAGCCGGTGTTCCGATTGTCGTTGCCGTAAACAAGATCGACAAACCCGGAGCCAACCCGGATAAAGTCATGTCCGAGCTGACCAACGAAGGTGTCGTTCCTGAAGACTGGGGCGGCGATACGATCTTCAACATGATCTCCGCAAGAAGCGGTGAAGGTGTAGATGATCTGCTTGAATCCCTGCTGCTCGTTGCCGATATGCAGGAACTCAAAGCCAACCCGAATACCCTTGCTTCCGGAACCGTTGTCGAAGCCAAACTCGACAAGGGTCGTGGACCGGTTGCTACGCTGCTCGTTCAGCAGGGAACCCTCCATTCCGGAGATTCCGTTGTCGTAGGTACCGCTTATGGACGTATCCGTAAGATGACCAACGATAAAGGTCAGGAAATCAAGACCGCCGGTCCTTCTACTCCAGTAGAAATCATCGGTCTGAACGAAGTGCCAAAAGCCGGCGATGTCTTCATGGTTTACGATTCCTACAAGAAAGCTTCTGAAATCGCCCAGAGCCGTGCTGAAAAACAGATCGAGCAGGATCGTTCTGCGACTTCCGCAAGATCTCTTGAAGATATGGCTCGCATGATTTCCGAAGGCGATATGAAGGAAATCAACATCCTGATCAAAGCCGACGTTCAGGGTTCGGCAGAAGCACTGAAAGCTTCCATTGAAAAGCTGACTGTCGATACCGTGAAGGTAAACGTCATCCGTTCTACCGTTGGTACCATTACCGAATCCGATATCATGCTGGCATCGGCTTCCAATGCGATCATCTATGGATTCAACATCCGTCCGACCGCTGCCATTCGTAAGAAAGCCGAAGAAGAAGGCGTGGAAATCCGTCTGCATAACATCATCTACAAGGCCCTTGAGGAAATCGAAGGTCTGATGAAAGGTATGCTTGCTCCGGTTTATGAAGAAGTTGTCACCGGTCAGGCTGAAGTCCGTCAGATTTACAAGGCTTCCAAAGTCGGTACGATTGCCGGATGCTATGTCACAGATGGAGTCATCCACCGTGATTCTTCCTGCCGTCTGATTCGTGATGGAATCGTTGTTTACACCGGTCGTCTGGGATCGCTGCGCAGATTTGATAATGATGTGAAGGAAGTTTCTCAGGGCTTTGAATGTGGTATGACGATTGAAAACTTCAACGACATCAAGGTTGGAGACGTCATCGAAGCCTTTGAGGACCAGGAAGTAAAAAATGACGCTTAAACAGGACAGAATGGATCAGATCCTGAAAAAGGAAATCAGCCGTATTCTGCAGTTTGAACTGAAAAATCCGAAACTCGGATTCGTGACCGTTACGGATGTCGAATGCACTCGTGACATGTCACAGGCCAAGGTTTACGTTTCCTTTCTGGGTAAACAGGAAAGAAACGATGCGGGAATGAAAGTCCTTCGGGCTTCCAAAGGCTTCATCCGCTCCACCCTGGCAAAAAATATCAAAGCCAGAAAAATGCCGGATCTGATTTTCGTTCAGGATACGTCTCTCGATCAGGGCAGACGTATCGAAAACATTCTTTCTACTCTTCCCGAAAAGAAAGAGGAAGAAGAAGCTCCGACTCCTGAAAAGGAATCCGAAAACTGATTCATGACTCATCAACAAAGAAAAAACAGAAGGCCTCGGTCTTCTGTTTTCTCTGTATTTAAGGCATTTTTCTGGTCTCTGGTCTTTGCGGCTTTCATCATGCTGATCCAGCTGGTCTGTGCCGGATTGATGGATGTCTGGAAAGAAGCATTAACCTATCCGCTGATGTGGCTCTTTCCGCTGTTAAGTCTGGTCACGATGTTTATCGGCAGCTTGAGTGAAAAGCACTGGGTATGGATCATCCTGGTCATCCTCGATCTGCTGATTATGCTGTTCGGCTTCTATTGGATTCTTTCGGGGAATTCCAGCCAGCTGATTCAGATTCAGATTCTGAGGGATCAGCAGGAACAGCGAAAAAACCAGAATCCTCCTGAATCCTTTGGCAATCTGGTTCGTGTGGAGAGCTCAAAAGTCCCTTTGTATTTTGAAACGGATGAGCAGGGAACACCCAGCCTGGATCCGGCAAGGCAGGAAGGCATTGCCACTCTTCTCAACAGTCTTCCCGAAGTCCTGACCGATAAACCCACAGCCATCTATTTTGTTTCTCAGGACAGTTTTGTTAAGCAGGATCCGGATTTCATCACCGATGAATTTGCCGCCTATACCCTGAGCCAGAATGGAACCATTGTCGTTCGTGTCCGTCCGGATGGACCGGAAGGATGTCGGATCGTTTTTCAGGACGGCAGTCTGCATGCCTGCAGTGAACCGGAAAGCTATCAGGAAATCCTGATCCATGAACTTTGTCATCTGCTGGATGTGCAGTTCAAGGGTCCGACTCCCTATTTATCGTCCAGAGAAGATTTTCTCGAACTCTACCAGAATCATGGTCAGGAAGTTGGAGAGTATGGTGCCACGGATCCCAAAGAATTCTTTGCGGAAGCCGGAGTTTACTACTTTCTCTATCCCGATCAACTGGCCACTCAGTCTCCGGAAATCTTTCGATGGTTTGAAGATTATGCTCTGCCTCAATAACGGGCAGAGCATTTTTCCGTTCTGAATTGAATGGACAATCTCTTTATGTGCCGCCTGATCGACCTGAACGGACCTTTTGCCTGGTTTTTAACGGCGATTTAAAACTTCCATGGTGCAGTGAGATCAGGAAAGGCTGAAGGTATTTCTGCTCTACAGGAATGCCGGATATTGAATCCCATGAGACGATTTCAACCCCTTATTTACCTGTTCCTCTCTGTATTCCTGATTGTAAACTCAGGTTTTATTCCGGTTCTGGCCGAGGAGAATATACCGATTCAAGTGGAAATCGAAAGCCTTCTGGATTTGAAGGATGCCGATCTGTACCCCCCGGTGACTTCATTTTCCTATTCCATAAGTCCTGTCAAAATTTCTCCGGAAACATCCACATCGGAAGACTCAGAACAGTTGCTTTATCCCGGAATCGATCAGGGGCTGGTCGTAGAGGGAGAATCCAGTCTTGTTGAAAAGAAAGAAGGCACGATTTATTCCTACCAGGGGGCTGTACTTAAGACCGGATTGATACAGTTTCCCAAAGCCGGTCTTTATCGATATCGGCTTGAACAGAACTTCACGAATCCTGAGGATCTAACTCATGATGGAATCCTTCAGGATGGAAATTCATGGATTATCGATGTCCGAACGGAAGAAAAAGAGGGACAGATCATTCCTGTCGAAGTTCTGAGTGCGCAGGATGGTGAGCATGATCCGTTATCATCTGTGGTCTTTCATAATGAAGCAGATTCTTCCGTTACTGTTCCAGCCTTTTGCATTACCAAAAAAGCTGTCCTCAATCCGGCGGATAAGGAAAAGGAGTTTATCCTGACCATTCAGGTCAAAGGTGCTCCTGGCGATCACTTTCTGGCTTCTGATGATGGGGGAAAGAAC
>Cam_p2__coassemble_1975_pt1 | contig 12256 bp, 9 predicted proteins | sample Cam_p2__metabat2_low_PE_009 | metagenome-assembled genome bin Cam_p2 | reverse complement strand
ACACGGGGTTAATACAGAAGCAAGCACTTTTGTGAAATATTTTTAGAATTTCACAACTACCGTTTTCGTCGGAAAACGGCTCGCAAATAGTACCACAACCATTTTCCTTCAGGCAAGCAGGAAACATTCGTTTTGGACTGTAAGCGTAATCAGTTTTTTATTCCTTTCCGGACGTCTTTTTTCCTTAATAAATGTCAGGCATTAATTCCGATGATAAACAGTCATTGATTCAAACCGATTTGGATCGTCGTTTCGCGCCTGCTCCTCTTATAATAAATACAGAGAGAAGAACGTGATTTTCTGTCGTTCTTTTTCCAAATGCGAAGAAAGGAAAACTATGGAAAAATCAAAAGTCTATTTACAAGCAACACCGGATCTGAATCTCTCGTAAAGCTTTACGAAAAGCTTGGCCGCGAACTCAAGGGTAACGTGGCTGTCAAACTCCATTCCGGAGAAAGAGGAAACCAGAACTACCTGCGTCCTGAATTCGTAAAACCGATTGTGGATAAAGTGAATGGTACAATCGTAGAATGCAACACCGCTTATGGCCATGATATGGGCGGCCATCGCTTCAACACCATGGAGCATCAGGAAGTAATGAAAGAACATGGATGGACCGAGAACTTCGATGTGGAAATCCTCGATGCCACCGGACCGGACATGGTTCTTGAAATTCCGAACGGAAAAATCATCAAGGAAGACTACGTTGGACGTGACCTGGATAAATACGGCTCCATGCTCGTCCTCTCCCACTTCAAAGGTCATCCGATGGGTGGATACGGCGGAGCGCTCAAGCAGCTCTCCATTGGCTGCGCTTCTACAGCCGGTAAAGCGTGGATCCATTCCTGCGGACAGTCTGCAGATATGAGCGACTGCTGGGAAAAGGAAATCGAACATGATCAATTCCTGGAAGCCATGGCTGATGCAGCATGGGCTGTGAACAACCACTTCAAGGACAACATCGTTTACATCAACGTGCTCAAAAACCTGTCGGTTGACTGCGACTGCTGCCACGTCGCGGAAGATCCCTGCATGAAGGATATCGGAGTGATGATCTCCACTGACCCTGTTGCGATCGATCAGGCCTGCATCGATATGGTTTACAACTCCAAGGATCCCGGACGCGATCACTTCGTTGAACGTGTGGAAAGCCGTCATGGCCGTCACACCATTGAAGCCGCTGCTGAACTCGGTGTCGGAAGTCGTGATTACGAACTGATCAACATCGACGACTGAATCCTTTATAATTGCTGAATAATTACTGATCCAATGAAAATGGCGACGCCCCATCGGGTATCGCCATTTTTCTGTGTTCATTTGTTTGAGTGGAGATTCAACCGCATTTGTTAATGATGTGCATTTTCTTATGCTCTTGCGGTCGCTTTGGCTGCTTCGCGTTTTTGAAGGATTCGCGTGGCCGGCTTTTTGACCAGCAGGGCAATCCAGAGCAGGATCGCCGCACTGCCCAGCGAGATCGGGAAGACCGTCAGAATGCAGGCATAGGTCGGCTGGAGCGGGAAGATGACCAGAATCCAGAAAATGCGAAGGACGCAAACGCCAAGAGTGGTTAAAACCGCCGGCAGAACCGAAATTCCAAAACCACGCAGATATCCGGAGATGACTTCGTACTGGATCGAGAAGAAATAGGAGCAGGCCAGAATCGTCAGACGCAGAATTCCATCATCGACAACGCGCGGATCGCTGTTGAAAATCGAAATCAACGGTCTGGCAAAGAGGATGACGATCATGGAAGTCGTCATGGTCACGATAAAGCCTTCGAGCAGACAGGTTTTGAGTACTTTTTTGCATCGCTCAATTTCACCGGCGCCATAGCACTGACCGGTAAAGGTCGTGCAGGCCTGACCAAATGAGGTCATCAGGTTGTAGACCATCCCTTCAATATTGAGGGAGGCACTGCTGGCGGCCATGACATAGGTTCCCAGTGAGTTGAAACCGGACTGAATCACGACATTGGCAATCGAAAATACCGAAGACTGAATACCGGAAGGAATACCGATTCCCAGAATCCGGAACAGAATATCCTTTTTAATCGGATGATGGAACAGATCCGGAACATGGAGCAGTTTCTTTTTAACCAGAACGATAAACAGAATGATCGAGCTGATCAGATTGGAACCGACCGTTGCGATGGCTACGCCTTCAACTTTCATCGAAAAGCCGACAACCAGCACGATGTTCAAAATGACATTGATCACTCCGGCGGTCGTCAGGGCATAAAGCGGAATTTTCGGCGAGCCGATCCCGCGAAAAACGGCCGCTTCAAAGTTATAGAGCAGAATCACCGGCATACCGACCAGATAAATCCGGAAGTAGAGAACCGACAATCCCAGAACTTCATCCGGTACACCCATCATCTCCAGGACGGGTTGAGCGATCCATTCGCCGAATAAAAACAGCAGCAGTCCTCCGATCAGCGCGATCCAGATCGAGATCACCACCGACTGGCGAACCTTATGTTCCTGTCTGGCGCCAACCGCGTTGGCAATGACGACATTACTTCCCAGTGAAATACCGATAAACAGATTCACTAACAAAGAAATCAGTGACGCACACGATCCAACTGCTGCCATACAATGCGGTCCCTGATCTCCGGTAAACTGACCGACAACGGCTACATCCGCCGCGTTGAACATCTGCTGCAAAATGCCCGTCAGTGCCAGTGGCAGGGCAAAAATCAGCACCTTTTTCCACAGACTGCCGGTGGTCATGTCCATACCGGTCTGTTTCTTTAATTCCTTCTGTTCGCTGAGCGCTCCTTCTTCCTTCATCTCTTCTCCTTTTGAATTCTGATCCGTTTTTATTGTCTGTCCGTCCATTTTGTTCGCTGAGGATGGGCAGATTTGACATTTTGCACAACCATCATAGTGCATTTTCCTGTGGTGTCTTCCCCTAAAACCGAAAACGGTTTCATTGACACAAACCCTGACCCGTGCTCTTTATTCCGATCCGTTTTCCTTTTTAAGGGGTGACGATCGTTTGATTTTTCCGCCCGAATCCCCACAAAAAAACCGGAAAATTCGTATTAAACAGTTTGACATGCCTAACCTCGATCCATACAATGGGTTAGTTTGAATTAACTGACATTCGATCAAGGAGGTTTGCATGGTCAACAGGAAACTGATTGGATCGGTTCACGAATCCTTACCCTATATCAAACAAAACGTAATTTTCCAGTGGCTGGGTCTTTGTTGCTCGGTAGCCGTCAGCGGTCTGCTTTGTGCAGCGATGGCTTCCCTGTTTCTTCAGGAATTCACCTGGCCGCTGTGGATCACTCTTGTGGGCATCCCCCTGCTGCTGGTGATCCGATATTTCTGCATTCAGCAGGCATCAAAAGCCGCGCTGGCTTCGAGTGCTCTGGTCAAGAAAACGATGCGCGAAAAACTTTTCTCCAAACTCTGCGCCATCGGGCCGGGCTATTCTTCCCGCTTTTCAACAGCGGAAATCGTTCAGCTGGCTACTGAAGGCGTAGAACAGCTCGAAACCTATTTCGCGGCGTATATTCCTCAGCTGGTTTATGCGCTGATCGCACCGCTGACACTGTTTATCGTCTGCCTGTTTCTGGACTGGAAAGCCGCGCTGGCGCTGCTGATTTGCGTACCGCTGATTCCGGCTTCGATCGTCGCCGTACAGAAGTTTGCCAAAAAGCTGCTCGGTAAATACTGGGGTCAGTACACCCGGCTTTCCGATTCCTTTCTGGAAAACCTGCAGGGATTGACGACCCTCAAGATTTATGAAGCGGATGAACAGGCTCATCAGAAGATGAATGAGGAATCCGAAAACTTCCGCAAAATTACCATGCGGGTACTCATCATGCAGCTCAACTCCATCTCCGTGATGGATTTCGTGGCTTATGGTGGTGCCGGTCTGGGTATTGCCTTTGCCCTGAGCGCTCTGGCTCGCGGTTCGATTTCTCCGTTCTCTGCACTGTATATCATTCTGCTTTCTGCAGAGTTCTTCATTCCGATGAGACAGCTGGGCAGTTACTTCCACATTTCCATGAACGGTTCGGCTGCGGCAGATAAGATGTTTGCCATTCTGGAAGCTTCCGAAGATGAAAACCGTACACTGGAAATCCAATCGGCTCATCCGGCGATTGAAGCCAGAAACCTGAATTTCTCCTATACCGAAGGCAAGCCGATTCTCAAAGACATTTCCTTCTCCATTCCCCCGGTGGGCATGCGCGCTTTTGTCGGCAAAAGCGGCAGCGGTAAAAGCACGATTGCTGCACTGCTTACGGCGGGTCAGTCGAACTATACCGGTGTGCTGACCATTGGTGAGGTGAACATGAATCAGGCGGAAGTCTCTTCCCTGCTTGAACATGTCTGCCTTCTCACCCATGAAAGTGTGCTTTTTGAAGGAACCATTCGTTCCAATCTGCAGATGGCCAAACCTGAAGCTACGGATGAAGAGATGTGGAAGGCGCTGGAACAGGCTCGAATTGCCGATTACCTGCGTACCCAGCAGGGTCTCGACACGCCGGTTCTCCAGTCCGCGAGCAACTATTCCGGTGGACAGCGTCAGCGTATCGCTCTGGCCAGAGCCCTTCTCTTTGACGCTCCGGTTCTGATTCTCGATGAGGCAACAAGCAACATCGATGCAGAAAGCGAAAACGCGATTATGAATTGCGTGAATTCACTCAAAAAGGAAAAATCCATTATCTGTATTTCTCATCGTCTGGCCAATGTGGTTGGGGCCGATGAAATTTATGTCCTTTCCAACGGTTCGATCGTTGAAAAAGGCACGCATGAAACTCTGGCCGCCGAAAACGGTCTGTACCGCAAAATGTGGCAGGCCCAGAGCGTGTACGAAAATTTTGCAAAGGAGGAAGTCGATGAATAACCATTCTGAACATCAAAACCGAAGTGCCTTCTCCATTCTCTTTCGGCTGATCGGCCTGGTTGGTCCGCTGACCGGCTGGATGATCCTTGCGGTTATGCTTGGCGTTCTCGGCTTTCTGGCCGCCATCGCCATTCCCTTACTGGGGACTTACGGACTGCTGGAAGCGCTGAATCTGGCCGGCGGTCTTTCTCTGGGGCTGATTTTCGGTCTTCTGGCCCTTTGCGCTCTGCTTCGTGGCGTTCTTCGCTATGGTGAGCAGTCGTGCAATCACTACATCGCTTTCCGGCTTCTGGCTCGGATTCGCGATCTGGTCTTTGGCAAGCTGAGAAAACTGGCGCCTGCAAAACTGGAAACCAAAGACAAAGGCAGCCTGATTTCGATGATTACTTCCGATGTCGAACTGCTTGAAGTCTTCTACGCCCATACCATTTCCCCCATCTGCATTGCTCTGATTGTCAGTGCGGTATTCATCATTACCGCCGGGGTGATGATTCATCCTCTGGTCGCCGCTCTTCTGGCGCTCTCCTATGTGTGGATCGGTGTGATTCTGCCCCTGATCTTTTCGAAAAAGAGCACGCAGGTTGGTCTGGATTATCGGACTTCGGCCGGAAAGCTGAATTCCTTCGTTCTGGAAAGCCTGAGAGGCCTGCAGGTCATTCTTCAGTTTGGAGATGAAAAGAAACGTCTCCATCAGCTCAACGAAAAAACCGACGCTCTGATCCATAAGGAAGAAGAGCTCAAACACTTAACCGCCATGAGCACCGGAATCAGCCAGGTTTCGATTTCGCTGTTTTCCCTGCTGATGGTTGTGGTCTGTGGAGCACTGTATGCTCAGGGACAGCTTTCACCGGCTCAGGCCATCATGGCCTGCCTGATTCAGTTCTCCACGTTCGGACCGGTTATTGCCTTAAGCAATCTGGGTACCGGCCTGGCACAGACGCTGGGTGCCGGAAGTCGAGTGCTCGATCTGCTCGATGAGCCGGTAGTCATGGAAGAAGTCACGGATGGAGTATGCGTTAACGCACTGCCCACCGAGGTCGAATCGATCGGCTTCACTTATCCGGATGGAGAGAAAGTTCTTGAAAACTTCTCTCTTGAACTGGAACCTGGTTCACTGACCGGTCTTCAGGGACCGAGCGGATGCGGTAAGTCGACCTTCCTCAAACTGCTCATGCGTTTCTGGGATCCACAGACCGGAAAAATCGAAATGAGTAGTGAAGATCTGAAAAAGATCAATACCAGCTGCCTGCGCGCCAACGAAAGCTATCTGTCTCAGGATGCGGTGCTCTTCGATGACACCATCGAAAACAATCTGCGAATTGCCAATCCGGAAGCTTCGATGGAAGACATCCGTCAGGCCTGCAAAAAGGCTTCGATCGATGAACTGATCGAATCTCTGCCTGATGGCTATCAGACTCAGGTGGGCGAACTTGGCGGACGCCTTTCCGGAGGCGAAAGACAGCGTCTGGGTCTTGCCCGCGCCTTCCTGCACAAAGGCCAGCTGCTTCTGCTCGATGAGCCGACCAGCAATCTGGACTCGCTCAATGAGGGCATGATCCTCAAAGCCATTCAGGATGAACATGGCGATCAGACCCTCGTCATTGTTTCCCATCGACCGGGCAGCCTGAAATTTGCCGATCGAATCATCAAAATGGAGGACCATCATGGATATTCAGGCCAGGCGTGAATTTGAAACCCGAATCGTTTCAGAAATGATCGATCTCTACTACAAAAAACACGGCACAGATCAGGAGCGTCTTGACCTCAAAACCTATGCGGCCCTGCGAACTTCCAAATGTCCGTTCATGGAAACCAAGACCTTCTGCTCGAACTGCCGAGTGCATTGTTACAAACCGGAAATGAGAGAGAAAATCCGCGCGGTGATGCGCTATTCCGGTCCGAGAATGCTTTTGAAACATCCCATCCTGACCATCAAACATCTGTACTACTCTCTTCAGGAAAAGCGGATGCTTAAAAGAAAAGAAAAAGCTTCTCAGCCCGTTCTGAACAAAGAACAGATCTGAAAAAACTGACTTTCCCCATTGAACCCTGACTTTCCCCTTAGAACAACGGAGAACCTTATGAAACTTGTATATATTGTGATTGGCATGATCGGCCTCGGGCTTGGCGCCCTGGGTGCAGCTCTGCCTCTGCTTCCCGCTTTCCCCTTCCTGCTTCTGGCTGCCTGGGCCTTTGCGAAAAGCTCAGAACGTCTCAATAACTGGTTTTTGAATACTTCCCTGTATAAGAACAACATCAAGGACTGGAAGGAGCATCGCGCCATGACCAGCCGCGCCAAGATCCGTGTAATGGTGATTATTACCCTGACCATGCTGGTGGGATTCATCATGATGGATAAAGTCCCCGTCGGACGCATCATTCTGCTGATCGTCTGGATCGGTCACATTCTGTACTTCACCAAAACAGTCGGAACACTCAAAGCACAGGCTTAATCTTGCCGGAAGGACTTCACTTCCGGCTTTTTGTATGGAAATCAGGTGGGTATCTTACAGGATTTGTGAATCACCCCCTGATATGGTGAGGTTATGAATAACTCAACGAAAAACTGTCAGATTGTTCTGGGTCCGAAGTCAATCGACCAGCTTCCTGAGCTGCTTGCCAAAGCGGGTCATAAGGTTCTGCTCGTTCATGGACACCGCCCGGTAGAAGATGGTCTGCTGGCCACCGTTCGTCTGATTCTCAATCAGGCCGGTTTCCCGCATGCCAATCTCGGTCAGATTCTGCCCAACCCCAAATATGAATCCGTCAAACGCGGCATCGAAACGGCCAGAAAAGAAGACTGCGACATTATCCTTTCGCTTGGCGGAGGTTCCACCCTTCAGTGTGCCAAGGGAATCGCCCTGGGTCTGTACTACAAGGGAGATGTCTGGGATTTCTGGACCGGAAAGAAGAAACCCAAAAAGACCGCGGTGGTTGCTTCCGTACTGACCAACCCGGCTTCCGGTGCGGAACTGAGCAGTGGATGCACGATCGTACGCAAAGGCAAACAGCGCGAAATCCATCTGCCTTCTCTGGTCTGCGATTTCGCGATTCTCGATCCTACGCTTTCGATGTATCCCTTTTATCCAACGATGAATCAGGTCTTCGGTATTTTCGAGTGTCTGTTCTTTGCCTATCTCGAAAACGAAGGCGAAAAGAGACAGACCGCCTGTGATCTGATGAAGCGCCTGTTCCAGTCGGCTGCCGGTCTGGAAAACAATATCCAGGATATCTCAGCCAGAACCGAACTCTATCAGGTCGGACTGGAAATGCATCAGAAAATCGGAAGCACAAAGATCGGATTCTCTTCTCTGGCCGACCGTCTTTCCTTTGCCTGCTCTCTGCCCGAAGGATCAGCCGCTTCTGCCCTGTTTATGGCCTGGTGCGACCTGCAGGACGATTCACTCAAAGAGCTGATTGCCCTGTGCGGTAAAGATCTCTTTGGACTGGAAGAGCCGACGTATGATCAGACCACGGACCACTTCAAAGACGTCTTTACCCAAATGCAGATGCCCCTGACCATTCCGCAAACCGGACTGGTCCTAGAGCCAGGACAGCTCAAAACCATTGCCCAGAACAAACACGAAAAGAAGCTGCTGAAAAAGGCATTAAATCCTGCTCAGACCGCTTCAGATCCTTCAGCCCGCTGAACCGGGCTGTTTTTATTGCGCACTGCGGCCTCCCCTGACTGGTCTGCCTCAATTTTTCGAGCGGTACAGACGAAGAAAACAAGAGGAACTATAATGGATTTAAAGCAATACAGAAAAAGAGGAAAACAAATGGACAACACGAAAGATTCAAAACGTTATGCCGCTGCCGTCGATATTGGCGGCACCAGCTCGCGAGTGGCTCTCTTCGATGAAGACTACAATCTGATCACTCGCACCCAGTTTCCGACGCTCTCGGATGATCCGCAGGAAAACTGCCGTCTGATCGCCGAACAGATCAATGCCTTCGACGTTCCGGTCGTTGGTGTCGGTATTTCGGTTCCGGGTATTCTGGATACCGAAAACGGATGGATGAATCTGGCTTCCAATTTTGGAGATGCCTGGATTCACTTCCCGCTGGCCAAAACCATCTCGGACCTGACCGGTGTTCCGGCATGGATCGCCAATGATGCCAACCTGGCCGCTCTGGCTGAAGCCGCTGCCGGTGAAGGAAAGGACAAGAAAATCGTTCAGTTCCTGACCATTTCCACCGGAATCGGCGGAGGTCTGATCGTCAACAAGGAGATCTTCGAAGGCGCTCATGGCTGCGGAAACGAAATTTCCAACATTGTTCTCAACAAGGATGGCGATGTACAGGGCGGTCTGCTTCCGGGTGCCGTTGAAGCCATTGCTTCGGGAACCGCCATTACACGTAAAGCCAAAGAAGCCGGTCTGAATGTCGCCCACGCCGGTGAAGTCAATGATCTGGCCGTAGCCGGTAACGAAACCGCGGCGAAAATCATGGATGAAGCCAAAGACGCACTGGCTCGCATGTTAGCCATTCTGATCGCCGTATCCGATCCGGACATCATCATTCTTGGCGGATCGGTAGCCATGAAGATTGACGGTTACGTTGAAGATGTAAAGGAAAGAACCAAAGCCCTCGTTTATCCGGTACTTCAGCCGACCGTAGATGTTCGTCGTTCAACCCTTAACGAAGACTCCGGTCTGATTGGTGCAGCCGCTCTGGCTTTCACCAAAACCGAACGCGCGTAATTCTTCATTGAACTCCCCCTAAAGACAACAACCCCGCGGATATCCGCGGGGCTGTTTTTGCTTTTTGAATTTTCCGGTACTGGTTCGATCAGTCTTTTCCGGGCGTTTCGTATCCTTCGGGGTTTTCCGACTGCCACTTCCAGGAAGATGCGCACATGTCATCGAGGTCGTATTGAGCTTCCCAGCCCATTTCCTCTTTGGCCAGATCGCACTTGGCATAGCATTCCGCAATATCGCCGGCACGTCTGGGTTTGATGACATAGGGAATCTCTTTGCCGCAGGCTTTTTCGAAAGCGTGGATGACATCGAGAACCGAGCTGCCTTTTCCGGTACCGAGGTTGTAAATCTTCAGACCGGCGCCGTGCTTGATCTGATCCAGCGCGCTGACATGGCCTCTGGCCAGATCGACGACATGGATGTAGTCACGCACACCGGTTCCATCCGGTGTCGGATAATCGTTTCCGAATACACCGACTTCTTTAAGGCGTCCAACCGCAACCTGAGCCACATAAGGGAGCAGGTTGTTCGGGATGCCTTTGGGATCTTCGCCGATCAGTCCGGATTCATGGGCGCCAATCGGGTTGAAATAACGTAACAGAATGACATTCCATTCCGGATCGGCTTTCTGTACATCCATCAGGATCTGTTCAAGCATCCATTTGGACCAGCCATAAGGGTTGGTGCAGGTACCTTTCGGGCAGGCTTCCGTAATAGGGATCTGTTCGGGATCACCGTAAACCGTTGCGGAAGAAGAGAAGATGATGTTCTTCACGTTGTGATTGCGCATCGCGTCAATCAGGTTCATCGTTCCCGAAATGTTGTTTTCGTAGTATTCGATCGGTTTTTCAACACTTTCGCCGACGGCTTTCAGGCCCGCAAAGTGAATAACCGCATCGATCTGCTCATTGTCAAATACGCGATTGAGGGCTTTTTTATTCAGAAGATCTTCGTGATAGAACTTCACCGGTTTTCCGGTAATCTTTTCTACCCGTTTAAGCGCCTTTTCGCTGGAGTTGCACAGGTTGTCCACAACGACAACTTCATCACCCGCATTGAGCAGTTCCACGCAGGTATGGCTTCCGATATATCCGGCTCCGCCGGTTACTAATACTTTCATGTCCGTGTCCTTTCTGTAGGGATAAGAATCCGTGCATTTGAAGATTACAGGGTTTCAATGAAGCGATCAAAAGCCTTTCGGCCGTTTTCGTCCGTCTTGAAGACACCCGCATCTTCCAGTACATGAGTAAATACTACTCCGATTTCGTCGTGGATGATCTGATCAATGTTGGATTCATTGAGCTCCGGATGTCTGGTTTTGACCTCTTCGGCCCATGAAGCATGAGCAGCGGTTTCGGGGTTGGCCTGAAGATTTGCGCCGGAAAGCAGGCCTTCCTTCACCAGCGCCATTTCCTTTTTCAATCGAGCGGGCAGAATGGCCAGACCCATGACTTCGATCAGACCGATGTTTTCCTTCTTAATGTGATGCCACTGTTCATGCGGATGGAAGATGCCATAGGGATGGTCAGGACTGGTGATATTGCAGCGAAGGACAAGGTCGATTTCGTATTGTCCGTCTTTTTTACGGGTAATCGGAGTGATGGTGTTATGGGGCTCACCATCATTGGCAATCACGGATACCGAAGGATCCGAATAGGCTCTCCAGGCATCCAGAATGTGATCGGCAGCGGCGATGACTTCTTCGCGGTTTTCTCCATCCAGACGGATGACGGACATCGGCCAGGCGACAATGCCGGCTTTGACGTTTTCAAAGCCCTTCATCGTAAAGCTCTTTTCCACCTGGGCTTTGGCCATCGGGAAATCGTGATGACCGCCCTGGAAATGGTCATGGGTCAGGATACTTCCGCCAACAATGGGCAGATCTGCGTTGCTTCCCAGGAAGTAATGCGGGAACAGATCGATGAAGTCGAAGAGTTTAACAAAGGTGTCATGGTTAATGGCCATGGGTACATGCTTCGAGTTGAAGACGATGCAGTGTTCGTTGTAGTAGACGTAGGGAGAATACTGAAAGCCCCAGCGGGAATCGTTGATCACGATCGGAATAATCCGGTGATTGGCTCTTCCCGGATGATCCACGCGTCCGGCGTAGCCTTCGTTTTCCACGCACAGCTGGCATTTGGGATAAGCGGCCTGTTTCAGCTTTTTAGCCGCTGCAATCGCGTCGGGGTCCTTTTCGGGTTTGGACAGGTTGATGGACAGTTCGAGTTCTCCATAAGGAGAATCACAGGTCCAGCGTTCGTCTTTCGCAATACGGTCTTTGCGAATGTAGTTGGAGTTTCTCGACAGGTCATAGAACCAGTCGGTGGCCGCTTTGGGATTTTCGCGGTACAGGTTTTCAAAATCGGCCTGAACCTGAGCGGGTCTTGGCATCAGGGTATTCATCAGTTTGGCATCGAACAGATCCCGATACGTAATGGAATCCTTAATCAGACCTTTCTTTGCCGCTTCATCGAGCAGGTCGTTGAGAATTTCGGGCAGGTCAACCGGTTTTCCATCCGGAGTCCATGCCGTTTCGTCCAGTTCATCCTGACCCATCAGATCGATCAGCAGGTTCTGTGCATAGATTCTTTCGCATTCAGGAAGCAGGCCGGTCTGCACGCCGTATTCGACCAGCTTTAAAATGGATTGATCCGTCATCATTTTCCTCTTATTGCGCTTATCAAGCGCTTTCACTT
>Cam_p2__coassemble_1954_pt1 | contig 12423 bp, 10 predicted proteins | sample Cam_p2__metabat2_low_PE_009 | metagenome-assembled genome bin Cam_p2 | reverse complement strand
AATTTCAGTTTAGGCCACATTTATCTTTGACCACCTTTAACTTTGGAGCTCCGTTCTTAATCAAGGTCGATATACACCGTTACGGTAGTTTCTCTCCATTGATTTTTCCTTACATACTGTCCGTTAGCCTTTCGGTAGGCTGCTGCCTGCTCGAAAGACAGCGGTAATTCAAAGGAAAGAGAACTCCTACCTACTTTTGATGGCCGCCTGAGCAGCTGCAAGTCTTGCGATCGGAACGCGATACGGAGAGCAGGAAACGTAATCGAGTCCAAGTCTGTCAACGAATTCGATCGAAGCGGGATCACCACCGTGTTCACCACATACTCCCAGATGGATATCCGGGCGAGTGGCGCGTCCACGGGTTGCGGCGATTTCGATCAGCTCACCAACACCTTCCTGGTCGAGTTTTGCGAACGGATCCTGTTCATAGATCTTGGCCGCATAGTATTCAGGCAGGAAGTTTCCGGCATCGTCTCTGGAGAAGCCGAAAGTCAGCTGAGTCAGGTCGTTTGTACCAAAGGAGAAGAATTCTGCTTCTTTAGCCAGTTCGCCGGCTTTCAGGGCCGCTCTCGGTACTTCGATCATGGTGCCTACATGATATTTCATGTCAGATCCTTCTTCCTTAAGGATCTTCTGGGCAGTTTCATCAACGATCTTCTTGACGTATTTCAGTTCCTTGAGATCGCCGATCAGCGGCAGCATGATTTCGGGTTCCAGATGCCAGTCCGGATGGGCTTTGTTTACGTTAAGTGCAGCACGGATCACGGCTTCGGTCTGCATTCTGGCAATACCGGGGTTGGAAACGTCCAGACGGCTTCCGCGATGACCCATCATCGGGTTGACTTCATGGAGCGACTCAACTTTTGCCTGAAGTTCTTCTGCAGGCATACCCATTTCTTTGGCCAGTTCGGCAACGTCTTCCGGTTTCTGAGGCAGGAATTCATGCAGAGGCGGATCCAGATAACGGATGGTTACCGGACGGCCTTCCATGGCTTCGTAAATGCCTTCGAAGTCCTGCTGCTGGAGGGGTTCAAGTTTGGCCAGAGCCGCTTCCATCTGTTCCGGAGTCTTGGCAACGATCATTTCGCGAATTGCTTTGATCTTGTCGCCATCAAAGAACATATGCTCGGTACGAACCAGACCGATGCCTTCAGCACCGAATTCAACGGCCTGAGCAGCATCTCTTGGGGTATCGGCATTGGTGCGAATCTGCAGTCTTCTGCGATCATCTGCCCATTTCATGAAGCGTTCGAAATCACCGGAGATTTCGGCAGGAACGGTTTTCACCGCTTCGCCATAAACTTTACCGGTCGAGCCATCAAGGGAGATCCAGTCTCCGCGTTTGAAGGTTTTTCCGTTAACGCTGAAAGTTCCGGCTTCTTCATCGATGGTGATGTCACCGGCACCGGATACGCAGCATTCACCCATACCACGAGCAACTACGGCTGCATGGCTGGTCATACCACCACGAACGGTCAGGATACCTTCGGCAGCAGCCATACCCTGGATATCTTCAGGAGAGGTTTCCAGACGAACAAGAACGACTTTCTTGCCTTTGCCTGCTTCTTCAATCGCTTCTTCAGCGGAGAAAACCACCTGACCACACGCAGCTCCAGGAGAAGCTGGAAGAGCGGAAGTGATGACTTCAGCGGATTTGAGCGCGTCGGCATCAAACATCGGATGGAGCAGAGAATCCAGCTGCTGAGGTTCAACCATCATCAGCGCTTCATCGGTAGTGATGAGGCCTTCATCAACCATATCGCAGGCGACTTTCAGAGCAGCCTGAGCGGTACGTTTGCCGTTACGGGTCTGGAGCATGAAGAGTTTGCCGTTTTCAATGGTGAACTCCATGTCCTGCATATTTTTATAATGATGTTCAAGGGTATCGCAGATTTTTACGAACTGATCGAAGGCTTCCGGAGAGATTTCCTTCAGCTGTTCGATTTTGTTCGGAGTACGCACGCCGGCAACAACGTCTTCGCCCTGTGCGTTCATCAAGAATTCGCCATACAGCTTCTTTTCACCGGTAGCCGGGTTACGGGTAAAGGCGACACCGGTACCGCAGTTGTTACCCATGTTACCGAAAACCATCATCTGGACGTTAACGGCAGTTCCCCAGTCAGAAGGAATGTCATTCTGTCTGCGGTAGTAAATCGCACGTTCGTTGTTCCAGGAACGGAATACGGCTTCGATAGCTTCCATCATCTGATCTTTCGGATCAGTCGGGAAGTCTTCTCCAAGTTCCTCTCTGTAGAACTCTTTGAAACGGGCAACGAGTTCCTTCATATCGTCAGCATCGAGGTCGAGGTCGTTGGTGATGCCTTTTTTGGCTTTGACTTCGTCAATGATTTCCTCGAAGCGTTTTTTGGAAAGTCCTTTAACTACGTCCGCGAACATCTGAATAAAGCGGCGGTAAGAGTCGTAGGCGAATCTCGGATTTCCGGATTTTTCTGCAATGGCAGCTGCTACAGTATCGTTAATACCCAGGTTCAGGATGGTATCCATCATACCGGGCATCGAAGCGCGGGCTCCGGAACGAACCGAAACAAGCAGGGGGTTGTCGGCATCGCCGAACTTCTTGCCGGTTTCCTTTTCGAGGGTATCCAGATAGTCATAGATCTGTTTCTGAATGTCTTCAGAGATCTTTTCACCGTCTTCGTAATATTTGTTGCAGGCTTCGGTTGTGATCGTAAAACCATTGGGGACAGGCATGCCCAGCTTGCTCATTTCCGCAAGGTTGGCGCCTTTTCCTCCAAGCAGTTCACGCATGTCCGCATTGCCTTCGTTGAAAAGATAAACGTATTTCTTTTCCATGCGTTTCCTCCTTAGAAATTTCTCATACCTCAACATTTTAACTTTTTTTCCCTCTTTGGAAACAACCGCTTTCATTTCTGTCTGAAAAGTTACATTTTCAGTCTCTTTCGATTGAAAAACCGGACAAATCTGTCGTTTTTCGCCCTCAATTTCATCATTTTGATAGAGGAGTACTCCGAATCCGGCCTCATTTTCGGCTTTCGGACAGACCGGACGCTTGGAACAGGAATACGGACAGCCTGAAGCGACATCCAGTTTCATCATCGTCATCATCCATTCCTGTTCCTGAGGAGACGGATCGATGGCGATCACCATCGGACGCAAAGCCAGAGAGGGATTATTCACCAGCGTATCCACGTCCTGATGGCTGATAAAACTAATAGCCTTCAACAAATCAGAAGCCTGCTCCTTTTCAAGCAGCAGACGATACAGATTGACTTCTTTCAGGTCGGCTTCCCTTTCCCGGAAGAAATTTTTGAAGGTTTTTGACCGGCGACAGCCGGGAATCGTGACGAGGTTGATCATGGAGACTCCTTTTCTGCTAAAATCACAAAGAGATTCCTGGTAAATGGAAAATGAAATGGAATGTGTGCCAAATGCAAAATTTCCTGCTTCTGGCTTTCTGATTTTCATTCTATCCGTTTCACTTTATCGCCGTCGAACGGTAAGGTATACCAAGATCACAATCATCCTGCCAAAACCGCAGGTTACGGAGGATTCCCATGAAAACGATGCTCAGCGGGATCAAGCCGACTGGTCGGCTGACCCTTGGAAACTATATCGGTGCCATCCGTGAATTCGTTAAATATCAGGACGAATACGAGATGTACATTTTTATCGCCAACCAGCATGCCCTTACCGTGCCTATTGAGGCCAAAGAGCTGAGAAAAAACACCAAAGACCTGATTGCCATTTATCTGGCCGCCGGTCTGGATCCGGAAAAAGTCACCATCTTTTTACAGAGTGACGTGCCTGCCCATGCTCAGCTTGGCTGGGTCATGACCTGTCTGTCGGGTTATGGAGAACTGCAGCGCATGACGCAGTTCAAGGACAAGATGGCCAAACAGGAAAACGGCATTACCGCCGGTCTGTATACCTACCCTGCTCTGATGGCGGCCGATATTCTGCTTTATGATCCGGATTATGTTCCGGTTGGTGTGGACCAGAAGCAGCATGTTGAACTGACCCGCGATCTGGCCGAACGCTTTAACAAGCGCTATTCCGATACCTTCAAACTGCCTGAACCGCTGGTCACCAAAGTCGGTGCCAAGGTTTATGACCTGCAGATTCCCAACAAGAAGATGTCCAAGTCAGAATCCAATCCCAAAGGCGTGATCGATCTGCTCGATGATCCGGCAGCTGCCCGTAATAAAATCAAAGGCGCGGTCACCGATTCTTTGGGTGTTGTCCGCTTTGATCCGGAAAACCAGCCCGGGGTCTCCAACCTGATCACGATTCTTTCTGCACTGACTGGTGAAGAAATTCCTTCTATCGTTGAACGCTATGAAGGCAAAGGCTATGGTGATCTGAAAAAGGAAACCGGAGATGTCGTCTTCAATTTCCTTACCGATCTGCAAAACCGCTACAAAGAAATCGTCTCCAGCGGAAAGGTCGATGAAATCCTCAAGGAAGGCGCCAGACGCGCTTCCATCAAGGCCAACAAAAAAGTAGCCAAAGTCTACCGCAAAATCGGTCTGACCCTCTAATCTCGCTTTCCAGCTTCCTTCGGGAAGCTTTTTTACTATTCAAAAACCCTGTGGACTACAGAGATCCACAGGGCGTAGGTTTTCGGTTTCAATAGCAGAAAATGGATTATTCAAAAGTCCAGGTTGTAGTGGCGATCGCCTTTAAAGCGGCGCCGGGACGTTTGAGCTGATCGAGAAATTTCGGATAGCTGCCTTCTGTCCAGTCGACGGGATCACAGGTCTGAATCGATGGCTGAACGCCGTCTCTTTTTTCCTGAATGAATTCGACCGACACACAGGAAGGATGGAATTTACCCAACTGCATACCGATGGCTTCCGCCTCAGCTCTGGCTTTGCTGAGAGCCGTCTGACACAGAGCGGTAAAATGAGCCTGCTCATCCTTCATATAAAAAGAGGTGGATAATTCCGTCGCAAAGGGCATGGATAAAATGCATTGCCAGATCCGCTTGAGCAGTTCGAGATCACAGTCTCCTGCTGCCTTCATTTCCAGTCTGGCGCACTGCTTCTGCTCATCATCTTTTGAAAGAGATTCGAGATCTTCCATGGAAAAGGAAGCAGGATCGATGCCCAGATTCTGGAGCGAGCCCAAAAGCTGGTCTGCGGATTCCTGGAGCTTGCGCAGGGAGGCCGGCATTGACAGTCCTTCACAGCGAAGATTCAGCGTGATTTCCATACCATCAAAGGCACAGAAGTCTTCCGCCTCTGTCTTTAAAACAACGTTCGTCATAGTATTCGTCACCTTTCAGTATGATCTTATACGGACAGATAAGATTGTTTATATATAGACAAAGCTCCGGAAAATTCCAGGCTTTGGAATGTCCTATGGATGAGTTCCCGGACGGGAAGATTCCATTCATATGCAGGATTCGAGAGAGACGACAATCGTGATTTCAATCATGAAGGCTCTCGTTAATGCGTACAAACTCCCTTCGGCACCCCCCTTTTTGCCGAACGGAAAAATCTTAAGATTATCTTATTATTTTGCGAAATGCTTTTCAATCCCTTATATAAAGCTGTCTAACTCGTATTAAATTACTTTCGAAGATTTCGAAGCGTTTTTTACCATTTGTTCGTCCTGTCCACAGCCTGACCGGCTTATTTTCTTCTTCTTTTTTACGCTTTGCATCGAAAATGATCATTGAATTTTCGCCAGGGATCTGCAGAACCATGGAACAGAATCTGCCGGAAAATCATGATTTATTCGTTTTTTCATGACTTTGCGATTTTCTTCGGGCGGACAGTTGTCAAATGTACTGAATGTGATTATTGTACTTATTGTAATAGTACATTAGGAGCAAGTTATGGAACTTGAAATTGTTTTAGATCTCCACGCGGATATCCCCATTTATGAACAGATCCACAATCAGATCCGTGATCAGATTCTTTCCGGGAAGCTTCCGGCCGGCCAGTCCATCCCGAGCATGCGCGCTCTTGCCAAAATGCTTCGGGTGAGCGTTCTGACGGTTCAGAAAGCCTACGAAATCCTTCGGGAAGAAGGCTATATCGAATCCATGGTCGGACGCGGCACCATTGTCGCCGAAGTTTCGAAAGAAAGGATTCTGGAAACCAATCGGCAGGAAGTCGAAAACCTCCTGCTGGAAGCCTGCAGGAAAGCCATCAGCAGCCAGATTTCCCTGGAAGAGATGAAATCCATCATGGAACTGTTTTATCAGGAGGAAATGAAATGAACGCCATTCGCGTTGAAAAGCTCAATAAATCCTTTAAACACTTTTCCCTTAAAGACATCACTTTCACTGTTGAACAGGGCAACGTCGTTGGTCTGGTCGGTGAAAACGGCTCGGGAAAAAGTACCATTATGAGATGCCTGCTCAACCAGGACATCCCCTCTTCCGGAACCATCGAACTGCTGGGCCAGAATGCTTCCACCTCGATTGATGTGCATAACGAAATCGGAGTTTCCTATGATTCCTGTCCGTTTCCGGATAACTTCACCGCCAAAGACATTGATGCGGTGCTTGGCAGAGTTTATAAAAACTGGAATACCAAACGCTTCTTCTCTCTTCTCGAACAGTTTCATCTGCCCCTCGATCAGAAGCTCAAGGAAATGTCTCGGGGCATGAAAGTCAAAGTCATGCTTTCAACCTGTCTGTCTCATCAGGCCAGACTCTTATTGCTTGATGAGGCGACCGCCGGATTGGATCCGGTGGTTCGTGAAGAGATTCTCGATATGCTTCTGGAATTCATGAACGAAGAAGACCACTCGATTTTCATGACCAGCCATATTACCTCGGATCTGGAAAGAATCGCGGACTATATCCTTTTCATTCAGGATGGAGCGATCGTATTTGAAGAGTCGAGAGAGAACATGGAACGTTATGGTCTGGCTCGACTGACTTCCGAACAGATCGGCTTTATCGATCCCGATCTGGTGCTTACCATACGTCATCAGCCGATGAATACCGAGCTGCTGATCAAAGACCGGGCGGAATTCAGACGCCGTTATCCGGATTATGTCATCGAACCGGCATCCATTGACGATGTCATCCTCATGCTGACTAAAGGAGAATCATTATGAAAGGATTAATCTACAAGGATCTGCTTTCACTCTATAAAACACGGGTTCTGCTGCTGACCATTGCGATTGTCGGATGCGCCATCATGTTATATTTCGACGTTTCCGCTTCCCTGTTCACCTTCCTGGCCATTTTTCTGGCCATGCAGGAGATCAGTCTGATCAGCCCGGAAAAAGCCTGCGGGTGGAAACTGTTCCAGACTGCGCTGCCGGTTTCCCGTAAAAGTGCGATCTACGAAAAGTATTTCATGACCCTCGCTTATGGTCTGGCCGGATTTCTGATCGCTCTGGTGGTTTATCTGATTTCGGGTGGAAAGTTCAATGAGGATTTTACGATTAATGCCCTAATCTGTATCTGCTTTCTTTGCCCACTGACCGCCGTCGCACTTCCTCTGGCGATTCGCCTGCCGATTTCGCAGTTCTTTCTGGCTATGCTCGGCGGATTTCTGATTCCGGCTCTGGTCATTGCGTCCTGGTCTGTACAGATCGGCTATGATCCACAGACCATGACTCTCGACATGCATATTCCCTACCTTGCCGGATGTGCAGTTGCCTGTGTGGTATTGATGATTGTTTCGATGATCGTCATGCCCATCTGGCTCTCTCGTACCGATCAGAACTGATTATCGATCCAAAACGTTCAGCATTCATTCTTCGCTCCTGATTGCAGGAGCGTTCTTTCTGTTCAGCCATGAAAAAACAGCTCTTTAAAGAGCTGTAATCAGTACCTTAGTTCTGGTTTCGTCTTTTGGCCAGTCGGTCAGCGACCAGTTGCTTGAAGATTTCTCCACGGACTTCGTAGTTTTTGAACTGATCAAAAGAGGAGGTCGCCGGGCAAAGCAGAATGACTTCTCCCGGTTTGGCTTCTTCAAGCGCTTTGTCCAGAGCCTGTTCCATGGTCTGGCAGGTTTCGGTTCGAGTGAAGATATCTTTGAACTGGTCTTCGATCTGTCCAAATGCGTAACATTTGGCAATTCGATTATCAAAAGTCTTTAACACCGAATAGTCGATTCCCTTATCCTTGCCGCCCGCAAGCAGGCGAATACCCTGATCAAAACTGCTTAATGCCGCGCTGGCGGAATGGGTATTGGTGGCTTTGGAATCGTTGTAGATGCGAACGCCATCGATCTCATCAACGTATTCGATGCGATGCTCGACGCCTTTGAAGTTTTTGATCACTTCATCAATCGTTGTTGCGGGAACCCCAAGATGATAAGCCATGGCCGCAGCCATCATGGCATTGGCCAGGTTGAAACTGCCAACCAGCTTGAGGTCTTTGACTTCAAACAGAACAACATCGTCCAGCATCGCTTTTCCATCCTCAACACGAAGATTGGCGTTGGGATCACTCAGCGAGAAGTCAATGATCTGACAGGGCAGATTCTGAGCCCGTTTCATGATTTCGGGATCATCGAGGTTACGGATGAAATAATCCTGCGGTCCTTCATTCATCGCAATGCGAAATTTCGAGGAATAGTAGTCTTCCAGCGAATCCATGTAGTCCAGATGGTCAGGGGCCAGATTGGAAACCACGCTGATATGCGGTCTGAATCTCTCAATGCCCAGCAGCTGGAAGTTGGACAGCTCAAGAGCTACCGGAACTTTTCCTTCGGGAGCATTCAAAACGATTTCCGAGAGCGGAACGCCGATATTGCCCGCAACCTGAGCTTTCTCATCATGAGCCTTTAACATTTCATAAAGCAGGGTTGTGATGGTGGTTTTGCCATCGGTACCCGTGATGGCTCCATATTCAAAGTCGGGATACGCCGCGCGATAGGCGGTTTCGATTTCGGTATAGATGGGCACGCCTTTTTCCTTAAAATAAGCGACCAGTGGAGCACGATACGGAATTCCGGGGTTCTTGACGATAAAGGCATAGTCTTCGTCTTTGAGAAATTCGGGATGCCCGCCTCCATATACCGCAATTCCCAGATCCTCGAGTTCTTTCTGTTCGGGGATCTCTTTCATATCGGTCAGAATCACATCGTATCCTTCCCGTTTGAGCAGTTTCGATGCGGCTACGCCCGAACGGGCCGCGCCGATCACTAACACTTTTTCCATAATCTTCCTTCTTCTTCTTTTGGCTTAAACCATAGAGCCGAGCCAGATGGCGATAATGGCGAAGAATGCGTCATAGAGCCAGAAAACGAGGTCGACCTTGTTTTCGCTCCAGCCCTTCTTTTCAAAATGATGATGCAGCGGAGCCATCAGGAATACCCGACGATGCGTCCGTTTGTAATGAAGGACCTGAATGATGTCCGAAAGCGTCTCGGCAATGAAAACCACACCGGCAACGATCAGGAACACTTCCATCTGGGTCATCAGGGCTGCACAGGCCAGCAGTCCGCCCAAAGCCAGAGAACCGGTATCGCCCATGAACACTTTGGCCGGATGCAGATTGAAGCGAAGATAGCCAATCAGCGCAAAAATCACCATGAGCAGAATGGCTGCTCCTTCGCTGTTACCCTGCCATACCATGTAGCAGATAAAAGGAATCAGCGTAATGGAACAAAGACCTGCGCAAAGACCATCTACGCCATCCGAGAGATTGACCGCATTGGTCGTTCCCGCAAACATGAAGACGATCAGACAGAAGAACAGCCATCCGGGCAGTGTCCAGGTAAATCCGTTCATCAGATAAATCGTGATGGTCTCTTCTTTCATGTAGAAAACCGTTAAAACTACCGCCAGTGCCACCTGCAAACCAAGCTTGAGCCAGGGTTTGAGGCCGACGTTGGAATGGCGGACCACAATCAGATAATCATCCACCGCACCGATCAGCCCAAAGCCCAGATAAGCTGTCCAGAGCATGCCGGCGGTAAATGTCCATTTTAATGGAGAGAACAGGGTGAAAATGGCGTAAACCGCAAAAGGAATGACGGTAAAAGCCAGACCACCCATGGTCGGCGTACCGGTCTTGGCCTGATGTGAAGCCAGACCTTCTTCCCTTTCTGTCTGTCCAAATTTCAGTCTTCTCAGATACCCGATCAACCGGGGCATCAAAGCAAGCATTCCTCCAAGGGTTAAAACACCCATCCCGATGGCCCAGGCGGCAAGGGTCCAGTTGACAGGCTGTAATTCGTTCATAACATTCACCATCCTCAATAGAAACGCAAAAATTATAGCACAGGCACTGTTTTCTCCCTGAGGTAAAGCGAAAAGCCATAAATATGGCTTTTTGCAGGGGTTCAGGACTTCCAAACCGGCCAAAACGCGTTACAATACCACAGGTTCAATTCAATTTCGGTTCGTTTTTCCAACCGGAATTCATGGCCCAAAGCACGGGCGCTTTTGATGCGCTCACCCTTGAATTTTCACAAACCCGATGATAGTATGTTTGAGTGATTGCGTAACAATCACAGTTGGAGAAGGAGGGATTGGAATGTCTAGAAAGTGTGCGATCTCTGGTAAAGGACCGATGTCCGGAAATAAACGTTCTCACTCCATGAGAGCTTCCCGCCGTAAATGGAACGTGAACCTGCAGAAAGCAACAGTTATGGTTGACGGAAAACCTGTTAAGGTTAAAGTCGCTGCAAGAACGCTGAGAACACTGAAAAAACAGGGAGCCATTTAATTCCCTTTAAGCTGCCAAGCGCGGCTTTTTTTCTTCCTTCCGCAAACCGGAAGGTTTTTTTTATGCTTTTTGCGTTCATAATCATCGTAAACCGCAAGATATTGGAGGTCTGTATGTTTGACTCAATCAATCCCGAACTGCGCACAACCATTTTTCCCGTCCCCTTTAACGCTCTGACGATTTATGGATCCCGAATCGTTCTGCCTCTTGGTAATCGGTTGATGTTACCGGTAAAAGGCGTGCGCAAAAGCCACTTTATCTTTGAACAGGAAGGTTTTACCCCCATGAAGGTGCTGGTGCTTGAACCGGAAAATTGCAGGGAAGAGATGCCTTTGCTTATCGATGTGCATGGTGGCGCTTTTGCCTATCCCGTCGCACACAGTCAGATCTTTCTGGCCAGTCTGTATTGCCTGAAAGCCGGATGCAAAGTCTTTATGCCGGATTATCCACTGGCTCCTCAGGCCATCTATCCGACTGCACTCCATGTGCTGATGGCTTTTTACCGATATGTTTTCGATCATCAAAAACAACTTGGCATTGAACCAGGAAAGATCGCTTTAGCCGGAGACAGTGCCGGGGGTAATCTGGCTGCCCTGATGACTTTACATGCCCAAAAGGAAGGATTACCTCTGCCCTGTGGACTGATGCTGATTTATCCTGCTCTGGATGCGACCATGAGTACGGAATCGATGAAGAAATACCGCATTGCCCCGATATGGGATGGAAAGAACAATCAAAAACTCTGGAACTTCTATTGCCCGAATCCCAGCCTTCGAAAAGAAGCTTCCCCACTCCTCTGGCCCATCCATACGCCGTTTCCAGCCACCTATGTGGAGACCACGGAGTTTGACTGCCTGCATGATGAAGGAGTTCTCTTTGCTCGCAAGCTGAAAGAAGCCGGAATTCCCGTCGAACTTAATGATACGAAGGGGACCTATCATGGATATGACATCCATGATCACTCTTCCATCGCCCTGTACAACACCGCAAAACGCATTCGCTTTCTGCGCCGGATTTTTGCGGATCCTCAAAACGGGAAATAAGGAAAAAGAATAAAAGGAACAAAAAAAGAAGCTGCTAGATGCCCTTGTGGTTTGCAGCTTCCGCATACACTCTCCGTTCAATGATCGGGGAGTTTTCTTTTGCATATTCGTTTTCAAGATAGTCGTAATACGCACCCGGGGTGATGATTCCTCTTAAGGAAAGAACATCCGCTCCAATGCTTCCCAGAATCACTTCACTGAACAGCACGCAATTATCTCCGGCCGCCCAATACGTCTTGAAGGGTCCGCGACGAAGCTTGTAAAACTTGGCTCCTGTACGGTAATGCAGACGACACGGGTAGTCGGATTCAAGATCTCCGAGCTCATTGCCCTGCTTCTTTTCCAGATCGCAATACCAGCGATAGGAGCGGTCTTTAAGATCCTTCAGACAGGCTTCGATCTTTTCATCCTGTTCAGGAGTGGTCAGAATCGAATACTCGAAAATCGTATTGTGTTCGTGGCGAACGATGTTATCCAGATACACGTCATCCGGGACGGTGAAATAGACCCCGTCTCCAAGCATCGTAAAGAACCGTTCGCTTTTGGCATCATAATTGCCATACGAATAGACCATGCCCTTCCACGAAAAGGAAAAGTGGCCGATTTTCTGGAAACCTTCGGGTCCAATATGCACCATCGCCCGCAGCTTGACCGGATCATCGCGCTTGATGCTTTCCAGCTCATAACTCTGTCCGACACGAAATTTCTCGTTGATCTTCCGAACCGCAAAATCGGGAAGAATCGTCGCCAGCA
>Cam_p2__coassemble_1952_pt1 | contig 12431 bp, 10 predicted proteins | sample Cam_p2__metabat2_low_PE_009 | metagenome-assembled genome bin Cam_p2 | reverse complement strand
CATAGTAGTCAGCAGCAGCCCATGCAGCGGCCATGGAAACTGCCAGAGTAGCGTTGGCGCCGAGGTTGGATTTGAAATCTGTTCCATCGAGCTCAAGCATTGTTTTATCGATCAGGATCTGGTCGGTAACGTCCATGCCGATGATGGCCGGAGCGATTTTGGTGTTGACGTTGGCTACCGCTTTCGTGGTGCCTTTTCCGAGATAACGGCTCTTGTCACCGTCACGAAGTTCGAGAGCTTCTCTTTCACCGGTAGAAGCGCCGCTAGGTACCATTGCACGTCCATAAGCGCCGGATTCAGTGGTGATTTCGCACTCTACAGTCGGGTTTCCGCGGGAATCGAGGACTTCGCGTGCGTAGACATCCGTAATAATTGGCATTTTGAAAATTTCCTCCTTTGCCTTCTATACGTTCAGATTATATCACAGCCACCTGTTGATACGACAACGACCTCCGTATTCCCGGATGGTTTCCCTGGCAAACAAAAAAACTGATTTATGGCCTACCTTAGGCAGATTGAAGTGCCTGCTCAAAACGCTCGGTGATCTTTTCGCTCTGATCGGCATCCTCGTCGCTCAAAACAATTCGAAAGGCGGCAACCCCTTCATTTCTGAGCGCTTTCAGTTGATCGATCCGATCGATCGGCTCCTCATCAAAAATCTGCATCTGGCAATCCGGATTGCCATAAAGAAAGGCCTTCTTTCCATCCTTTCCCTTCAGCTCATAGCGATGCATTCGACATCTGGCACAGTTTTCTCTGGTTCCATCAGCAAGGGTCGTATTGATTGAACAATGGTTCATGATCATCAGTCGTGGCTTTTCGTAAACCGTCACGATGGCAGGAGCTTCAAAGCCATAACGCTGCTGAAAAGCCTGAAGCATGGCCTTTCGACCTTCATCGCTGAGTTCTTCGGCCAGAACGCCTCCCTGATACCCCATTTCCAGAAGGGCGGCCAGCGCGTAGGAGTTGGTCAGATTCATCTTTTCTACGATCTTTCCTTTTCCCAGATGATCGGTAATCTCATCTTCATCATGAATCAGACTGCCTTTATGGCGAACGCCTTTGAGCGGAAATTCACTGATCTGCACCAGATCGGCATCGAGAATCTGCTCAGGGCGCATAATTTCTTCAAAACTGAAAAGGGGTTCCGGTTTTTCGGGATGGAAGTCATATTCCTTTTCGACAATCGGCTTCTTTGCCATTCGCAATGTACCCAACTCTTCAATAGCGGCTCGACGCATCTCATTGAGCTCCCCGTTTCGGATAAACACGTTTTGAGGCAGATCGAATTCCACCTGTTCGACTCTGGCCCAGGTATCGCCGGTTTTCTTCAGACTCTTTTCCAGCTGTTCTCTCGAACTTGGGGCTTTCTGCGCCGCCTGAAGGGGTTCACCCTGAATGCGAACCTGATGGTTACCATCCGAGAGTTCCAGAATCAGTGGTTCGCCAATGCCTTTTGCAGAAAGCTTCATGCTGACCGGGGCCTGAAGAACGGTATCCCGTACGGCTTTTTCGACTTCCTGATTCTGTACAAAAGAAGAGGTCTTTCGTACTTCTGATCCGGCATGGACAAAGGCCGGAACTTTGACTTCGACAATCTCCCCGGCTCTGGCCGAAGAGATCAGCTTGCCCTGTTCATTAAAGATGAAGTTGGCGATCTGGCCGGTGGATTCATGACCTTTGACAAAGCGCAGACCATCATTCTGATGCAGATCGGCACTCAGATGAATTCTGACTTTGTCCTTCGAGGCGGAAAGAACGGTTCCAACAGGTACGCCCTGATGGTTGGAGGTGACCGGATTCATCAGCTCCAGCCCTTTCTTTCCAAAGGCATGACCCAGTGTATAGCCACGATTGAATGCCGTCTGCATTTCCCGAATATCCTGGCTGGTCACTTCATAGCCATCGACCGCTTTTCGGGCGACTCTGGCACTTTCATAAACATATTCCGGGGACTTCATTCGTCCCTCGATTTTCAAAGAGTAAACACCGGCTTTGACCAGATCCTTGATTCGGTTCAGAACGGACAGATCCCGAGGAGAAAGCAGGAACGCGTCTTTGGTGGAAACGGGTTTTCCATCTTCAAGCAGTGTGTATTCCATCCGACACGGTTGGGCACAGGCGCCTTTGTTTCCCGATCGGTTGTAACGAACCTGTGAAAAGCGACACTGACCGGAATAGGAAATACAGAGCGCGCCATGGACAAACGCTTCCAGCTCCATTCCGGTTTTCGCACAGGCTTCAATTTCTTCAAGCGTGGCTTCTCTGGCCAGTACAACGCGCTTAATGCCAAGTTTTCGAAGCTGTTCAATCTGGGTGGGTGAATTCACCGAAAGCTGGGTCGAGGCATGCAGTTCGAGTTCGGGCAGTCGGTGATGAAGCAGATGAATCAGGCCGAGATCCTGAATGATCAATGCATCCACTCCGGCTTCATGAAGAGCTTTAGCCTGCTCATAGGCCTGTTCCATCTGATCTTCTTCAATCAGGGTATTCATGGTGATATAGACTTTTCGTCCGGCCAGATGAGCCTGATCGATGATTTTACGCGCTTCATCCAGTGAGAAGTTTTTCGCGTAGGCTCGTGCTCCAAAAGTCGGAAGGGCAAAATAAACCGCATCGGCTCCAGCCGCAAACGCTGCATCCAGTGCTTCTCGATTACCGGCAGGCGCCAGTACTTCCGCTTTCAGGCGGGGATGAATCGGTTTTGCTTCCCGAATTGCCAAAGCTTCCGGTTGCTGTGGTCTGACGGGCGTTTTCCGGTAATCTGATGTGGATTTCGTCTGTGGTCTGGAAGGCGTTGTTCTTTTTGTTGCCTTTCGATGGGTTTGAGTGATCTGCTTTCCGCTCTTTTTCATAAGTCCTCATCCTTTCGACGATGTTGAATTCGCGTTTATTATCGGACAGAAAAAAGGCAGAGTCGAATGTTCAACTCTGCTGTTTGCGTTCGTAAAATTTCATGATGGCCTGGAAGGTTTCTTCCGAAATCACATGCTCAATGCGGCAGGCATCTGCCTGGGCCGTATCAAGATCGACGCCAATGTCCGTTAACATCTCGGTAAAGAAGACGTGTCGGGCATAGGTGCGGGTTGCGATTTCCTTCCCCTTATCCGTAAGCATCAAATACTTGTTGGGTGTGGTTTCAATCAGACCTTCTTCGGTAAGGACCTTGACCGCATGGGAAACAGACGGCTTGGAAAATCCGAGATAGCTGGCCACATCAACGGATCGAACATGTTCAAGCTGGGTGGATAAGACAAGAATCGACTCGAGATAATCTTCAACGGATTCAGTCAGCTTCAGATCTTTTTTTTCGGTGTGCATAGTTAAAGTTTAGTTTCAGCTAACCAAAAGGTCAACCTTTGGCTGTGATCCCCCTGTTCTGGTCCGTGAAAAAACAATCTTTTCGGATTTATACTGGTAATCAACAGAAGCTTATTACCGCTTGAAGACCTTGAAGAAAAGGAGAACGCTTATGCAGGTCACTACCCTTGGCTATATCCAGAAAGATCATCAGCTGCTCATGCTCCATCGCATCCGCAAGAAAAACGATCTCAACCACGAAAAATGGATCGGCATTGGAGGAAAGCTTGAAAACGGAGAAACCGTGCTGGAATGCATGAAACGAGAATGCTTCGAGGAAACCGGACTGACCTGGCATGATCCTACCCTCAAAGCGCTGATCACCTTCAATTTCAAAGATAATCCGGACGATATTGTCTTCTCGGAGCTGATGGCTCTCTATACCGGTTGCGATTTTTCAGGAGCGCTGAAAGAATGCGATGAAGGAACACTGGAATGGGTCAGCATGGATCGAATCGGATCGCTCAATCTCTGGAAGGGAGATCGAATCTTCCTTTCTTTGATGCTTGAAGAGCAGGAGATGTTCTATTTGCGTCTGGACTATCTGGGCGATGAGCTCTTACGAGCCGAACTGAATGGAAAGCCCGTGGATCTGAGCGATCCGCGCTGGTTGTAAGGAAAACAACGACGAGCCGCGAAAGATAAACTTTCGCGGCTCGTTTGATTTTAAAAATGAAAGTGCAGGGTTTACTTCTTCAGTTCCTTGATCTTTTCCCAGGGCAGAGTGGGATCACCGAAGTGTCCATAGTTGGTGGTTCTGCGGTAGATCGGTTTTCTTAAATCAAGCTCATCGAGGATATTGCCGACTTCAAAATTGAAGTTCTTGTTCACGATATCCATCATCTCTTCATCACTGACCTTACCGGTACCAAAGGTATCCACGCAGATGGATACAGGTTCCTTGCGACCGATCGCATAAGCCACTTCAACTTCGGCTTTATCGGCCAGACCGGCTGCAACCAGGTTCTTGGCTACCCAGCGAGCATAATACGCTGCGGAACGGTCAACCTTGGTGGGGTCTTTGGACGAGAAGCATCCGCCACCGATATGGCCCATGCCACCATAGGTGTCGCAGACAATCTTACGTCCGGTCGTACCGGAATCGCCAAACGATCCGCCGACCACGAATGATCCACTCGGGTTGATGAAGTATTTGGTTTTGTCATCAAGCATATCCTTCGGGATGACGGGATCAATAACTTCCTTCATTACGAGCTTTTTCAGATCTTCCTGGCTGATGTCTGCAGAATGCTGGGTGGAGATGACAATCGTGTCAATACGAACAGGCTTGTCATCCTTGTACTCTACGGAAACCTGCGTCTTGCCATCGGGTTTGAGCAGATCCGGATGCTGTCTTCTGACTTTGGTCAGCTGACGGGAAAGCTTGTGCGCATAGTAGATCGGAGCCGGCATGTATTCATCGGTTTCGTTGGTGGCATAACCGAACATGATGCCCTGGTCACCGGCTGCAACTTCAAGATCCTTCTTATCTTTCTTATTTACCGCGTTGTGAATTTCGGGGGACTGCTGACGAACAACGACGGTCACATGATAGTCTTCGGGATAACCGATTTCCTTCAGTACTTTTTTGGCAATGCCTTCATAATCGATTTTTGCTTTCGTATTGGCTTCGCCATAGACGAGGATGAAATCGTCTTTGATGGTGGCTTCTACAGCCATGTTGGAATACGGATCCTGACTGAGCGCTTCATCGACAATGGAGTCGGCGATCAGATCGCAGACTTTATCGGGATGGCCTTCCGTAACGGATTCACTGGTAAAGATATAGTCCTTCATAATCAATGTCCTTTCTGCAATAAAAAACGGCATACTCCCGTATACCGATCCGCTTTCCTGTTTCGTTATCGAAATCAGCAGGACCACCTTACGAGAGGTTGGTGCGGTTTCGCAGAGCTGATCCTCTCCACCGCTCTTGATGACGTTTAGGCATATTATAGTGCACTTCCCAATTTTGACTTCAGACAATGCATAACAATTGACTAAGCTTCAAAAAACGCCAAAAAATCCCGCCATGAGTATTCATGACGGGAGAGGGAAAGCGAAACGGCTCAGTGAGACTCGATGGGACTCCAGCAGGCATACAGATCCATGGCTCCTTCGACTTCCATGCCAGGCTCTGCGTTCAGTGAACACTGTTCATCAAGAGCCCAGCCATCGAAGGTATACCCTTCTCGTGAAGGATCTTCCGGCCATTCCAGAGGCTGCTGGTAGGTGTATTTCTGCGGCGAAACATCGCTTCCGCCGCGGGGATGGAAGGTGATCACGAAACCGCCGTTACGGCTTCCCGCAAACACAAGGAGGAGGAGAGCAAGAATTCCGGCGAGAATCACGATGCCCAGGGTTCGGGTGGAAAGGTTGAGATTTTTATACAGACCGCCATCAGAGACATTCTGAGGGGATGTTTCGTTTTCGGGTTTAGGCATAAGCAGGTTTATTCAGGTTATTTCTTGGATAAATACTTCCGCATGTCAATTGCGCAGGCAACCAGAATGATTACACCCTTGATGATGTACAGGTAGTTCTGGTCAACCATCAGGTAGTTCAGACCGGTAAAGATAATCTGCAGCAGTAAAACGCCAATGACAATTCCGGAAATACGTCCGGTACCACCGACGAAGGATACACCACCAATTACGCAGGCCGCAATGGCATCACACTCGTAGTTGAAACCGGTGTTGGCGTTTACGGAAGCGATACGCGCACCATCGATGAAACCGGTCAGGGCATACATGATACCGGCAAGAACGAACACCATGATGATGGTGCGGGATACGTTAACACCGGATACGGTGGCCGCTTCTTCGTTGGAACCTACCGCAAACATGTTTTTACCGAAGGTGGTTTTGTTCCAGATCACCCACATCAGGGCAATCAGGATCACCGCATACAGTACGTAGAACGGAACTTTGGCATCGCCAAACGAGATGAGCGTGCCGTTGACCAGATCACGGTAAGCCGGATCAAATCCGGACAGGGTCTGACCGTTGTTGATACCGAAGTTGAGGTAGATCAGGATCAGACCATAGGTGATCAGCTGAGTGGCCAGGGTTACGATAAAGGGATGGAGCTTGAACTTGGCTACGGAGAAACCGTTGATAAAACCAATAGCGGCGCAGACGGCCACAGCGGCCAGCAGCGGAACGATAATGGGGAGCGGTTCAAGACCCGGGAAAATACGGTTGTTGGTTACCGACATGGAAGCGATGATTACCGCGGCCAGACCGACCATTCGGCCTGCGGAAATATCGGTTCCGGTCAGAACGATACATCCACCGATACCCAGCGCGATCGGCAGCTTGGCAGCGGTCAGGTTGATGATGTTAACGATCGAGCGAACGGAGAGGTATTTCGGTTCGCGGATCGAGATGAAGATGAACGCGATCAGGATAATGATGTACATCGCGTTGTTCAGCAGCAGGTTGGTAATGGCACGCTTTTTATCCTTGGCGTCCATCGCTTTGTAGTTATCGAGCCACTGTCCAATGCGGCTGCGTTTACGGATTGTCTGTTCTTTCATGAAGTTCTCCTATTACACATATTTCGCGGCCAGGGTCATGATTTCTTCCTGGTTGGTCGTATCCGCATTGACTTCGCCGGCCAGGCGTCCGCCGGACATGACGAGAATCCGGTTGCATACACCTAAGAGTTCCGGCATTTCCGAGGAAACCATCAGCACGGTTTTGCCCTCGTTGGCCAGCGAGCTGATAAGCTCATAAATTTCGTATTTCGCGCCGACATCGATACCACGCGTCGGTTCATCAAGCAGCAGAATTTCAGGTTCAGTCAGCAGCCAGCGTCCAAGAATAACTTTTTGCTGGTTACCACCCGAAAGAGAGGAGATTTTCGTCTTCTGGGAAGGCGTTTTGATGTGCATGGCCTGAATGGACCAGTCGGTATCCTTTTTCATCGCCGCATCGGAAAGCAGTCCGCCGCGGGTGTAGTTTTTCAGGTTGGCGATGGTCGTGTTGGCCATGATATCGAGGATGCCGAAGATACCGTTGGCACGACGTTCCTCGGTCAGCAGCGCAAAGCCGTTTTTTACAGCTTTGGCCGGGGAGCTGTTCACGATTTCCTTACCGTGCAGCTTGAGCGTGCCCTCTTTGCGGGTCGCAAAACCGAAGATGGTTTCGAGCAGCTCGGTTCTTCCTGCGCCATCCAGACCGGCAATACCGACAATTTCGCCCTTGTGCGCTTTGAAGGAAACATCCCTCAGGTTGTTGTAGAGCGCGGTAAGATTCTCGACTTCCAGGGAGATTTCGTCTTCGACCTTGTTGGTCTTGGGAGGGAAACGGTTGGTGAGTTCGCGTCCGACCATCAGTTTGATGATCTTGTTCATGTCCATATCTTCTACAGACTCAGTCGCGATCCACTGGCCATCTCGCATGACAGTGATTTCATCGGAGATGCGCAGGATTTCGTCCATCTTATGAGAGATGTAGATGATCGCTACGCCCCGATCGCGAAGCATATTGATAATTTTGAACAGGTGTTCAACTTCTTCCTCGGTCAGAGAGGAAGTCGGTTCGTCGAATACGATGACTTTGGAATTGAAGGAAACCGCCTTGGCGATTTCAACCATCTGTCGAGTGGCCACCGGCATGGTGGACATGATAGTTTTGGGATCTACGTCGATTTCAAGATTCGCAAAGACATCTTTGGTGTCCTTATACATTTTCTTTTCATCAACCAGTCCCATCTTTCTGGGATAACGGCCGAGCCAGATGTTGTCCTGAACGTTTCTTTTCAGGGCCTGGTTGAGTTCCTGGTGCACCATTGCCACACCGCTCTCCAGGGCTTCCTTCGAGTTTTTAAAATTGATCTCGTTTCCATCGAAGATGATCGTTCCATCATCACGGTTATAAACACCGAACAGGCATTTCATCAGCGTCGATTTACCGGCACCGTTTTCACCCATCAGGGCGTGAACGGATCCGGCACGGACATTGAGGGAAACACCGTCAAGCGCTTTAACACCCGGGAATTCCTTGTTGATGTTTTTCATTTCCAGCACAACAGGGTGGGCTTTTTTCCAGGCTTCGTCGTGTATGACGGGGTTTTTCATGACCTTTCCGGCAGTCGATGGAGTGGAGTTTGTCTTTTCCTTTTCCATGGAATGTCCTTTCTAAAGCTCTGCTCTGTCTCAAGAAAATCAGCCACGGTTTTCCGCGGCTGATGTGAAGCAGATCTGGTGTTGAAGTTCTTACTGAGCAGTGTATTCGGAGTAAGGAATGTTGATTCGCCAGGTGCCGATCACATTGTCTGCGTCGAGGCCTTCGAATTTGTCCTTGTCGCCGAGCATGTTTTCTACCATTGTGCAGAGTGCGCTAGCCATACCTTCACCATCCTGTTTAATGGTTCCGGTCATTTCGCCGTTGTCGATTGCGGTTTTCGCATCTTCAAGAGCGTCTACACCGAAGATAGGAATGGTTTTGGTTCCTTCGCCCTTGTTGTAGCCTTCGTTCTGCAGAGCAGACAGAGCACCAAGAGCCATCGAGTCGTTGTTGGCAATAACGATTTCGATCATGTCGCCGTTGGCTTCGTTGTACTGAGACAGAGCGTTCTGCATGATATCAGTACCCTGAGAAGCGGACCATGCACCGTCTTTGTCGAGTTTGTATTTGGTGGAAGCGCCATCTTCGAAGTATTTCAGCGCTTTTTTGCCATCTGCAGTCAGAACGGCATCAGCATTTTCTACAGCGTACTTCGTACGGGCATCCGCTTCTGCGTTTCCTTCCTGGCCTTTGAGCATCATGTAAGTGATCTCACCGTCGCCATTCAGGTCAACTTCGTCGAAGTTTTTGATCAGGTAGTTACCGATCATGTCGCCCTGCATTTTGCCGGCCATTTCGTAGTCAGTTCCCACGAAAGCAGCTTTGTCGTAAGCGGAGATAACTTCTTCATCAACGGAACGGTTGAAGAAGATTACAGGGATATCTGCGTCTTTAGCCATATCCACGATATTGGTTGCAGCGTCAACGCTGGCTGTGTCGACCAGGTTAACCACGAGGCATTTGGAACCTTTGGAGATTGCGGTCTGGATCTGTTCAGTCTGAGTGGTCTGGTTGTTACCGCCATCGTAGTTGTTGTAGTTGATGCCGGCTTCTTCGAGATCCTTGCTCAATGCGGAACGTACAGTGGAAATATAGTCGTCACCGTAAGTGTAATAGAATACGGAAACTTCGCCTTCACCGCCGGTAGATCCATCGGTGGATCCTGCAGTGGAGGAGGAATCGCTGGAGCCGCAGGCAGCCAGGCTCAGAGCCATGGCACCGGCCATAAAGCCTTTGAGGTATTTGTTGAATTTCATAGTGCTGTTTAAGTGTCCTTTCTTGATTTTTTCTGTTCGAGAATCACTTGCTAATCTCTTGACACCCGAATAATATCACAGCTCATTTTGCGACACAATAGATTTTTGAAAGGGTTTCCAGATTTTTTTACTAAATTTGAAGCGGTTAACTTTATGTTTTTACTCGTGGTTTTACCGAATAAACCATTATTTGTTTACCTATCGCTTTGGACATTAAAAAACCTGCCTGTTACATGCAGGTAAATTTATGGTTTCTTATCTGATCGGGATGATTTCGTTTCAGAATCCTCTGAACCTTTCCCGTAGCGTCGTTCCAGGTGATGCTCCAGAGCGCTCTCCCATTCATCCTTCTCATCTTCTTCATCTTCGTGGCTGGCATAAAAATCCTCGAAGCCATAGGAATCATTCTCATCCGAGGCCTCTGTCTTTTTCATCAAAGACGAAAGCAGGAAGGCTCGAATCAGACCATAGGCAAAGATGAGCAGACCGGTGATGAGCAGCCAGCTTTCCTTCCAGAGCCCTCCGAAAATTCCCAGCAGCACACCGACAGAAGCAATCTGAAGCTGAACCACCAGAACGCGGGTTTTCGAATCCATCAGCGGATGATGGTTCCGACAGGGGTATCGTCAGAAAGGAAGACGACCGAGGGTTTTCCTTTATTGACTGCACACAGCAGCATACCCTGGCTTTCCTGTCCGCGCAGCTCAGCCGGTTTCAGGTTGGAAACGATCACGACCATCTTTCCCTTGAGATCTTCGGGACTATAGGCATTGGCAATGCCCGAAACAATCTGACGGACATCTCCGCCACCCAGATCCACCGTTTCGATCAGCAGGCGATCCGCATCCGGATGCACTCTGGCATCAAGGACCTTACCGGCTTTGAGTTCGATCTTTTCAAAATCGGAAATCTCGATGGGTTCTTTGGCCTTTTTAGCTTTCTTCTGCGATTTCTTTGCGGCTTTCTTTTCTTCCTTGATGACCACAGCGTTTTCCTTCTCAAAAGCCTTCACATCAATACGGGCAAAGAGCGGTTCGATTTTCTTCGCGCATTCGATGCCGGTTTCCAGCTGACCGAATTCACGAACGGTATCGAGTGTACGTTTGTTCGTATTGAGCGCATCGAGAATCTTCTGAGAAGTCTCAGGCATGAAGCTTTCCAGAAGGACGCCCGCAATACGGATGCTTTCGAGCAGGTTATACAGGACGGTCTGCAGTCTGGCCTGATTTTCCTCGTCTTTGGCAAGTTTCCAGGGTTCGGTTTCATCGATGTATTTATTGGAGCGACGAAGCAGGGTGAAGATTTCATCAAGCGCTGCGGAAACCTGGAAATCATCCATCTTCTTTTCCGTATTGGCGACCGCATCCATGGCGGCTTTCTTGAGTTCTTCATCCACCGGTTCATTCACGCCCGGATTTTCAATGTGACCATCGAAATACTTGTTTTCCATGGCAATGGTCCGGCTGACCAGGTTACCCAGTACGTTGGCCAGATCGGAGTTGATCCGTTCAATGACCAGATCCCAGGTGATCGTTCCATCCTGTGCAAAAGGCATTTCGTGCAGGCAATAGTAGCGAACCGCATCCACGCCGAACTGATCGACGAGCTCTTCGGCGTAAATCACATTGCCTTTGGATTTGGACATCTTGCCCTCTCCAATGAGCATCCACGGATGACCGAAGACCTTTTTGGGCATCGGCAGTCCGAGGGCCATCAGGAAGATCGGCCAGTAGATGGTATGGAAGCGAAGAATATCCTTACCGATGATATGGGTCGCCGGCCAGAACTTTTTGAAGGTTTCCGGCTGGTGTTCCAGATCGAGATCGGGATCATAACCGAGCGACGTAATATAGTTGGTCAGCGCATCGAGCCAGACGTAAACGACATGCTTCTCATCGAAGTCCACGGGGATTCCCCAGGAGAAAGACGTTCTTGAAACGCACAGATCCTGAAGGCCGGGCTTGAGGAAGTTGTTGATCATTTCGTTCTTGCGGCTTTCCGGCTGAATGAAATCGGGATGATCCTCGATGTATTTCATCAGACGATCAGCGTATTTGCGCATATTGAAGAAGTAGGCTTCTTCACTGGCTTTATGCACAGGTCGTCCGCAATCGGGGCAGTTGCCATCGACAAGCTGTGATTCCGTCCAGAACGATTCACAGGGAGTACAATACCAGCCCTCGTATTCTCCTTTATAAATATCGCCCTGTTCATACAGGCGCTTGAAGATTTTCTGTACGGCTTTGACGTGATTTTCATCCGTGGTACGGATGAAATAATCATAGGACGTATTCATCAGATCCCAGTTGGAGCGGATTTTCGATGCGACATCATCGACAAAAGCCTGCGGAGTAATGCCTGCGGCAGCGGCTTTCTCTTCGATTTTCTGTCCGTGTTCATCGGTTCCGGTCTGGAAGAAGACATCGTATCCCTGCGCTCTTTTAAAGCGGGCCAGGGCATCGGAAAGAATAATTTCATAGGTATTGCCAATATGCGGACGCCCGGAAGTATAGGCGATCGCGGTGGTCAGATAATAGGGTTCTTTATTACACATAGCTGAACCTCCTTCTGTTCTTTTTCTCTGTTTTTTGGTCTGTCAAAAATTCTAACATATTTTCAACTGTTTCCATGGAAGGCTTTCATGATCGGTCCTTTGCATTCGAAATGGATTCACTGTTTGTATCTTTTAAAAAGAGAACGTAAATTAGTATGAGGACTGTTACCGCCTTTAAATTACCGTGAG
>Cam_p2__coassemble_1907_pt1 | contig 12872 bp, 10 predicted proteins | sample Cam_p2__metabat2_low_PE_009 | metagenome-assembled genome bin Cam_p2 | reverse complement strand
ATGAAGCATCCGGATGAACTCACTCCGGATGGCAAACTGAAATCCAAATCGTAAACCGGAATTCGTTCCGGTTTTTTTGCGCAATCAAAAACCCCGTCGACTGACGGGGTGAGATTCAATGAAGAGTTTACTGGTACAGGAAGTTGAGCCACGGCGTGAGCTGGGCAAGGATCGGAGCCAGGATCAGGGAGATGACGGACATCAGCTTGATCAGAATATCCATTGCGGGACCGGCCGTATCCTTGAACGGGTCACCAACGGTATCCCCGGTAACGGCAGCCTTATGTGCCTCGGAACCTTTTCCTCCATGTTCACCGGATTCGATGAACTTCTTGGCATTATCCCAGGCACCACCGGCATTGGCCATGAATACCGCAAGCATGATGGCAGAAATCAATCCGCCCATCAGCATACCGGCCAGACCCTGCGTGCCTAAAAGCAGACCGGTCACAATCGGGCTGATCAGCGCGATCAGAGCCGGAGCCACCATTTCATGAAGAGCTGCTTTGGTCGAAATATCAACGCATTCAATGTAATTGGGCTTGGATGTACCTTCGAGAATTCCCGGATCATTTTTGAACTGATGACGGACGTTCTCGATCATCTTATTGGCTGCGCGTCCAACCGAACGAATGGTCAGCGCGGTGAAGTAGAACGGAAGCATCGAACCAATCAGAATGGCTACCAGAACACCTGGCTGGAGCAGTGAAACGGTCGACAGACCCGCCGCCTGAGAGAAGGCAACGATCATGGCCAGCGCGGTAAAGGCAGCAGAACCAATGCAGAAGCCTTTTCCAATTGCGGCAGTCGTATTTCCTACCGAGTCGAGATGGTCAGTAATCTTGCGGACAGCCGGTTCGAGATGAGCCATTTCCGCAATACCACCGGCGTTGTCAGAGATCGGACCGTAAGCATCCACAGATACGGTAATACCACAGGTGGAAAGCATACCAATCGCACCCAGACCAATGCCGTACATTCCGGAACACATGTAAGCCAGAACGATACCGACAACCAGAACGATAACGGTCAGCGCGGTCGATTCCATGCCGACAGAGAAGCCGGCGATAATGTTGGTCGCATGACCGGTTTCAGATTCAGAAGCGATTTCCTTCACTTTTCTGAATTCATCAGAAGTGTAGTATTCAGCAATTTTACCCAGAAGGATTCCGCATAACAGACCTACCGCAACCGCAAAGAACTGCTGAACCTGTCCGAAGAGAACCATGGAAGCAGCCAGAGCGGCAAGAATTTCAAGAACCGTTGCGACGTATGTCGCAATATCCAGGGCTTTCTGAGGGTTTTCCCATTTCTTCATGCGGACAAAGGCCTGAGCCAGAACAGCCGCAATGACACCGGCACCGGCGATAATGAACGGGAAAATCGTTGCCTGAGCAGCGTAGGAAACGCCACCGATCGTCACGGTCAGACCCACCGAAAGACTGGAAACCAGCGCGCCTACATAGGATTCGTTCAAATCAGATCCCATACCGGCGATATCACCGACATTGTCGCCCACATTGTCAGCAATAACCGCAGGGTTACGGGGATCATCTTCCGGAATACCGGCTTCAACCTTACCAACAAGGTCAGCACCCACGTCAGCCGCTTTGGTATAGATACCACCGCCAACACGGGCAAACAGTGCGATCATTGAGCAGCCAAGCGAATAGCCGGCAACGACAGGAACCGCCTGTTCGGGTTCGCCGAATACGAAAGTAAACAGCAGAAACAGACCGGTCAGGCCAAGAAGACCAAAACCGACAACGCAAATCCCCAGAACCGAACCCCCGTTGAACGCTACGTGGAGGGCCGAGGGAGTGCCACCCGAACGGGCTGCTTCAGCCGTACGGGCATTGGCCAGCGTTGCGGCTTTCATGCCGATAAAACCGGCCAGACCGGAGAACAGAGCACCGACCAGGAAGCAGATCGCTCCACTCCAGCCGACACCGTCAATACCTTTTAAAGACGGAATAAATCCGAGTGCGGTCAGCATAATGGCTACAGCGACCGCGAAAATGATGATAATTTTGTATTCGCGGGTAAGGAATGCCATCGCACCTTCGCGGATATACGAGGAGATATCCTGCATCCGCTGGTTACCGGGGTTTTCCTTTTTAACTGAACCATACAGCGTAGCTGCATAGCACAGCGCGAAGGCAGCGATAATCATGACGAAGGACAGAATGGTCTCCATACTGAGATTATTCATAAGATTCATCCTTTCTAAATCTCAAATCTTTCTCACTATAGCATTCGACCCGTTCGATATCGCTTTCTTTTCCGTAATTTGACCGCACTTTATCAATTTTTTCACACATTTGGAGGTATATATGCGCTTTTCGTGGGCACCTTCCTTTTTTCTGAACAACTACTGTGTTCTCGACCTCGAAACCACCGGTCTCAATCCAAGAAAAAGTGAAATTCTGGAAGTCGGGATTCTGAAAATCAAAGATGGCGTTCCGGTTTCCAAAATGGAAGTGCTCATCCGTCCCAAAGTTCTGCCGGTTCCCTTTTTCATCACGAATCTGACCGGTATTCGAACGGAAATGGTGGAAGACGCCCCTTCCATTGAAGAAGTGGCTTCCTGGATCTGGGATTTCATCGGTGATGATCCCATTCTTGCCTATAACGCCCGCTTTGATCTGGGTTTTCTTGAGGTGCATGCGCCTAAAAGCGTTCCGGATCATACCTATATCGACATTCTCAAACTTGCCCGAATCTGTTTTCCCGAACTGAAAAGCCACAAGCTTTCCGCCATGACGGCTTATCTGCACCTGAGTACCAACACCCACCGCTCTCTGGCGGACTGTCAGGCCGAATACGAGCTCTATGAAATCTGCAAGCGCAAACTCCAACCCTATAACGATATGCAGATTCGAGCGATGATCTGCAAAGACGATGCCAGACGCAGAGAATCATGGAAAGCCCAAAAAGCTGCTCATGAAGCCAGAAAGCGTCAGCAGGACTCTGAAGAATCCGACTGACGCTTTTCGTTCAACCGCGAGCAATGTTTTGGGACTGGTTTTTCTGATCGTTTTGTGATAAATTTTTCAGGTACATGGCGCGTTCGGCAAGCGGTTGAAGCCACAGCCCTCTCAAGGCTGCATTCACGGGTTCAAATCCCGTACGCGCTACCATGCTTATTCCAGTCCCTGATCCAATACGGATCAGGGGCTTTTTCTTTTGTTCAAGCTCGATGGCCCCTGAATTGGTTGGTCTTTTCAGGATTCGAGATAAAGATCGGCGAGTTTTCTGAAATCATCATCCGTTAAACCAATGGCTTTTCGAAGGTAACCTTCAAAAGATCCCCATCCCTCTACTGCTGCAGCTTTGGCCGCCTGATAGAAGTCTTCATGGGCGAACATGTAGGTTTCAATATCCTGATCGGCAAGGACTTCATGCTTATGAAGCAGGGATTTAAGAACCATGTGGTCCATTTCCGCTTTGCGCGTCATGTAGAGATTGGTCTGCATGTAATCGTCAATAATCGTCTTTTCATCCACATCCAGCGCGGTCAGCAGCAAAATGGCCGCAATTCCCGTTCGATCCTTCCCCTGTGTGCAATGCCAAAGCACCCCGTTTTTGGAATTAAGCAGAAGTTGGAAGAAGTTTTTCCAGGCTTTGATGGCATCTTCGCTGACGATCATCTGGCGATACACTTCCTGCATGAACAGGCGGGACTGATCCGCGGCTTCATGAATCATCGCTTTCTGGGAACCGGCCGCGTTTTTGAGATCCTTTTCGTGAAAGACCGGGAAATGATGCTCCTGCATCGGCTCGATGGTCCGATCCGGAGAAGCCAGCTTTTCGACTTCCGTACGCAGGTCGACGATCTCATCGATATCCAGATTAGACAGTGTCTGAAGATCATGTCGATCGGCATGACCCAGAGAGGCTGAGCGAATCAGTCTGGAGGGTTTGATGATTTGTCCTTTACGGTTGGTGATGCCGGCCAGATCCCGGCAGTTGAGGATGGTTTTAAAAGGCAGATGAACCGAAACTTCATTTTCGTCCATGGAAAACGCCCCTTTCTGTATGCGAGTTATTTTAACGCCCGGATAAAAACAAAACAGGAGGTCTGCCCTCCTGTTCAGCTTACTTTTCTGTTTTAACGGCTTCTGCGGGGGTCAGGGTATTCAGATCCAGATCCGGATACTTCTGAGTGATGTAATCGAGGATCAGATCTGCGGCTTTTTCCGTACCGATGGTGTTGGAATGCAGGCACAGATCGTAATATCTCGAATCGCCCCATTTATGCTCGCAATAGCTGTTGTGATAGGTTTTGCGCTTGTAGTCATGGCGTTTCATTTTCTGCAGCGCTTCTTCGCGGCTGACATGATGTTCAGCCATGATTCGCGGAATTTTAAATTCCGGGTGAGCGGAAACGAAGAAGGAAGACATGCAGGGATAGTCCTTGAGTACCTCATCGGAGCAGTGTCCGATGATGATGAAGGATTTACCCTGACTGGCAAGCTTTCTTAAGAAATCGAATTCCATGGCCGCAAGAGCAGCTTCATTGGAATTGGTCAGTCCTCTGACCGTCCGGCTGGTGAGTTTCCAGCGCGGAGCTTCGTCACGGTAGTAGAGATCTTCTACATCCTGTCTGCGAGGCAGGCCGAGGTTTTCAAGAATATTCTTTTCGAATACCGGCAGACCCAGACGTTTGCCGATGATATCCGAAACTTCTCTTCCGCCGCTGCCGAATTCTCTGTCAATGGAGAGAATCAGCTGGTTTTTAACAGGTTCCATATTATCCTCCGAGGACAACGTACCGGAGGAGGATTACTGCTGTGGAGATCGCAAGAACAATGATCGTTGCAGGAACGTTATGTTTGCAGTAGGTCTTCCAGCCGATAGGATGTCCGTTTTTCATTGCCACTGCGGTTCCGACAACGTTGGCGCTTGCGCCAATCGGGGTCGCGCTTCCACCGATATCCGTACCGATCGAAAGCGTCCAGGCCAGCGTTCTCAGAGGAATGCCTTCGGTAGATGCCAGCGTGGTAATAATCGGAATCATGGTTGCCGAGAACGGGATGTTGTCGACAAACGCGCTCGCAAATGCGGAAACCCACAGAATAATGACAATAACTAAGACTATATTACCACCGGAAATGTCTGCGATAAAGTATGCGATCTGTTCAAGCACACCGGTCTTCTCCAGACCACCGACGACAACAAACAGACCGATGAAGAATAACAGGGTCTTATAGTCTACCCGACGCAGAATCGAGCCGGCTTTTTTGTAGTTGGCAAGCAGGGTGATCAGCGCGATAAACGTACCGATAAAGGCTACCGTCAGACCGGTATTGGCATGGGTAACCAGAAGAACGATGGCGCAAAGGAAGATCATCGCGGAAACGATGAAGGCCGTCTGGTTCTTGATCGCTTCTTTGGGGTTAGGCAGAGTGGCAGGATCCACTTTCTGCTTATCTGCTTCCTTATATTCCTTATGGAAGCTGAACCAGAAGAAGATCAGGGTCGCAATCAGAGAAATTCCTGCAATGAGACCGGTGTTGGCCAGGAAGTCACCAAAAGTCAGACCCAGAGAGGTACCGATAATGATGTTAGGTGGGTCGCCGCACATGGTTGCCGATCCGCCCAGGTTCGAGCAGAAGATTTCGGCAAGAATCATGGGCACCGGGTTGAAATTCAGGATTTTGGCCAGTTCAACCGTAACTGCCGCAAGGAAAAGGATGACCGTGATCGAGTCAATGAACATCGACAGTACTGCCGATACAATCATGAAGACTACGAAAATCGCGGATGCTTTGTAGTGGACCAGCTTGGCCAGTCGCAGGCACAGCCACTGGAAGAATCCGGCTTCGGCCATGCCTTCAACCATGACCATCATGCCGGCGATAAAGATAATCGTCGACCAGTTAATGCCGGATGTGGCTTCTCCCGCTTCGCCAGAGGTATGCCAGAATTCGGGGGTGAAGATGCTGGATAGGTTGAGCGTATCCGTTATCGCATCCCACGACTGCATACAGATTGCGAAGACAAGAATAATCGTCGCCAGTCCGCAAAGCAGAGTGATGTAGTGATGCGGCCACTTATCGAGGATGATCAGAATGAACATCAGCAGGAAGATACCGACCGCAATCCATGGAGCTAACGCCGCCATTCAATTACCGCCTTTCTGTGAAGATTTAGTTCTGTATTTCACTGTTTTTTGTATTCTCTTCGTGAAACATATGAATACTATACCTATCCAATCATTTGAAAATTGATTTGCCTTTGCTTTGCCCAAGTTCTTTTAAAACAGCGTCTGGTAAGCCTTTTCATGTTTCTTTGGAGAATTTTTATCCTTTCTTTTGAATTTGGCCGTTGAAAAATCGTCCTGATCGAGCTCTGTCTACGGGATTCTTACCCTGATGTGAGAACGAAACCGGACGGATTTCCGACTCAGGGTAAGATGCGATTGAAAAATTTGATACCATGGGAACATGAATACGATTAGACAAAAAAGAATCTCTCCAGCGTGGCTCTGGTGTGGGTTGCTTCTTGGCCTGGCCGGAGTGGCCGCCGGAACCTTCCTGGATCTTCGACTGGATCAGATCCTTTATCATCCGGACGCCCAATGGGCGAAATTCATGGCCGCAGTTGTACCGGCTCCCGCTTTCTGGGGTCTTGGCGCCGCCGGTTTTCTGACCATCGATGTCATGAAGGATTCAAAACTCAGCGTACTGGGCTGGATCCTTGGCTTTGGCATGCTGGCATATGGCCCGATTTACATGGCCGAATCTTTTGTGGATGAAATGGCCATGAGCTGGCTGGTTGCCTGGGCCATCGGTTTTCTGATCGCCGAAGTTCCGGCATGGCTGTACAGCTATTTCATGAGAAACGCTTCCCGAAAGGACAAAATCACCTGCATCTGGATTCTGCTGATTGTCTGTGTAGGATCGATGGGTATTGTTCAGGTCGTTAAGCGCGTATGGATGCGTCCCCGTTACATCGCGATGATGAGCGAGGGTGCGATTCCGTTCCATCCCTGGTATCAGATGGGAAGAGATACCGCAAAGGAATTTGCGACGCTTTACGAATCCAACCATGACCTGTTCCGCTCCTTCCCTTCCGGCCATTCTCAATCCGTCACCTGCCTGTTTCTGTGGGCACTGATTCCGGTGTTCACCCACAAAGGTTCGGTCAATGCCACCATGGCGATTGCGATGATCGTTTCCTGGTTTGGTATGTTCAGCCGTCTGGTGATGGGCGCTCACTTCTTAAGTGATGTGTCTGCCGGTTATCTGGTGACCTTCATTCTGTTTACGATCTGCTGCTTTGCCTTCGGTCTGACCAAAGGCGATCCGAGCAGGAAATCGTCCTATGACGATGAATTTGACGTCGAGGATGACGACGAGGATTACGAAGACTGAAAAAAATCCAGATCTGCAATTGTTGGCGGAAGATTTCTGATCGGGAAATCTTCCGCTTTTTTATTTCCAGACCAAAAAACTGTTATCATCTTCCGGAAAGGTTTTTTATGGAACTCCAACTTCTTTATTGCGTACTGATCGGATACGCCTTTGGATGCATCCTGAGCGCCGTGCTGGTCGGTCGCCTTCGCCATATCGATATTTTTGAAAAAGGCAGCGGTAATCCGGGCATGACCAACACGATCAAGGTTCTGGGAAAACCCGCCGGTATTGCGGTACTGGTCGGAGATATTCTCAAGACCCTTTTTGCGGTTCTGCTTTGCGAGTATCTGTTTCCCGAACAGGGAACGCTGTGTGCTCTGTATGCCGGACTGGGAGTCTGTCTTGGACACTGCTTCCCCTTCTGGCATCATTTTCTGGGTGGCAAAGGGGTGGCCTGTGTGGCTTCGGCTTATGTCCTGTTCAATCCGATTGCCGGATTGGCAGCCCTGATTGCCGGAGGCGCTGTTCAGTTTTTCCTTAAGAAGATCAAGCTTGCTGCGGCCGTGATTTCCGCGCTTTTCTGTGGATGGATGCTCATATCCGATCCCCGACCGATTGCGCTGATTCCTGCGCTGGCCATGGGCATTCTGATGGCCTGGCTGAATCTTCGTCCCAATCGTCTTGTCGATGACAAAAAGCCGGAACCGGAGACCGTAAAACCTCTGGAAACTGACCCAGCCATTTCTGTCAAAAGAAAGGAATCTGTTCATGGAACAGAATCAAAAACCCACTGAGAAAAACAAAAAAAGCGGACTGATGAGTCAGTTGATGCAGATTATCCGTTTTGGTCTGATTGGCGGAATTGCCTTTCTGATCGACTACGGACTGCTCAACTTCTGTACTGAAGTCCTTCATATCTATTACCTGACTTCTTCAATCATCTCGTTTACCGTCTCGGTCATCTTCAACTACATCGCCAGCGTTAAATGGGTATTCTCGGTTGATAACGGTAAATCTTCAGGACAGAACCTGACTTTCTTCATCACGTTCTCGATTTTCGGTCTTCTGATCAACCAGCTCATCATGTGGGTCGGAACCGATCTTGGTCATATCGACTATCGAATCACCAAGTTGATCGCCACATTTATCGTCATGATCTTCAACTACATCACCCGTAAGATCTACTTTGAAAGAAAGCAACCTCAATAAAAACAGGCGCCATCTGTTCACGCAGACGGCGCCTGTTTTATTGGGATCATGATCGATGAAAATCTTGTTTACAGTCCGGCCTGGTCAAGAACCATAAGCAGCGCCCGACTTCTGGGATGCGCTTTTCTTAACTGCTCAGCCACTGTTTTGGCTTCAGGTTTGGTCTCAGGCTGACTGGCGGCCTGAGACAATGCATAGGCAATCAGACGATAGTCGGTATTTCCTGCCGGATGATCCATCTGGCGTTTGGCCAGAGTCAGCCACAAACGGGCTGTACGTTTGGGATCGGCTGTATTGAGGAACGCCTGGACGGAAAGCATCAGATCGAGGGTTCCTTCCTTTTCCATCAGCGTAAACAGGCGATCGCTCTCTTTTCGATCCCGATACAGCCGTGCGCGCAGTTCCGGATCGACTTTCTGATCGATACCGGTATAGAGATCTTCCAGTTCGTTGGAATCACTGAGTTCAATCAGTCGTTCAAGTTCATGCTGACGGTGGTCGAGATACAGAAAAGCGAGGGTTTTGAGCTGTTCCTTTTCATCCTGATCCTGTCCGAGTTTTCCAAGCGCTTCGGCTTTCATTCTGGCCTTGGCCACCATCTGCGAAGGGGTACAACGCAGTCGGTCCGCCAGTTCCAGAGAATGCAAAGCCCGTTGGGCTTCTCCTTTTTTCAGCTGCAGACCGGCTCGTTCAATCAGTAGCTGCGGATTCATGCCATAGCGGTTTTCAAATTTCTGACGGGTGCTGAGCGGAAGATCGGCCCGCTCCAGTAATCCGGCTGCCTTTTTCCAGGCGTCTTCCTTTTCCCAGATCGTTCCACTTTCGGATTCCGTTTTCTGCAGATCCCGATCCATGATCTCCAGCTGTACAGAAAGCAGGCTGGGACGAGAAAAGATTTCGTCAAGAAGCAGGGAAAGCAGATCCTTATCGATCAGGGACAGATCTTTTTGTTCCTGATGTTCTTCTGCCCAGGAGAAGACTTCCTCAACAAGACTTTCGTCCTGCATGCTTCTTACCAGATCCAGCAGGCGGTTCAGACAGAATCGATCCAGTTTGCGGGTGGCTTCGAGACTGAAAGGATGGGGATGAGAGGCCGTATGTTCAACCACACTTTCCAGCAAACGAATGGCCGGATATTCCTCATTCATACCCACCATCTGATCGATTTGCTCATCGATCCAGGCAAACAGGTCTTTACAATCTGCGGGACGTTCGGGATGGGCGGCGGCTTCTTTGAGCAGCTGATCCGCTTTGAACAGCGCCTTCTTTTCCAGACGTTCCGCTACCTGCTCATCTTCAGGCAAAAGGGTCATGAACAATGCGTCTTCAAACTCCGGTTTTCTTCTGGCATAGTCGAGCACAAAAGCTTTCAGCTTCTGGGGATCCATGGTCTCAATCAGCTGTTCGGGTAAAGGTTTTGGCGATGGGGGGAATACCGGTTTGGCATGGACTTCAGGTTTGTTCTTTGGGCCTTCTTCTTCATCGTCTACTGGTGTTTCGTTGACCGTCTCCGGTTTTTCAGAGGTTCTTTCTTTTTCTGGCTTTGCGTCTTCGACGTTTTCTTCCTGCCTTTCGACTGGTTCAGGTTTGGCTTCGATGATCGGCGAGGGGGCGCTGTTGGGTTTTGGAGAAGGATTGAAATCGTCTTCCCTCTTTGGCGCAGGACGATCGTCTTTGGGTGCATGGGTGGCTTCCATCAAACGGCGAAGCAGTCCGGAAAAATCATCTTCCCCTTCGTTTTCCGATTCACACGGCGCTTTGGGCTTTTCCAATTGAGGATCCACGGGGCGTTGGGGATGTTCTTTCTGGAAATCATGATCGAGAGAATCGAAGACGGGACGGCTTCTGGAAGGTAAGGAATCCAGGCTTCCGGTACCTTCCGCTTTGAAAAGGAAAGCCGCTTCATGGGCACAGAGATTTCCTGCCTGTCCGGCAGGACAGCTGCACTCGATCGAGAGAATCTCTCCATCCTCAATCTGTGCCTGTACCAGATAGCGTCCATCCACAACCGCACTGTAGATTTCACCATCCCGATACAGCGGGCCAACACGCCCGGCCTGTTCCATCCGCCAGCCTTCCTGCAGTGTTCGGCGATCAAAACTGTTTTTCCAGTCCATAATTCTCCTTTCCGCTTCCAAAGAAGCTTTGCGACAGTACGTTTTCTTCATTCTATCGCCCGTACCTTGCTTCCCCGCTTCAGGATGAACGAATAGAATCTCTGCTCAGACACAAAAAAAGCCATGAACGATTTCGTTCATGGCCCATAAAATTACCACGCCGTGGCAATATCGAGCTGTGTCGAATTGGAAGCCGCAAAGCCCCCGGTATCGCAGACGATACCCATGCCCAGTGAAGTGGGGACATAGGAACCTCTGGGGAAGTTACCGAGATGGGCGGCGACCATGACATAGTCTCCCAGCATTTTCACTCCATCTTCTCTGACCCAGTAGGGATCGTTATTGCCCATGGAGCGCATGATGGAAACGACACCCTCCATCGGCAGGTTGTAATAGGTTTCCTTGCCGGTCGGTCCGTAGTTCACACCCATGGAAGCGGTAAGTACCGGACCGGTCCAGCCGGTTGCGGTCTTTTTGGCCTGTTCTTCCTTTTCTCTGGCTTCTTTTTCTGCCTGTTCTTTGGCTGCCTTCTCTTTTTCAGCCTTTTCCTTTTCCGCTTTTTCTTTTTCGGCTTTCGCGATTTCTTCAGCCTTCAAAGCCGCAAGTTCATCCCGTTCCTTTTTGGTGATCGCGATCTGATCTTTGGAAACCAGAATCACCTGATCGTTGACCTCCACGAATGCGGTACCTTCCAAAGTGAGGGAAACCAGAATGCCCTCATCATATTTACAGGCCAGAGCCTGAGCGTTTTCCTGTTTGTCGTTGTTTTTAGCGAAGATATCTTCCTTAAAGGTGACCGGAAGGCGAACCTGGCTGCTTTCATGAGCAAGATCATCGAGCGGTCTGGTTTCCTCGATTCCGGCAGTAAAGGAAACTTCCTGCATCGAACCGGTGGAAAGAAGTCCGGAAAGGGCAAGAGTTCCTGTACACAAAGCAAGTAAATTCATGACGGATATCCTTTCTGTTGTCCTGACGACTGAAAAAAGGATAACAACCGGCAATTTGAGGGATCAACGCTCCTCGGGTTTTCGCACAGAAATCACAAATCGTTCCCGGATTCATGGAAGTCTTTATACTGTTTTATATATTTTGTAAGCCTTTTCTATCAACTTCTGATGGATATTCGGTCAATGAGCGCAATTTAAAGGCCATATTTAAAACACATTTTCCCTTTTTTATAAATTCTTAAGCTTTATTGGATTGTTATTACGGATCATTCGAACTATATTAACTGTTTATTTTCGTTTTGAATTTCCATCCTTCATCGCCCAATTCGACACGAAAAAAAGCGGATCAGAACCGAGGTTCTTTTCCGCTTGAAAAGGCTTAGAGGTTTACTTGCCCTGTTTAGCCATGTCTGCTTCAACAGCAGCCATGTCGAGCTGGTAGAACGCATTTACGCCAGGATAGGAAGCTACGCTGACGGTTCCGCGTTTGTTCAGTTCGTCTTCGATACGCATCAGACGGTTGTACTTCGCGATACGGTCGGTTCTGGACAGGGATCCGGTTTTGATCTGACCAGCGTTGGTTCCAACGGAGATATCCGCAATTGTGGAATCTTCGGTTTCACCGGAACGGTGAGAAACAACGGTGGTGTAGTTGTGTTTCTGAGCCAGTTCGATCGCATCGAAAGTCTCAGTCAGGGTACCAATCTGGTTAACCTTGATCAGGATCGAGTTGGCAATACCCTTAGCGATACCTTCTGCAAGGATTTTCGGGTTGGTTACGAACAGGTCATCACCAACGAGCTGAACACGTTTGCCCAGAGCGTCAGTCAGTTTCTTCCATCCGTCCCAGTCACGTTCGCCAAGACCATCTTCAATGGAGATGATCGGGTATTTTTCTACCCATTCCTTGTACATTTCGATCATTTCGTCGGAAGTCTTGTTTCCGCCGCCGGATTTCTTCAGTTCGTACAGACCAGTTTCGTGGTTGTGGAATTCGGAAGCTGCAACGTCCATGGCGATCATAACGTCTTTGCCAGGAACATAGCCGGCTTTGGTGATGGCTTCAACGAGCAGTTCGAGAGGTTCTTCGTTTCCGTCTTTGCAGGAAGGAGCGAATCCGCCTTCGTCACCAACGTTGGTGTTGTAGCCTTTGCCTTTCAGGACAGTTTTCAGATTATGGAAAACTTCAGCAGCGATGCGGACAGCTTCTTTTTCGGAAGTTGCACCAACAGGCATGA
>Cam_p2__coassemble_1887_pt1 | contig 13004 bp, 9 predicted proteins | sample Cam_p2__metabat2_low_PE_009 | metagenome-assembled genome bin Cam_p2 | reverse complement strand
GCTCAAAGCGGGACGGAAAACCAGAATCCAGATTTTCCAATTTTTAGCTACGCTGCTCACTTCCCTTTTACAAAAACAGACTCCCATCGGCACGCCGAAGGAGTCTGTTTTCATGTTGATGTTCAGACCTGTGAATTCAACAGACCGGCTTAGCCTTTCTTATCGTATTCCGGATCAAAGGCATGGGCATCCGTTTTCACGCGGACGGACTTATGGTCAATCTGACGGTTATTGCGGGCATCACGAAGAAGGACTTCGATCTTATGTGAGGAAGAAGTCAGGTTTTCTTTGGGGATGGTGACCTCAAATCCGATCTTTTCCGGATCGAGATATCCGGCATAGTCTTCCTCATAGGCTTTATATACGTCTTCTCTTGGAGAGCGGGTATATTCCACCGGCTGATTGTCAAAGTAGATGGACAGTTCTTCATTCAGGCAATCAGAAATCGCCCATCCCTTGATTTTCAGATCCTGATCCGCCGGAAGTGACTGGAAGGCGGTCGGGGTATCAAGGAAGGTAATGCCTTTGGGCACATAATCTTCGGATTCCTGCATTGCCTGGGCATTGTCCTGATTATCCTTTGCGGTCTCTTCCAGATACTGACTGATTACATACGTCGGATCTCCATCCAGACGGACATGACCCTTGTAAATCCAGATCGCTCGGGAGCAGAGAATCTTCACCATACCCAGAGAGTGGGAAACGATGACGATGGTCTTATCCGAATCACGAAGTTCTTCCAGTTTGTCGAAACACTTGTTCTGGAAATGCTGGTCACCAACCGCGAGGATCTCATCGATCAGCAGAATATCGGCATCCACATTGATGGCTACCGAGAAAGCCAGACGCATGTACATTCCGGAAGAGTAGGTTCTTACCGGCTCGTCGATAAACGGACCGAGTTCGGAAAACTCGATAATCTGATCCACACGGGCATCGATTTCCTCGCGAGTCAGTCCAAAGACGGCTGCATTGAAATAGATATTTTCCCGTCCGGTAAAGTCCGGATGGAATCCGGCACCCAGTTCAAGAAGACTGGTCAGTTTTCCATTGGTTTCCACAGTTCCCTTGTTGGGATAAAGGATTTTGGTCATCGTTTTGAGAAGTGTGGATTTGCCTGAGCCATTCACACCAATCAAAGCGACGGTTTCGCCCTTTTTGATGTCCAGCGAGATATCGTCGAGTACGGTGTTTTCCACCATCTCTCCACGACGGCGCGTAAGCATCTCCTTGAGCGTTTTCGGTTTATCCTTATAAACCTTGAAGGTCTTGGTCATATTACGGATCTCAATCGCATTGGATTCGTCCATAAAACCGCCTCCTTTCTTTTTATCTTTGTCCTTCCATCGGAAGGTTTATTTTTTACGTTCGGGACGGATCGTTCCGGCGGTGTAGTATTCTTCACCCAGAAAATCAGGGGTGATAAACGGTACTTTTTCATGATCCGCCGCAATATGGTAGGTCTGACCGAGCAGTGTCAGATTCGGATTGTAGAAGGGATCACTGCTGCGCAGAGGATCCGGCCAGAAACGATACATGTTTCGAATCTCGCCCAGAAAGCGTTCCTGTTTTTCCACGGTATCTTCATACCCACGGGATTTTGATTCGTAGTGATGCATGGTCGCATACGGATCCTGAACGAGCCAGTATCCGGCTTCCCGAATTTTCAGACATAAATCCACATCATTGAAAGCGACCTTGAGCTTCTCATTGAAGCCGCCGACTTCCTCGAACACTTTTTTGGGAACCATCATGCAGGCCGCTGTCACTGCGGATACATTGTAAGGAACATACATCCGATAATTGCCTTCTTTTTCGTCTTCTCGACCCAGGAAGGCATGTCCGGCAATTCCGCCAAGACCAATGATGACTCCGTTATGCTGGATGGAATCATCCTTGAAATACAGCTTGGCACCCACTGCGCCTACGTTTTCCTGCATGGCCTGACCGAGCATTTCACTGAGCAGATCTTCGCTGAGCAGCTCCGTGTCGTTATTCAGAAAAAGCAGATAATCGCCATTGGCATAGGGCAGAGCATAGTTATTAATGGCCGAATAGTTAAATTCACTGGGCCAGCGAATCACCTTCAGATTCGGATATTTGGCTTCCATCGTTTCATAAGCTTCGAATGTTTTGGGATCCGTAGAATTGTTTTCCACGATAATCACTTCGAAATTGCGATACGTCGACTTTTCATACAGAGAAGAGACGCAGGTTGTCAGATCGTCAATCAGATCCTTATTCGGGATGATGATGGAAATCAGGGGATCGCCGGGGGTGTCGTAAATCACGTGATACTGTCCGGGATGAGGACCGTTTTCTACGCGCAGTCCAATCTGGTTACGCTTTCCCCAGTCTTCCAGAGCCGCTTTCCCGGCATCAAATGCCCAGGTTTTACTGTCGGCATTGGACGAAGTGGAACCGGAATGAATGCGCCAGTGGTAGAGCACTTTCGGAATATGGCGAATATTGGCCGGCTCGACCAGATCCATCAGGCGCAATACCAGATCATAGTCCTGTGCGCCATCAAATTCTTTTCTCAATCCACCAAGCTGTTTGAACAGATCCGCACGAACGGCAAGCATATGGCAGATATAGTTGACCGATTTAAGCAAAGCCGGTGAAAAATCCGGTTTGAAGTTTGGTTCGGAATAACGTCCGGTTGACGAATCGTATTTATCTTCATCGGTATAGATGAAGCCATACTCCTTTTCGTTGACCGCTTTGGCCAGTTCAAACAGGGCATCCGGCTCAAGAAAGTCGTCATGATCATATAAAACGATGTAATCACCGGTAGCCAGTTCGGCTGCTGCATTCATATTTCCCGAGATTCCAAGATTTTCTTTCAGGGTAACGGATTTGATCCGGTTATCTTTTACGGTTTTCAGATACTCGCGAACCGTATCATTGCTCGACCCATCCGCGATGCAGAGTTCCCAGTTTCCATAGCTCTGGTCCAGCACGGATTCCACCATTTTTGCGAACATATCATGAGGTGGATTATAGGCAGCGACAATCAAAGAGAATTTGGGCTGCTTCTTCAGAACGGTCTGGCGTTGAGCTTTGAGCTCTTTGTTCATGATTCGATGATTGGCAAACCAGGAATTGTAAACGACATTCTGGTCTTCTTCCCCATAAATGCCAATGGCGCGCAAAGCAGCTTTGATGAAACTCTTGGTTCCATAATTTCTCAGATACTGAAAGCCGTAGCGCAGGCGAGAGGGATTCAGGTTACGCTTCAGCTTGTGAAATCCGTCTGTTCGCCCATTCACCTTCAGATCCCACTGGCTTTCCTGGTTGGATACATGAAGAGTCAGTGGCAGCTCCGCTTTGACCTCAGAGGGAACCATCAGGGAGAAACCGATAATCTTTTCATTATCGGCCAGATAAGAGCGTTCAACATCATAACGGGTAATAATGACGGTTTTGACGTTGTCCAGCGGTTTTTCCGACGCGTCTCGAAGACTCAGTTCAAGAAACTCCGGGGTGGCTGAAGCCAGCCATCCGACAATCTCCAGTCCTTCCGGTACCTGACGGACCGCGTCAAAGGCATAATCGAGACCGGTGCGATTCGTGTGCTTTTCAAGTTCCGCTTCAGAAAACTCTTTGGGCTTTCGACCATTCAGACTGATGGAAAGATTATGAAGAGGTTCCCCTGCCGGTACATCGCAACGCAGGGCAAATCCGGGCAGGCCGTAAAATTCAACATCCGGATACATGGTGACCACATCCGGGCGTCCAAGACGAACTTCCTTATAGGGAAGTTCCTTCCCATTGACCTTCAGAATATATTCATCCGAGGACTGGTCTTCCTTTTCCGTATCGGCACTCCATCCCCAGATCAGAACGGAGGAAACGCCATCCGGTTTAACAAAGATTTCCAGTCGATCGATGATCAGCTTGTGGAATTCCTTCTTATTATTTTCACTCATGGTTATTTCCTCCGATTACAGTTCTTCCGCAAATCCTCTTTGCAGGCGATCAAAAATCTTTGAGCCAGCCCAGATCAGGAGAATGGCCAGCAGAAAAACACAAAGAAGGCTTTTCCATTCCGGGTCGGTATCAAACATAAAGACATTTCGATAGGCATTGACGATCATCGTCATCGGATTGAGCTGAACCAGTTTATAGAGAATACTTGTACTGGGAAACATTCCCAGCTGATAAACGATTGGCGTTCCATAGAACAGCAGGTTCAGAAAGAAAGTGACAAGGTTTTCCACGTCCTGTACATAAACGTTGATGGCCGACAGAATCAGACCGATGCCGTAAATCAGCAGGGTTTCGATCAGCGCAATCACCGGAATCCAGAGCAGATGCCAGGTCAGCGGAATTCCAAACAGTACGCAGAAAATCATCATGATCGGTACTTCAATCAGGAAATTCACCAGATTGGAAAGCACCTGAGAGAGGACAAGAATCTTTCTTGGAAAATAGACTTTTTTTACAATGCCGGCATTGGCTTTGATACAGCTGGTGCAGCCAACCACACTCGACATGAAGAACGTCCAGGGAAACATACCGGTGATCAGATAGATGAGAAAATTATCCATCGTCCCCTTCATCAGATACGGGAAGACCAGATAATAGACGAGCACCTGAAGCAGCGGGTTGATAAAGGTCCAGAGCATTCCCAGGACAGAACCCTTATACCGTCCACGGATATCCTTGCGGACATTGGTTTTCAGAAGTTCACGATATTCATAAAACTCGCGCAGAGTATCCATCTTTTCCTCCTTGCAAACCATCCTCAAATCGGCTGATCCGCCATAGATATGGACAGTTTTTCACTCGATATTATAGAGGTTACGTTTGCGAATTCAAAACCGCTCAATTTTACCCAAAATCGGCAAAAAAAGAAACCCGCTCTGTCAGCGAAGAACAAAAGCAGTCGGTATTAAAAAACGGATCCATCCACAGGAATGAATCCGTTTTGATCAAAGTTACCAGACATGGATAACCAGAATGGTTGATCCATCTGCACTTCTGAAAGGATCAGAAGTCGTGAATTTTAATTACTGATCCTTCTTTTCAGAAGCGAGAACATTATCAAGCTCGGTAAACTCGTTAATCGGCTCTCTGGAATTCTCGTTAAGCAGATGTGTCTTATCAAGAATATAGAAGAGCAGCGAGAGCAGGATACCGGTCATGGCCGAAAGCACCATACCCGAAAGAGAAATGTCGCCGATCGTAATCGTGATGCCGGAAAGGCCGACAACGAAGACTACGGAAGTCAGGATCATGTTGACCGTGTTGGAGTAGTCCACTTTCTCATCAATGAGAATACGCAGACCGGAAACACCGATCATACCGTACAGCAGGAAGGAAATACCACCGATAACTGCTGAAGGAATCGACTGAATCAGTGCGCAGAGCGGACCGATAAAGGCGCACAGAATCGAAAGCACGGCAGCGCCACCGATTACATATACGGAATAAACACCGGTCAGTGCCATAACACCGATATTCTCGCCATAAGTGGTTGTCGGAACAGATCCAACCAGACCGGAAATCATGGTCGAGAAGTTGTCTGCGAAAATGGTTTTATCCAGACCCGGATCCTTGATCAGATCGCGGCCAACGATTTCACTGGTCACAATCTGATGTCCGACATGTTCGGAAGTGATAACCAGCAGAACCGGAAGCATGGTGAGAATTGCGCCCGTATTGAAGCTTGGCAGCTGGAAGTTGGGCAGCTGGAAAAGCGAGGCCTGAGCAATCGGAGCAAAGTCAACAACACCCATCATTGCCGCGCAGATATAGCCAACGATTACTGCGATCAGAATCGGGATGATTCCGAAGAATTTCCGGAAGCAAACGTTACCGATAATTGCGGTTCCCAGCGTAACCAGGAAGATAATGATATTGGATGCCTGAACCCCATCTCCAAGTAATCCGGCAGTAGAAGCTGCGGATCCGGAAAGTTCCAGACCGATCAGCGCAACAACCGGGCCCATTGCGGCAGGGGGCAGAACGATATCAATCCAGTTGGTACCGAATTTTTTAATAATGAAAGCCAGGATGCATCCCAGAAAGCCGACGGCTACGAATCCGCCCAGCGCGTAGGAGAATCCCCATTTTGAAATGACAATACCTGCCGGTCCGAGGAAGGCAAATGAGCTTCCCAGGTAAGCCGGAGCCTTACCTTTGGTAATTGCGATAAAGAGCAGAGTGCCCACACCGTTCATCAGCAGAACGATGGCGGGGTTCATATTAAAGATGAACGGAACCAGAACCGTCGCGCCGAACATCGCAAACAGATGCTGGAGCGAGAGCGGAAAGAGCATTTTGGCTGGGACTTTTTCCTCAACCTGTATGATCTTTTTTGCCATACTTTGTATTCCTCCTTGTGTAGGATATTGAAAAGAAAACCTTGATTATACACGGTTTCCTTTTTTCCTCGAATATTTATATCACGCTCCACATTTAAACCAAAGAAAAAACGAAATCGCCTGACAATTTTTTATCCCTCTGTGATTCAGTCCTCAGAAAGGAGACTTCCATGACGCCTCTTCAAATCCGGTATGGTCTTGAACAGGGTCCTCAGGATCCAAAGCATCTTGGCCGACTTTATCTGTTCGCATCTGCTTCAGGACTGGGGGATCCTTTCCTTGGTGAGCTGCAAAGTTCCATTGAACAAAGACTTCATCTCGATGAACCTGGATTCTTTGCGTTATGCGATGAGACCTCCAGATGGTGGCAGGCAAAAATCGATCGGATGGAGCGATTGCTTCTCGAGCAGGAAGTCCCTTCCCTCTTCGAAAAATTTGTCCGGTCCTCTGCTCGAAGCGGTCGGATGACCTCGATTCAGGCCGATGTGCTGCTTTCCAGAATGCTGGGCATGGTTTTGCAGAAATGGAGTATTCAAAGCGGAAAGAATCACCTCAGACGCCGGGATTTATCCTTTTTCATCAACCAGCTTCGAGATCCTCATCACCTTAAACCCACTCTTCCCGTTCTCTGCGGGCCAGTCGCCATGGTCTGGAAAGGCGAATGGAGCGCAACGGAAGAAGCTTATCTCGAGCGGGTCATTTATCTGTGCTCTCATTGTGCCAATTATCTGGAAGCCGCCAGCCAGGATCATCCTGACCAAGCGCTTCTTGATTCCATCAAAAAGGTAATGATTGACCAGCCCGCATTTTCCGATCAGAACTGACGGATTCTGCACCAAACCTCCGTTTTCGGACTCGTTTCAGCCCAGAGAAAAAGCGCGAGGCCATGATTGGCTTTCGCGCTTTTAGAATGCGATTTTATTATTTTTCGTAAGCAATAAACGGTGAGTTTCTGTGGTTACCTGGGGAACGGACATTGACTCTCTTTATTATATTATCAACTGGTTAAGGAATCCGGTGGTTATAAACTGTTTCAACGGATCGATCCCGCAACGCTTCCTGTTGAGTAAGCACTGCAACGGATAAGGTGAGTTTCAAATCGTCCCGGTCAACAATAAAGTCCAGCATCTGACCCGTCTTCGAGAGAAGATGGGCAGAGCTGGACTTTGTTTTTCAGTCATGGTTATGGGGATGGAATAACAAACGGCAAAGTCGTTTCTGTATTAAAGATCCTCTTTCAATTTCCTTTTTGCGAGGGCTGGCGAATTGCTTCTTCCATGCCGGGAATGTAGACTTCCGATTCCAGAAACCATCGGTTTCTTTCCCAGAAAAGATTCCGTTCCTGGCTGCCCATCCGACAGCGATAGCAGATTCCGCTTCCTCCCGCCTTTGAATAGGTTTCCCGAACCGAAAGAACCTTGTCCACCGTATATCGATGATGATCCCAACAGATATAGAGGGGTCGAAGCTTTCCATCATGCCCGATCAGGGTGATGACATCGACGTAATACTTGAACAGCTTCATGAAATCGGCCCCTCAAGCACACCAATCGGATGCACCTGGTGCAACAGACCCAGTGGATCAAAGTCGGTGATCTGAGCATCCACCTGCGATGAAGCCATACGGCAGGATTCATAACCATACCGCTTGCGAATATCATAAAGAACCTTTTCGGTCTTTCGTTCCCGATCCCGATCATTCGGCGAAGAAAACAGATCAAGCTGATCATAAATCTGTCCTGTGGAAAGCTGGGAAACCTGAATTCCTACCGAGCGCAGCGAGATTTCATCCGGAAGCAGTTTGGCCGCCAGCTCCATCGCGGCTTCAAGAATATCGCGCGCCAGATCCGTGAACTGTTCAAATTTCTTCTGCATCCCCCGACCATGCAATTCCGTGGAGCGAAGCCAGATACTGATGCTTCTGGCCTTGAGATCCTGATCACGAAGCCTTGCGGCGATCGATTCGCTCAGCACCCGAAACACCTCCCGCAGCTGAGCCATGGATTCAATATCTTTCACGACCGTCTTGGAGTTACCTATGGATTTGACGGGTCGGGTATAGCCCACCAGATGCACTTCGCTCTCATCCAGTCCGTTGGCATATCGCCAGAGCAGGCCGCCCATCACTCCGAATCGTTTTTCCAGAACGAAATGCGAGGTATTGGCAAGCTGCCCGATGGTGAAAATACGCATATCGTTGAGGTGGGCTTTCATGCGACTGCCCACCATCAACAGATCTTCCACAGGAAGATCCCAGAGCTGCTCTTTGAAGTCTTCAGGCGTAATGACCACAAATCCCTTATGCTTGAGCAGGTCACTGGCCAGTTTGGCGAAAATCTTGTTAAAGGAAACCCCCATACTCACCGTAACCCCATACGTTTCGGCCACCTCGTCCTGAATTTTTCGAGCCAGCTCTATGCCATCGCCAAAAAGCTTTTGTGAGCAGCTCAGATCAATCCAGGCTTCATCGAGTCCAAAGGATTCCACCCGATCCGTGTACTTGCGGTAAATATCCTTGATCTTTTCCGTATAGTAAAGATAGGCATCATAGTCCGGATGAATGATCATCAGATCCGGGCACTTTCGTCTGGCCTCTCGAAGAGATTCACCGGTTTTGATCCCGGCAGCCTTGGCAAGATCGTTTTTGGCCAGGATGATTCCATGCCTCTTTTCTTCGCTTCCCCCCACCGCCATGGGGATGTTGCGAAGATCCGGGTGAAGCATTTCCTCGATCTGCGCATAGCAGTGGTTAATATCGCTGTGTACTATCACTCGTTCCATGAGCACAGTATACGCTATTATTTCCGTTTAATAGTTAATGTTGCGTATTTTATGCATTTAAAGCAGGGTTATCCGGTTGAATCAGGCGCACAGCCCTAAAGACCTGTTCGTGTTCCTCCAAAGCGGGTGACTCGCGCCTACCTGGCCCAGTAACCGTGGCGTTTGGATGAAGTTTAGCGCTCAATCCACCGTTATTTCGGATAATTTGGTCAACATCTCCTCATATCCGTTTTACTTTTCTGACCAAAAGCCTTCAGAAATCACGACCCGCGGCCCTCGGGAATTCCTGTGGTGAATTGCCAAAGATCCGTGCAGATGTCTACAATCAATTTGTTTATATTTCAGGTTTTTATCGTCACAGTCAGTTAAAGGAAGAGAAAAAGATGAAGAAGAAATTGTTTATTGTTTTTGATCAGATCCCTCCTGCAACAGCGGGAGGCCTTGTTTTTACCTATACTCAGCTGATTCCCCTTCTTGGCGAGTTTTACGAAGTAGAAGTTATCAGTGTTTTTGAATCCGGTGTGAACGAATTTATGGGCCGAAAGGTTCATAATCTGATCCATTACCAAACAGATGTCACGCTGAGCATGATCAAAACCTATTTTTCCTCCGGGGAAATATTGAAAGCTTTGAATATTCCTTTCTCCAGTCTTCTTTATTATCTCGATATTCCCACAGGCAGGAGAAAAACAGCGGAGGTATTGAGCAGCGCACCTGATTCGGTTGTGCTTGCGGTTTCTCCGGCTGCGGCGATGTATATCCCAAAGAATCACCCGTATATTCTGGAAATCCACAGTACTTATGATTACTTCTATAACGGTGGCCTGATTCAGAAATCACAGATCAGGCTGATGAATCAGCCCTCTATGATTCTGTTTCGAACTGAAGCCGATGCAAAAAAAGCAGCAGGACTGGGGAATTCATCTTTCGTCTATAACTTCATCAAAGGAAAGGCAAAATCAGAGATTGAATTATCCGATTTGAAGAAAAGAAAGAATCGAATCATTTTTCTGGCACGACTTGAAGAGGTGAAAGATCCTTTAAGAATGCTCCATCTGGCTGAGCTGCTGAAAAAGAAGATCCCCGATTTTACTCTGGATATATATGGATCGGGTTCTATGGAAGAACCTATGAAACAATTCATCCTGGAACATGGTTTAACCGATCAGGTTCATCTGAAGGGGTTTACGAACGATAAGTCGGTTTATCAGAATTATTCACTGATCTGGATGACCTCCAAATATGAAGGTCTGGGGATGACGCTGGTCGAAGCCAAGCAGATGGGCGTTCCCGCTGTGGTTACCTGCTGGGGCGATCAGGTCTATGAAGTGGTAGAGCCGGGGATGGATGGCTTTGTATGCCAAACAGATGAAGAGTTTGTGGAAAAGACCGTAATGCTGCTGGAAAACGAATCCATGCTTCTGGATTTCAGTCGAAATGCTCTTCAATCCTTTGAACGTTTTGGCCAGGATCAGGCCAGAGCCAGCTGGAAGAAGATTCTGAATGACTTTGAAAAGGAATATTTGAATTGATCTGAAGCATCTGTTCACAAAGAACGCAATGGATTCATTTGAAAGTCCAAATCGTGAATAAATGGCTTCAACGACTGTTCCTCCGGGTAGCCGGGAGTTTTTCCTCCCTGTCTGACTAGGCAGGTACATTTGCTTTTTTCGGAATCTTTCAAAGATCTTTATCTGATCTTTCGAGGCAGTATCACGTTCTCAGTTACAGAAAATGCTTGTGAATTATTAAGAAAAACGAACATATTATGTGTTTTCTGAGTGGCTTTTCGGCATTTTTCAATTCCGGTTGTTCTGACAAAACTCGCTGGTAAAATCATAATGCTACAGGAGGTTTTCAAAAATGTGGTTAACATTGGGAATTATTACCTACTTGCTGTTCTGGGTGGTTTGCATACTGTCGTACACGATTCATTATCTGACGGATACGATTCAGATCACCAGTTTTTCGCAGGTGATCTATACATTAAATGCGGGTGCGGAAGGCGCAGGATCGACCATTGGAACGGCCGTTCTTGGATTCTTTACCCAGTACTGGCTGCTTCTGATTCTCGGCACAGTCGTTTTTGTGTTCTATATCAGATTCTGCAGCAGAAGAAAAAAGCTCAAAAAGAGTGGACAACCCTTATTTAAGGAAAAGAAAACCGTTATGGCCTTCAACTGCTCCGTCATCGTAGCAGCACTGATTACCGTTTCGGTATTAGGCTATCGAATTAACGAAGGCTATAACGTTCTGGGGATTGGCGATTACCTTGCCAATGCTAACCGCGTCTCGGATCTGTACGAAAACAGCTTCGTAGAACCCACTGACGTGAATATTACTTTTCCAAAAAAGAAACGAAACCTGATCCATATCATTATGGAATCCATGGAATCATCCTTTACTGATGTTGAACATGGTGGGGGTTACCAGGAGAATCTGATTCCTGAACTGTACGATCTGGCAAAAACCGGTACGGATTTCTCCGCATCGGGAACCACCGATCTGAATGGTGCATTTGTGACCAATAATTCCGGCTGGACGATTGCCGGTCTGGTGGCTCAGAGTGCAGGCGTTCCTCTGAATGTCGGCAGTGATGAATTCATCGGAAATTTTGATAATGATGCACCTTTCATGCCGCATCTGACCACCCTTGGTCAGATTCTGGAAGCTGAAGGCTACCATAACTATTTCATGTGCGGTTCGGAAGGCGCATATGCCGGACGATCCAACTACTATAAACAGCACGGTAATTATGAGATTCTGGATTACTTCGCCGCAAAAGACGAAGGAATGATTCCCCAGGATTATCGTGTCTGGTGGGGATTTGAAGATGCGAAACTCTTTCCCTGGGCAGAAGAGAAGCTGACGGAAATCGCCAAGGACGATCAGCCGTTCAACTTTACGATGCTTACCGTTGATACCCATTTCCAGGATGGCTATAAGTGTCCCGATTGTCCTGATACGTTCAATACTCAGTATAAGAACGTTATCAACTGCTCAGACCAGCGGGTTGCGGAATTTATCAAATGGGCTCAGCAGCAGGATTTTTACGAAAACACAACCATCGTCATTTCGGGAGACCATATCAGTATGGATGGATCGGTAGGCAAGGAAACCGGTTCGGATTATACCCGTAAAGCCTTCTTTGCGGTCATCAACGGTCCGGAATATGATGGAGGGACTCGAGAATTCTGCACACTGGATATTTTCCCAACGATTATTGAATCCCTTGGAGCAAGTATTGAAGGTCATCGACTGGGTCTGGGTACCAGTCTGTATTCGAAAATACCCACACTGGTCGAAGAGATGGGCGTTGATACCCTGAATATCGAACTGACTGCCACTTCGAAATATTATGACGAGGTCATCATGAGTGGCGACCAGTCTCAGGTCAGACAACCTGTTCAGGAAAATGAAAATCCTGAAGAAGAGAAAGCGGAAGTCCCCAAAGGACAACCTGTCAGTGCCCAGTTTTATGAAAACAATCAGACGCTGTTCGAAGCACCGGATTATACCTATGACACTCCTGTCGATAACAATACCTATTGGCCCACACAACCTGGATATGATCCTGTCATCCCGGAACCCTCGGTTCCCGAAACGCCGGTAACTCCGGAACCTCCAGTTACACCTGAACCTCCCGTTACACCCGAACCTCCAATCAGCGAAACACCGGTTGATCCTGTTCCTACACCACCCACAAGCGAAACTCCGGAACCTCCTGCCCCTGAACAACCGGATAATCCGACCCCGACTCCGCCAGTTACGGATTCCGGTACTGACGCAAACCCGACAGACGGCAGCACAGGACAATAAACGATCTCCTGAGGAATAAACAGTTAGTAAAAATCCCGCAAAAACCGCAACCGGTTTTTAGGGCCTCTACCT
>Cam_p2__coassemble_1814_pt1 | contig 13809 bp, 12 predicted proteins | sample Cam_p2__metabat2_low_PE_009 | metagenome-assembled genome bin Cam_p2 | reverse complement strand
GTCTTCATGATGGTGTGCTTCTTCTTGATGAAGTGCAGCTTCCGGGCAAACCGGCAATGAAATCCGTGGATTTCGTTAACGGAAAAGGCCGGAGTCTGCTGAATACGAAAGCGGGGGAATAATTTGGATCAGAAACATATTCGAAACTTTTCGATCATTGCGCATATCGACCATGGAAAATCCACCCTGGCCGACCGAATTCTTGAACTGACGGATTCGGTGGAAAAAAGGGAAATGAAGGACCAGATCCTCGATTCCATGGATCTTGAGCGAGAACGTGGAATTACCATCAAACTCAACGCCGTAGAGCTGGTTTACCATGCCAAAAACGGCGAAGACTATCTCTTTCATCTGATTGACACACCGGGTCATGTTGACTTCTCCTACGAAGTTTCCCGATCTCTGGCCGCCTGTGAAGGAGCCATCCTTGTTGTCGATGCGGCTCAGGGTGTTCAGGCTCAGACCATGGCCAATGTCTATCTGGCTCTGGAAAACGATCTGGAAATCCTGCCGGTCCTTAACAAGGTGGATCTGCCCAGTGCGCAACCGGAAGTTGTAAAGGAAGAAATCGAAAACCTGATTGGTCTGGATTGCACGGATGCGGTGGAAATCTCCGCCAAATCCGGACTGAATGTCGATCAGGTCCTTGAAGAAATCGTTCATAAACTGCCTGCACCTTCGGGAGATCCGAAAAAACCGTTGCAGGCGCTGGTTTTTGACTCGGTCTACGACCCGTATAAAGGGGTTATCGCCTGGGTATCGATTAAAAACGGCACCCTGAAAGTTGGAGACAAAATCCGTCTGATGCAGTCGCAGGCGGAATACGAAGTGACAGAACTGGGTGTTCGTACGCCCAAACTGCTCAACAAGGAATCTCTGGAAACCGGAGATGTCGGTTGGGTAGCGGCTTCGATCAAGGACATTAAAACCGTACGCGTCGGCGATACCATCACTCTGGCGGATCAACCTGCCGAAGAACCACTGCACGGCTACAAGGAAATGCAGCCGATGGTTTATGCCGGTCTTTATCCGGTCGACAATGCCCGATACGACGATCTCAAGGAAGCGCTGGAAAAACTGCAGCTCAATGACGCTTCTTTGCGTTTTGAACCCGAAACTTCTCAGGCTCTGGGCTTTGGCTTTCGATGCGGCTTTCTGGGTCTGCTGCACATGGATGTCGTTGAAGAGCGTCTGGAGCGAGAATACAACCTCAATCTGATCGCCACTTCACCTTCTGTTATTTATCACGTCCATAAAACCGATCGGACAATGGAAGAGGTCGACAACCCGGCTGCACTTCCGCCTGCCCAGAAAATCGACTTTATCGAAGAACCGTATGTAAAAGCGGAAATCCTTGTCCCGCAGGAATATGTCGGCACCATGATGGATCTCTGCCAGAAAAAGCGCGGAGAATATGTGGATTTACAGGTACTGGATGATACCCGAATGGAACTGATCTACCAGATGCCGCTTTCGGAAATCATCTTTGATTTCTTTGACAAGATGAAAAGCGCCACCAAAGGATACGCCAGCTTTGACTACACATTCTCCGGTTATCGCAAATCCGATTTGCAGAAGCTGGATATTCTGATCAATGGACAGCCGGTCGATGCGTTGAGCATCATCGTCCACAAGGAATTTGCCTATAACCGTGGTAATGCCATGACCATTAAGCTGAAGGACCTGATTCCCAAACAGCAGTTTGAAATTCCGGTTCAGGCGGCCATCGGAAGCAAAGTCATTGCGAGAACCAACATCAAAGCGCTGCGAAAAAACGTTCTGGCCAAGTGCTACGGCGGTGACATTTCCCGAAAGAAAAAGCTGCTCGAAAAGCAGAAGGAAGGAAAGAAGCGCATGAAGATGGTTGGATCGGTCGAAATCCCACAGGAAGCGTTTATGGCCGTTCTGTCCATGGATGACGATAAATGATCCCTTCGGCCTATATTCACGTTCCTTTCTGTGGTGGTCTTTGTACATATTGTGCTTTTGAAAAGACAACTGCACTTTCTCTCATTGATCCCTGGCTGAACCGGATTACCCGGGAGATTTCATCCTCACTTCATCAGGCACGAAAAGAGAATCCCGATTTTTCTTTGAAGACGATCTACATCGGTGGAGGAACGCCCAGTGTTCTTTCGGTGGATCAGCTCGAGAAGCTCTGCGCTGTTCTTTCTCCATACTTTTCCAAAGAAGGGGAATGGACAGTGGAACTCAATCCGGAAAGTGCGGATAAACAAAAACTTGGTGTTCTCAAAAAAGCCGGTGTGAACCGGCTTTCGATCGGAATACAGAGTTTTGATGATCAGCGGCTGGCTCGTCTGGGAAGACATCACTCTGCCAGACAGAGTATGGAGTTGATGAAACTGGCCAGAAATATGGGCTTTGAGAACATCAGCGTGGATCTGATGTATGGATTTGCAGACCAGACTATGGAAGAGCTTGAAAGAGATCTGACACAGTTTCTGGATCTGAAAGCAGACCATCTTTCCATCTATTCGCTGATCCGTGAACCGGGAACGATCCTTGAAGCCACGATTAAGGAAGAAATGGACGAAGAGCTCAATGCCCGGATGTATGAGCGGATTGAAGAAATGCTGACTCAGGCCGGTTATGAACATTATGAAGTTTCTTCCTATGCCAGAAAGGGAAAGCAGGGGCTGCATAACCTGTTGATCTGGCAGGATGGTCGCTACTATGGCTTTGGCAAGGGAGCGGTCGGTCGGGATGATCAGGGACTCTATCATCATGGCGGAACCCTGATGGACTATATTCAGGGAAAAAGCGAAATCATTCGCGAAGAGGACGAGAATCCCTGGTTTGATGCCATCATGACGGCTTTACGAACAACGCGAGGACTGGATATCCGAACCTGGAATGAACGCTATGGTCTGGATTTTGAAAATCGGTATGAAGGCGTTCTGTCAAAAAATTCAGAATACCTGATGCGTAAAGGCGATTTTCTGTCGGTAAACCGGAAGGGAATGGAAGTTCTCGATACCATTCTCGTTGATTTTCTTGGTGTCGACTGATAGTATAAATAAGCTTTGTTCACGGCCGGCGGAATCTCCAACCCCTGCTTTGATCAAAGGACTGCAAAGTTTATGGAGGGTTTAATAATGACCAGTGCAGAAAAACAGGCACTCATTAAAGAGTATGCCGTACACGAAGGAGACACCGGTTCTCCTGAAGTTCAGATCGCTATTCTGACTCGCAGAATCAACGAACTGACTGAGCACTTCAAAGTGCACAAACACGATTTCCATTCCTACAGAGGTCTGATGAAGATGGTTGGACGCAGAAAAAACCTGCTCAACTACCTGAAGAAAGAAGATCTCGATCGTTACAAAACTCTGATCGCAAGACTCGGTCTGAGAAAGTAAAATCGAAGCGAAATCCAAAGGAAGCCATTGGCTTCCTTTTTCTTTTACCTGTAAGTACCTCTGACTGTCGAAAGAAGAACAGATAATGGAGTGATTCGTGATCGATCCTACTGAAAAAGGTCCAAACCCACGGGGAATTCCTGAGGGTTTCGGACCTTTTGATCCTGTAATGAATTGAAGCTGGATCTCGGGGTAGTCTTCTAGGGTCTTCTTCTGTCAAAAGCCACACTGCTCTGATACGGACGTCTGCCTTCGAGAATATCGTCGTAATAATCCTGTTTCCAGTCGATATAGGCAATGCTTTCTTCCAGAGTTTTAAGATGGTCTTTGAGTTCGATCTGCTTGCGGGCAAGCAATTCCTTGCGCTCGGGAATTGTGCTTTCTCCTGCCATACACATTTTCAGATAATCTCTCATCTCCTGAATACTCAGGTTACATTTCTTCAGGCAGGTCAGGCTGTTGATCCAGTTGACATCATCGTCGTCAAAGACTCGATGGTTGTTCTCGTCTCTTTTGACATAGGGGACAAGTCCCTGGTTGCAATAGAATTTGAGCGTCTGATAAGTCAGACCGGTTCTTTTGCAGGTTTCCTTCATGGAATAAAGCATGCTTTTTTCTCCTTTGCGGCCAATCATTTCGTCCAGGCCGCAGTTCATACTTCGTGAATAACCAATCTTCACCCAGCGGTAAAAATCCGCAAAGTGAAGATTTTTTGTGAAAAAACGGGAAAGCCAAATTTCATGGAAAAAAGGTCCGATTTTGGAGCCCTTTTAGGGATGATCATACTAGACCGGTAGTTACTATCGGTTATTACAATTCAGAAGGTAAGCGAAAGAATAGTCCGAAATGAGAGAAAATCAGTCATAAATCCATGTAAACCTCTTGATGAACAACGTCCTTATCTCAAAAATTGATGATTTCTCTATTCGGTATGGACTGTTCCTTCGTCTGCTTCAGGTGAAAACTCAAACCAACTGAAAGTCCTGTTCATCCTGTTGCCCTCGGTTCGGGTAAAAAGAGAGTTCAGAATCGAAGAAGTCGAAAAAAGAGCGATCCCGAAAAGAAAGCGTCTGCTGTCTTTCAACAGGCAGATGCGGGATACAGGCTTTGATCGTTTCAGTCTTTGGGCAAACCTGAAGCCAAAAGGAAAGGAAGTCTGATCAGCGATGAACAATTTTGTATTTCAAAATCCTACCGAAGTGGTCTTTGGTCAGGGTGGAGTAAAAGAACAGCTGCCCGATCTGCTCGATCATTATGGCGATACCGTTCTGCTGGCTTATGGTGGTGGCTCCATCAAAAGAAACGGTGTCTATGATGAAGTGATGGGTATTCTCAAAGACAAGGGAAAGACGGTTGTCGAGTTCTCCGGGATCATGCCCAATCCCACGTATGAAAAAGTGCAGGAAGGAGCAAAGCTGGCCAGAGACAACCATGTCGATCTGATTCTTGCTGTAGGAGGAGGTTCGGTTTCTGATTGCTGCAAAGCCGTATCCGCACAGGCCAGACTCGATGAAGATCTCTGGACCTTTGAACATGAAAAGCACGGCATGCCCACCGATTTTATTCCTCTGGGCACGATTGTGACTGTCTTTGGTACGGGCAGTGAGATGAACAGCGGTGCCGTCATCACTCACGAAGAAAAGAAGATCAAAGGCCCGGTTTACGGAGCTCAGGCCGATTTTGCCTTCCTGGATCCGGATTATACGATGAGCGTTCCCATGAAGCAGGTGATTTCCGGAGCTTTCGATACGCTCAGCCACGCCATGGAAACTTACTTTGGAAAACCGGACCAAAACAATTTGTCCGATGACATGAACGAAGCCGTTCAGCGCAGCGTAATTCAAAACATTCGCACACTGCTTACCGATCCGAAAAACTATAACGCTCGCAGTGAACTGGCCTGGGCTTCTGCCATGGCAGAAAACGGACTGCTCAAGATCGGTAAAGTGACCGATTTCCAGTGCCATATGATTGAACATCAGCTTGGGGCTTATACCAACTGCAATCATGGGGCCGGGCTGGCGGTTATTCATCCGGTTCTTTACCGTCACCTGGTTAATGATAATACGAAGAAATTTGCCAACTGGGCCGTTGAGGTCTGGGGTATTGAACCCAAAGAAGACGAACTTCAGACCGCGTTTGCCGGAATTGATGCCCTTGCCGATTTCATCAGGGAAATCGGTATGCCTTCTACTTTGGAAGAACTGGGTATTCCGGAAGATACGGATCTGAAAGCCATTGCGGATTCAACGACCCTTACGGCCGGCTGCGCAAGAAAACTGAGCGCAGATGAAATTTTTGAAATTCTTCAGGAATGCAGATAAGCAACAACGAAAAAACACAAAGAAAGGATCTCAAAAACATGAAAAAACTGATGCGTCTGTTCATGAGTATGCTTATGGTCCTCGGACTGGTGGCCTGCTCAGGTACGAATAATGCGACATCTTCCACTTCTTCTGCATCTTCTACTGCTCCTGATGCGAATAAGGTGCTGGTGGTTTACTTCTCCGCAACAGGCAACTCGAAGCGGGTTGCAGAACAGATTGCCAGTGATACCGGTGGCGACCTCTTTGAAATTACTCCGGCACAACCTTATACCGATGAGGATCTGGACTGGACGGATGAAAACAGCCGGGTTTCTCGAGAACACGATGATGAATCCCTGCAAAACGTCGAACTGACCACAACGGAAGTTCCTGACTGGTCGAGCTACTCCACCGTCTTTATTGGTTATCCCATCTGGTGGGGCATTGCCGCCTGGCCGGTAGACAGTTTTGTCAAAGCCAATAACTTTGATGGAAAAACGATCTATCCCTTCTGTACTTCTTCAAGCTCCGGACTGGGAGACAGTGCAAGCCATCTTGCCCAACTGGCCGGAACCGGAAACTGGCAGGAAGGACAGCGCTTCTCTTCAAGTGCTTCTGCTGAAGATGTTCAGGAATGGGTTAACGGACTTGGATTGTCGAAATAATGAGAATCTGATGGTCGGATTACTTCCTGATCTGTTTATGAAAAAGAGACCCTCCGGACGTTTGATGAAAATGGATTTTCGAGGGTGAAAGGAGAATTTGTATGAGTATTTTGTTTATTAATGGAAGTCCGGAACCGCAGGGCAATACCGCGCGGCTGGCAGCTGAACTGTTGAAAGGACATCCGTATAAAACGCTGAATCTGACCGATCTCAACATTGGATCCTATGGTCAGCATCCCAATCCCGATGGACTGGATACAGTGATCAGCGCGATGAAGGACGCCGATACAATCGTGATCGGCTCCCCGGTTTACTGGCATAACATCTGTGGCAGCGTTCGCAATATGCTGGATCGCTTCTACGGACGTGTGGATGATGGAGCTTTTACAGGACGCAAACTGTACTTTGTCTTCCAGGGCGCAGCTCCTGAACACTGGATGCTTGAAGCCGGCAACTATACGATGAACCGCTTTGCAGATCTGTACGGATTCAAATATCAGGGCATGATCAACAATGCTTCTCAAGCTCAAAAAATGAATCAGACCCTGTAGAAAAAACGGGGAATTGAAATCGTACTCTGATTCAGTCATCCCTGAACTGCTCAAATCATCGACCGCTCTTTTGAAGAAGAGCGGTCATATTCTGGATGGTCGATAACTCCCGGAATTTTGGCCGTTGAGCCTTCTGAACGGTCTGAATGATTTCAGAAGGTATGATGAAACGGAAGGAGGAACCGGAATGAAGTATTTAAAAGAAGCAGCAGCGCTGGGTCTTGTCGCCGCCCTGTGCCTGGGTGGATGCGGTGGAGATCAGACGGTTACCGAAGATAACGCCCCAAGTGATCTGCTGAAAAAAGCCGCCGCGATTACCTCAGAATCCGATGGCAAAGATCTTGAAGAAGTCCTTCATGAACTGGTCCGTCAGACTGGAGAAGCCAATCAGTACCGGCTGATTCTCGAGGAGAATGAGCAGGAACAGAATCTTGAAGAAAACGGAGGAAAGCTTTCCGCCGTAAATACGGATTATGAAGTTTACGATGTTCGATATGCGGGAGATGCACATTTCTATCAGGTGTATGAAGAACAGACATCCGACAGCTCAACCTGGGAATTGATGGATTCCACCCCGAATGCGATTACCAGAGTTTATGTCACTCCCGTCAAGGAAGATGAATTTGGCAGTGAAGAGGCCAGAGTCATTGTTGACTCCATCAGTGGGGATCCGGGAGAACAGGCAGGAAATGAAGACAATGTGCAGACGATCGTTTCCAATTCCATCGTCTATCCGATTTATCTGCAGACCGGATCGACTCTGCTTTTGAATCCGACCGAACACCCTGAAGACTACAACTTCCAGCTGATGAAAAAGGGAGATACTTACGAATGGACCATCTCCATGAAAGACGAAGAATCCTATAATAAAAAAATGGATCAGGCCTATCAGGAAGCCTACGGAGCTCTTCGTACGGATATTTATGAAGACAGCTCCTTTGTTCTTGATTCAAGAGATGTAAAAGAAGTTCGGATTGTGATCACGATGGATCAGGAAGGTACCATTTCAAAGATCGAGAATTCGACGAAAACGACCGCCGTCTATCAGGATCAGAGCCTGGATTTAACCTCGAACAACACCCTGAATATCAAAGCCGCTCCTGAAGACTGGCATGAATTTTTCAGGACCTTTTTTGAGCAGACCGCCAATGGAAAAATTGGTGTTGCTGACGAAGTAACGATTCTTCCCAAAAAAGGGGACAGCGATCTGAGCGTACAGAGCGAAGATTCGAAATAATGGGTTTGTAAACTCGGTTTTTAACAAAAGCAGTGGAAAATGGTCCGCTGCTTTTTGTTTTCTTATGCAAAGGTTTTCATAACAATCCAATCAAAGAAGAGGGAAGGTTTTTTACAGGCAAACTTTTTTTACTGGTTTGCATGAGGGACATGTTAAGATGACCCTTGATTGAAAATAACAAGAAAACAAGTGAGGTAAACAGTTAAGATGTCCAAAGAAATCTTTCATCTTGACTTCTGCGGCAAAAACATCACCATCGAAACCGGCGAAATCGCCAAACAGGCCAGCGGTGCTGTCCTGGTTCGATACGAAGATACCGTTGTTCTCTCCACGGCAGTGGGAAGCTCCCAGGCCAAGGAAGGACTCGACTTCTTTCCGCTTACAGTCAGCTATGAAGAAAAACTTTACTCTGTCGGCAAGATTCCCGGAGGCTTTTTAAGAAGAGAAGGCCGTCCGACTGAACATGCAACATTGACGGCTCGCATGATCGACCGTCCGATTCGTCCACTTTTTGCGGAAGGTTTCCGCAATGAAGTCCAGGTGGTTAATACCGTGCTTTCCGTAGACCAGAACGCTTCGAGCGAAATGGCTGCCATGCTTGGTGCATCCCTGGCTTTATGTATTTCCGATATTCCGTTTGGCGGACCGATTGCAGGAGTTAAAGTTGGCCGCATTAACGGTGAATTTGTATGCAACCCCAGCCAGGAACAGGCTGAACTTTCCGATATCGACCTGACCGTAGCCGGCACGGCGAAAGCCATTAATATGGTAGAAGCCGGAGCCAATGAAGTCAGTGAAGAAGTCATGCTCGAAGCGCTCATGTTCGGACATGAAAAAATCAAAGAACTCTGCGCTTTTGAAGAAGTCATCATCGCAGCCGTAGGCAAACCCAAAAGAGAAATCGCACTTTACACACCCGATCCTGAACTGGAAGCTTACATCCGTCAGACTTATGAAAATGACATCCGCAAAGCGGTATCCATCAGCGGCAAGCTCGAACGCTATGAAGCTATCGGCAACCTGATTGATGCGGCAAAAGCGGATATTGAAAACCGTGAATACGATACGGAAAAGGCAAAAGCCGAAGCCGTAAAGCAGGCCGGTGCAATCTGTCGTTCTATTGAGGCCGACGAAGTCCGTCGACTGATTATCGAAGACAAGGTTCGCCCGGATGGACGCGCAATTGATGAAATCCGTCCGCTCGACTCCCAGGTGGATCTGTTACCTCGTGTACATGGTTCGGCCATGTTTACCCGTGGAGAAACGCAGGTTATCTCCTCGACAACTTTAGGCGCACTCAATGAAAACCAGATCATTGATGACGTTACGGAAGTAGAAAACAAGCGCTTCATGCATCATTACAACTTCCCGCCTTTTTCCGTAGGCGAAACCGGACGTATGGGATCGCCCGGACGTCGTGAAATTGGTCATGGTGCGCTCGGTGAACGCGCCCTGTCCAAGGTTCTTCCTTCCGTAGAAGAATTCCCCTATACCATTCGTACCGTTGCGGAAGTTACCGAATCCAATGGTTCGTCTTCTCAGGCCTCCATTTGCGCTGGCACCATGTCGCTGATGGCTGCCGGTGTTCCGATTAAAGCACCGGTTGCCGGAGTAGCCATGGGTCTGATCATGAATGATGAAACCGGACAGTACACCGTGCTGACCGATATTCAGGGTATGGAAGACCACTTTGGAGATATGGACTTCAAAGTCGCCGGAACTCGTGAAGGCATTACGGCCCTCCAGATGGATATCAAGGTGAAGGGAATTACCCGCGATATCTTCCAGGAAGCTCTTGCTCAGGCCAATAAAGCCCGCAATGAGATTCTCGATAATATGCTTGCCACCATTCCTGAACCTCGCGAAGAACTTTCTCCGTATGCTCCGAAGATTGCTCAGATGCAGATCAGTCCGGAAAAGATCAAAGATGTCATTGGTCCTGGTGGCAAGATGATTAACCAGATCATTGCCGAATGCGATGGAGTGAAGATCGATATTGAAGATGACGGATCGGTAGTCATCTACCATAAGGATCAGGAAGCCATCGATAAGGCGAAACATCGCATCGAAGAAATCTGTCGCGAAGCCAAAGTCGGTGAAGAGTACGAAGGCACGGTTGTTCGAATCGAATCCTATGGGGCTTTCGTCAACCTGTTTGGCAAGACAGATGGTCTGCTCCATGTTTCCAACATTTCCTGGAACCGTGTGGAAAAGGTTGAAGATGTTCTCAAAATCGGAGACAAGATCGATGTCAAAGTCACTGAGATTGAAGATGGCAAGGTGAAGGTTTCTGCCAAAGCTCTGCTGCCCAAACCGGCAGGCTGGAAAGAACCGGAACGTCGCCCCAGAAATGACCGTCGGGATGGCAAAAAGCCTGGTGGAAAGCGTTTCGATCACCATAAGGCGGATCACGGACGCGCTCCTGAAGCACCCAAACCCGCTCCTGAATCTCAGGAAGCAACGGCTGCACCGGAAGAACCCAAAAACAACGAAGAATAAAGCTCATGCCGGAACGGCTCTGACCGTTCCGGCATTTTTGATGGCTGTGACTAAACCATTCCGGCAGTCCACAGGCCATGTGCTAAAATGAATTCGCAAAACCTGAAAATGAAAGTTTTATTCCTATATTTTTTATTTGCACAGGATTTAGACAGAACTGATCTGAAGGAGATGTAAGGAAATGAATTATCAGCCTTATGTTGACGAGCGTTTTGATGACTACCTCAAAGATCTCAACGATCTGGTATCGATCGAATCCGTTCGCGACGTTGAACATGCACAAGACAACGCTCCCTTTGGCCCGAATATCGCCAAAGCCCTCGACACCCTGCTGGAAAAGGGTAAACGTGATGGCTTTGAAGTGAAAAACTATGACGGAAACGCAGGAGTGATTACCCTTGGAGACGGAGAAGAAACCGTTGGTGTTCTCGGACACCTGGATGTGGTTCCTCTGGGAGATGGATGGACCAAAGATCCGTTGAAAGTGACTGAAGAAAACGGCTACCTTTATGGCCGTGGTGTTCTTGATGACAAAGGACCGCTGTTAGCCGGTTATTATGCGATGAAGATCATCAAGGATCTGAATATTCCTTTAAAGAAGAAAATCATGCTCATTGCCGGAACCGATGAGGAAAGCGGAATGGGCGGAATCAAAGCCTATCTTGAAAACGGTGGACCCGTTCCGGATATGGGCTTTACTCCGGATGCGGATTTCCCGGTCATCTACGGAGAAAAAGGCAACATCCATATCGATCTCGACAGCGATGATTCGACGATTATTGAAAGCTTTGAAGCCGGAAGTCGTCCGAATATCGTAATTGAGAAGGCTAATGCCGTACTCGATACGGACCAGCTCGATTCGAAACTCTTTGACTTCTATCTGGCTTCGAATGGTCTGAAAGGTCATGCCGAAGTGAAGGATGGAAAAGTTCATCTGTATATGGAAGGTACAGCTGCGCATGGTTCTGTACCTTATCTGGGTGTCAATGCCGGTGTTCTTCTGCTCAACTACATCGGTCAGGCCTATGATGATCAGCTATCCAAAGATCTTTACACTCTGCTTAAAGACTGGAAAGGATCCCCGGAAAACATCGATGTCAATGGAGCCTATATGGGCTTTCTGACCATGAATCCGGGCATCATCACCATTAAGGATCATCATGCCCATGTGGTCATTGATATCCGTTATCCAAACGACACCACCCCCAGCCAGGTCTTTGATGGCTTTGTCTCTGCCTGCAAAGAACTCGCTTCCAGTATCACGCCAACCATGCCAAGATCCGGCGATCCGCTCTTTGTCGATCCCAATTCCAAACTGGTTAAGGATCTGATGGCTGCTTATGCGGAAAATACCGGAGATACCTTCCATCCGGCAATCACCATCGGTGGTGGAACCTATGCCAAGATGTTTGATAACTTTGTCGCTTACGGTCCGGAAAAACCATGGAAACGTGTACCCAAAGGCATCAAAGCCGGTGGATGCCATGAAGCAGATGAAGCTGTGGATGTTAACGACCTTAAAGAAGCCATCGCCATTTATACCGATGCGTTAGTCAGGCTGGCCGGCAAATGAGAATGCGCCGGATCCCCTGGGCAGCGGATTATCTTGCAGAAAGTCGCTCGAGAGTAAAAGAACCCTCATTGAAACAGGGGAAGTGGAATACCGAAAAAAAAGGAAAGCTGCATCTGGAAATCGGTTGCGGTAAAGGCGGCTATTCCTGTGCGCTGGCCCAACTGAATCCAAAAGATACAATCGTAGCAGCTGAGAAGAACGAAAGCGCCGCCGGACTGGCTGCCAAAAAATTCGACGAAGCCCATCTCGAAAATCTGTTTCTGATCTATGGTGATGCTGCAGATATCGAATCCTGGTTTGCTTTGAAAGAAGTGGATATTCTCCATCTGAATTTCTCGGATCCCTGGCCAAAGAAACGCAATGCGAAAAGAAGACTGACGGCTCCCGGCTTTTTAAAACAGTATGAAAACATTCTTGCCGATGATGGCGAGATCCAGATGAAAACCGATAACTCTTCGCTGTTTGAATACTCTGTGCTTGAATTTCTGAAAGCCGGGTGGAACCTCGAAGAGATCAGCGTGGATTTTCGCAGGGAAGAACATCCCGAAGATCCCGTAACCGAATACGAAGCAAAATTCATGGAGGCCGGACAGCCTGTCTACCGTTCGGTCTGGAAGAAAGGAAACCAAGCATGAAATCCATTCACCCTTCTGATGACCTTCAGGCAATCAAGAACGGATCCAAACCGGCTGTCTTCCTGTTCTCAGCCAACTGGTGTCCGGATTGCCTGTATCTGAATCCATTTCTGGATTCCATTGAAAAAGCCAATCCCGAGTTCGATTTTTATAAACTCGACCGGGATGAAATGCTTGACGAAGCGATTGCTGAAGAGATCCGTGGAATTCCGTCCTTTACCGTATGGAAAGACGGAAAGGAAATCGGTCGTTTCGTGAATAAAGACAGAAAAACACCCGAACAGATCCAGCAGTTTCTGGATCCCCTCAAGGAGGCTTAATTCATGGGATTCAAAGATATGATGAAAAATTTCCTTTACGAAAGCGTAGAGGATGACGAACTTGAAGATGAAATCCAGGCAGAAAACCCTGCTCCCACTAAAAAGCCTGAACCTGTCAATACCCAGCCCGCTTCGCAAACCCCTGCTCCTGCACCCAATCCGGCTCAGGAAGTCCAGACCGTTGAACAGTCTTCTTCGATCGATCGCTATCTGATCAATCAGGAAGAGGCTCAGTCTTCCGGCTCTTTCCTTTCGGATATCGAAGATGTCGTGATGACCGAGCAGCCCAAAACCCGTACCGGACGTCGCCCGGCCAGAACAACAAAGCATGCCGCTCCGGCAAGACAGAATCCCCGTATGGATTACTCTGCCGTTCTTTCTCCGATTTATGGCAATATGTCTGATTCGGAAAAGGATGTGGCCAAAGTTCACGATGCGATCAACCTGCCCAAACCCGAAGACAACCTTGAAATGGTTGAAGTCATCAGCCCGATGTTCGGCTCTTCCAAACCTGCAACTCGTACCCGTAAGCCCAAAAATCCCGACCGAGAGATGAAGGCTGCACCAAGCAAGGATGCCGGTAAGCTTGAACCGATTGTGGTCGAAGAGGAACTGCCTGCAACTGTTTCTGCTCCTGCTGACC
>Cam_p2__coassemble_1776_pt1 | contig 14158 bp, 12 predicted proteins | sample Cam_p2__metabat2_low_PE_009 | metagenome-assembled genome bin Cam_p2 | reverse complement strand
ACAATTTCAGTTTAGGCCACATTTATCTTTGACCACCTTTAACTTTGGAGCTCCCTGATCTGGCAGCCGGAAATTTGTCTTCTTTGAATTAGTCGGGGAGTTTGGGCAGTGAGTTGATGGAGGAGTCGTTAGCAAGATCCGCACGATATGCGCTGGCGGCTTCGAGACGATCCATACGTTTGGTTCCCTCTTCGGCCATTTCGCGGAAAGCTTCGATCTGGTTTTTGAGCTGAGGCAGAGCTTTCTGCTTGTAGCTGTCGACCGCATCGAGTGCTTCGAAGGTATTTTTGAAAGCTTCCTTGAGGGTTTCCACGGAAACGTTGGCTTCCATGGACTGCTGCTGGATCTGGGAACCCTGTTCCTTGAGCATGATGGAAGTCGAACGGATCAGATCGTTGGTCGTATCGTTGATCATCTTGACCTTGTCGAGAACGATCTTCTGGTTATACAGCGCGGAAGCTACCGTTACCGCCGTACGCAAAGCGGAAACCGTAACATGCTGAGCACGTTCAACGGCTCGGATGAGCTCCTTGTTATTGCGGCGGATGATTTCCATCGCAAAGTAGCCCTGCTGGTTAACCGCCTGCATCTGCTGCAGATCCATCACTTTCTGACGGAGCGGGTACAGGATTTCGTCCTGAATATATTTGATCTTTTCCGGATCCTCATTGGATACGGTCATGTTTTCGATTTCTGCGGAAATATCCTCATCCATCTTCAGACCGAGTTCTACCTGTTTACCCAGTTTCTGGGTCAGATCACGCAAAGCCACCTGCTCGATTTCGAGGGTGGTGTTGTCATTCTGAAGGGCTCGTTTTCCTTCTTCGAGGGAATCCATGATGCCCTGAATCTGGGAATCGGCTTTTTCGAAACGCTGGAAATAGTTTTTGACCGGATTGAACATCTTGCCAAAAAGGCCATCGCCTTTGAAATTGATGGCGGAAGGATCAAGATCCTTCATTTCGCGATTCAGTTTTGCCAGAGAATCTACGACTTTGCCGCCTTCACTTCCGGTTTTCGAAAGATCGGCCAGCGATTTTTCAAGCATTTTATTCTTTTCGCTGCTTCGAACGACAATATCCTTGCCGAAACTGTCAATCGTATTCGCGATTTCGCGGCGCTGTTGAAGATCGTCTAGATTGATCTTCATGATCTCCTGGGTATTTTCCTGAGCCATGTTGCTCAGAGCGTCTTTCTGCTGCGGGGTGGGATTTAAAACTTCTGTGACTTTCTCCTTATCGAGAGCGTCTACATCCAAGCTGAATGCCATGGTTATCTCCTTTTGTCCTCGTTGGGGAATTTCTTAAATCTTATTGTAATTCATTTTGGTCGCGCAAAGGATTCCTGACAGAATTGCGAGCGGTTTGTGTCTTTACTGAAAGTTAGTGCGATCCTCTGGAAGAATTCTGCTGATAAAGGCGAGTCTGTCTGGTCAGATCTGAAAGTTCTTCAATGGCCGGTATGGAATCCAGATTCTGCATGGAAGCCGTATTCAGCTTGTTGACTTCCATCTGCAGTTTTTCCATTCGACGAAGGATTTCCTCGTTTCGCTTGAGATCTTCATGAATCGCATCAAAGGTTTCCTGGTAAGGTTTGATGGCATCCGTATATTCAAGATGGTTTTTGAACAGCTGCTCATAACCGTCAACATCGAAAATATTCATTCTCGATAAGGTTTTTCGAACATTTTCCTCGAAGACTTCCACGGCACCGTTTACCGTTCTGGCAAATTTTTCATAGCTGATCCGGCTGGTTCCAAAATAATCGGACAGCGACTGATCGAGAGAGTCGCATTTTTTCTCCATGCGCAGTACCTGGTTTTCCAGCTCTCGCATTTCCTTCTTGAAGCATTTGGGATTGGTCTTTTTCACCTGTCGATTCAGCTCTTTTACGGACTGAACATCGACCAGCGAAAGAGCGGCATCGGCTGCGGATTTTCCTGAGCGGCCTTTTTTCGTACCTATTAAAACCACGGCAATCACAAACAGCATCAGCAGTCCGAAAAAGAGCAGACCTGCGACATTCCACCCGGCCAACTGGCCGACCAGAACGACAATGAGAATCATTGCTGCTCCCATGCCGATGATTACAGAATTCTGAGATTTCATCTGAAATGGCTCCTTTTTCACCCATCATATCATTTTCGCTTTCTCCTGAATCACGCTTCCTTCATTCCCTGCCAGCTTGCCTGAAACAGGCACTCTTCGATCCTGTTTGTCGTTGTTTTCCTATCCAATACCGATGAACGATCAGTCGACTCCGAACCTGGTCCATTAAACACTGATCAAAAACAAAAGCCATCGCCCATTGACGACAGCTTTTCCTTCAATCCTTCATTCAAAATTCTTACTTTTATCGAACCGACTCTCCGTTGGAGGCGATCACATCTCTGTACCAGTAGAAGGAATCCTTAGGGATTCGCTCCATGGAACCGTTACCCTCATCGTCCAGATCGACATAGATGAATCCATAACGCTTTTTCATCTCGCCGGTGGTGGCGCTGATCAGATCAATCGGTCCCCACATCAGATAGCCAAACAGATCGACTCCATCTTCTTCGACCGCTTTGATCATCTCTTTGAAATGTTCCTGCAGATACTGAATCCGATACGGATCATGGATCTGTCCGTCTTCGGAAACTTCATCTACAGCACCCAGACCGTTTTCGCAGATAATGATCGGTTTGTTATAGCGACGCCAGAGCAGGTTGAGGATCAGACGAAGTCCCGTCGGATCGATGACCCATCCCCAATCGGATACCGGCAGGTAGGGATTGAACATCCCTCCATACAGCGTTCCGTCTTTGGACTGAAGATCTTCTCTGGTGGTCGTGACTTCGCTCGAATAGTAGTTGATACCGATATAGTCGATCACACCGTTTTTAAACGCTGCTTTGTCTTCTTCGGTGATTTCAATCGGAATACCAAGCTTTTCATATTCCCGGATCTTGTATTCCGGAAATTTCCCCATGGTCATCGCATCGATCTGATAGAGATCGCGTACAGTCGCCCGATAAGCCGCAAGGACATCATTGGGATCACTGCTGGCCGGATAGGTCGGGGTCAGTCCAAAGACGCAGCCGATTTTGTTTTCCGGATCGATCCGGTGTCCCAGTTCAGTGGCTATTACTCCGGCAACTGTCATGTTATATCCCATCAGCGTCAGCTGTTTTCTGCGTTCTTCGGGGGTATCTCCAAGATCGGCATTACAGATGCCGGAAAGGATATAGACAAACAGGTCGGATGCATCGCTGGTTGGATCAATATGGTTCATTTCGTTGAAAGTGACCCAGTATTTCACCTTACCTTTGAGCGCTTTGAACATCGTTTCGCAATAGCGAAGGTAGAGCCCAATCGTATCCCGGCTTAACCAGGTGTTGTAACGTCTGACTACATCAACCGGCATTTCAAAGTGGAAAAGTGTGACGATCGGTTCAATGCCGTTTCTGAGCAGTTCATCTACAAGATCCTGATAAAACTGAAGACCTTTTTCATTGGGCTCTTCGTCATCGCCATGAGGATAGATTCTTCCCCAGTCGATGGAAATGCGAAGCGCCTTGAATCCCATTTGAGCGAACAGAGCGATGTCTTCCTTATAGCGGTGATAAAAGTCGATGCCATGGTGATTGGGATAATGCGTTCCCTCTTCTAGTTCAGGGGTGAAGCGTCGTTTGGTTTTATAAGAGCCCTGGGTGGCAAGGTCCATGATGGACATGACCTTGCCATCCTCATTCCAGGCTCCCTCACACTGGTGAGCAGCAATAGATCCGCCCCAGAGAAAGTCGTTGTTCAGCATTAACCTTCAACCTTCTCCTGAGCTGCAAGAGCTTTGCGCTCTTCATAGTGGAAGAACGGATAGTAAATGGCCAGAGCGATACAGAGGTTGATGACCTGAACCACAATGGCTCTCCAGTCAAATCCGGTCGCAATTAATACGTTGATGATCGGAGGAGTTGTCCAGGGAACAGCGGCTACAACCGGATTGCATAAATGCATGGCAACTGCGAGATAGTAAACGGTAGTGGTGACAATCGGTACCAGAATGTAAGGAATGCACATGATCGGGTTGAAGACGATCGGGAAACCGAAAGCTACCGGTTCGTTGATCTGGAACAGTGCGGGAGCGATCGACAATTTACCGAGTTCGCGATACTCTCTGGCTTTGGATCTGAGCATGAAGATAACCAGAGCGATGGTTCCGCCGGTTCCACCCAGCCAGAAACCGAAATATTGCCAGCCGTAAGCGCCAAAGTGGAGAGAAGCCATATCACCGGCCGCAAAAGCAGCTGCGTTTTCTGCAAGGAAGGCGTACCAGATTGGAGTCGTAACGCCATCCAGTACGGTTTCGTTGATACCACAGCACCAGAGCAGTGTGGAAAGCAGCACCAGGAACAGAGTTCCGGGTAGTGTATCGAGTCCGCCGATCAGAGGCGAGAGGATCGTAGAAAGAATCGCGTTCAGATCGATACCGAATACACCGGTAACCAGCCAGAAGAATACGATGGTGAATAATGCAGGAAGCAGAGCGGCGAAAGATTCGTAAACCATGGGCGGTACGCTTTCGGGCAGTCTGATCTGCCAGTTCTTTGTCGCAAACAGCTTCACGATCTTATCGGTAACTACCGCAACAACCATTGCCAGGAACAGTCCGGAAGTTCCGAAGTTGGAAACGTCAATGCCGTTCACCGGATCGGTCTGGGTTAATACGAAAGCCACCAGAGCAATCAGGCCGGTCGTTTCGCGGTTTACTTTGTCATATTTGGCAAAGCTGGAAGCAATGGAATAGCAGGCGACCAGAGAAAGCAGACCCATGCAGACGGTACTTGGAATATTCAGAACATCTGCGTAGGGGGCGATGAAGTTGGTCCACGCTTCAATCGGGAAGTTCGTGATGATCATGAACAGCGATCCGATGATCGTGTAGGGGATGATCGCCGAGACGCCATCACGCATGGCCATCAGCGATTTGTTATTGCCGATTTTATTGACTTTGGGCAGAAGCGAGTTCTGCATCCAATCCACAACTTTACTCATGGGGGATTCTCCTTTTGTCTTACTGATTTTTATCTGAGTGATTTCTATCGATTGAGGGCTTCAAGTACGGTTTCCAGAATGTGTTCACCGTTGCATCGTCCGTAGTCAGCCTGAGAGACTGGCAGGCAGGGGATGCCGGCGGCTTTGGCTACTTCAGTAGCATGAGGCAGCTCATACTGGATCTGCGGAGCGATCAGAAGGATATCGGCTTTGGACACGTTGTCTTCGATATCCGCACAGTTGATGGCCCAGGTATTTACCTCGAGACCCTTGTTCTGGGCAGCTTTTTTCACTTTCGAAATGACAAGACTGCTGGAAAATCCACCGGAACAGCTGATAAGAATGTTGATCATAAATTTTTCCTTTCTTCTTCTTTGAAGTTCTTTCCTTTTTCTCTTCGATTGATTGATTCTGCTTAAGCTCTGGCTTCCAGAGCAGCGATTCTGGTGCAAAGGCGAATGATGCGCTGCGCATTCTGAATGGTCAGCTCGGCAGCGGTCAGATGATCCATCGCGTGGGTAAGAATCAGCCCGGCTTCGACATTTTCTCCATTTGCCAGCCGCGTGAGGCAATCCTTATGGGCCTGGTGAGCTTCATTGAGCTTTCCATTGGCTTCTTCCAGTTTTCCCGAAGCCTGATCGATCTGGTTGTCTTCGGCAAGATCCATCGCCTGCATGGCGAGGTTTTTCGCGTCGCCTGCTGCCATGATCATCGAAAATCCAATTTCCATTTCCTGATCCATTGCGTTCCTCCTTTTCTGTCGGTTTGTTTACGCTCTCAGAATACAAAAGCCATCATTTCCTCTCCAGACATCCTTTTGCGTCATTACCACGAAAAAACCGGATCTGTTTCGTCAGGTCCGGTCAGAGATTCTGCAGAAGATTCTGGCAGTTTTCATAGTTTGGATTTTCGATCAGCTTCAGCACGCGGTTCTGGTCGGAGACAAATTCCGCAAACTGTTCCAGGGCGGTTTGAAGTCTTTCTCCGTCTCCTTTGGCAATATTGGCCACGATCACCACCTGCACCATTTCATGAATCCACTTCACCGGTTTTTTCAGGACGGTGATGGAGACAAAGGAAAGTGGTGTGGTGGATTTGAGCGGATGGGGGAAGACAATCCCGTTTCCGATTTCGGTCGAATACAGGTTTTCCCTCTCCAGCATCTGGGAATAGAAGTCTTTCTGAAGCGGATAGATCTCATCCAGGCGCTTATGGATTTCGCGCAGGATTTCCGCTCGTGAATCCGCTTGGATATCCGTAAAGAACGTCCGGGGTGAAGTCAGCTCTTCCAGCGCCGGACATTCTCCTAGAACCAGTCCATGAGAAAGTCGTCCCATATCTTCCCTTGTCAGCATATGGCTGATCTGCAAAGTCGGTTTGCCCAGTATTCCTTCCAGAGGAACCGTGGTGATCACATAGTCAAACTGATCGAGATCGAGGGATTTAACTTCATGTCGATCGGCGGTAGCGATCGATTTGATCTGTTCAGGAAACGCCCGCTGGATTTTGTAGGCCAGCAATCGGGATAATCCCCCTCCTGAAGAGCAGACAACCAGCACTCGTTTTATGCGGGCGGCTACTTTTCGTCGTTCAAGCGCAAGATTGAAATGGGTGGCCAGATAGCCGATTTCATCTTCAGCCAGGCGGATACCAAACTGTCGTTCTAGCACCTGGCCGGCAGTAATCGCCAGATCGAAGGCCTGAGGATACGTTCGGCGAACATCATCGAGCAGCGGGTTGGAGATCTGAAAGTTGAATTTCATTCGCGAAATCAGCGGAATCAGATGGAGACCCAATGCCATATACAGATCCAGATCGGATTGCAGATCCACATGATGAACACGGCGGATTTCTTCCAGAATGGAAAGAATGAGCGCACCAAGATCCTGGCGAACGGAGTTTTCCATGTTCGCAATGGCTGCTTCCGTCATCGTCCGTCGGCTTTCGAGCATTTTGAACAAAGCTGCGGTTTCCGAAAGCATTCTGGGTAATCCAAAAGCCGCACTGATCTTACCGGCCAGCTGTTGAGCAAGACCAAATCCCTCAAAACTGTACAGATAGGATAGTTCGGCGGTTTCCATCTCGAGACTGTGCGATTTTTTCAGTCTCTGAACCGCAATATCAATATCCCGAATCAGATTGTTTCGGTTGTCATCGGTCAGATTCAGACTGGAAGTAGCCAGCGTTTGATCCAGAATGGCTGCGATCTGCTCTCTGGCTTTTTCATCAGGAGTATAGAGCCCTTTGATCTTTCGCATCATCCGACGGATCTGCTCTTCCCTGCCCGTCATCATCAGGCCATAACCCGGTCGACTGGTCAGGGTAAGATCATATTCATCCATCTGTTCGCGAACTTTTCGGATCAGAGCTTTCATCGTCGAAGACGACACATAGTATTCATCGGCCAGATCTTCGATTTTGAGCGGACTTTCGCTGTCGATGAATTTTCGAAGCAGAGAAAGAATCTGATCTTCTTCGCTTTGAAGCGGCTCAATTTCTCCCTCAAGAAAAACGCCTCGGTTGGGTTGAGAGACGATTGGGAATCCCTGATTTTTCAAAGCGCTGATGTCGTTTTGAACCGTTCGATAGGAAGCTGAAAGCAGGATGCTGAGCTGTTTGATTGTATAGGTCTGCCCGCCTGAAAGACAGGTGAGCAGCTGTTTCTGGCGAGTATTCATCAACCTCATTTTACTGATACAAAATTGAGTTAAAAGTCATTTTTTTGCCGAAATAATGTGGCAGAAGTGAAAACCTGTTCTTTTCGTATTCTCCCGAAAGTTCGGGATTTTTCATAATCCCACACAACAAAAAGCGGAGTCGGTAAGGACTCCGCGAAAAGATCATTTTTACTTGGAAGTTTCTTCTTTAACGTAAGCAAGAACTTCGTCTGCGGTCTGCAGATTCAGGCAATGGTCTGCCAGTTTCTGCATTTCCTCATAGTTCAGAGAGTTAACCACTTTTCTGGCTTTGAGGATCTGGGTAGCGGACATCGAGAATTCATCGAGTCCAAGACCGAGCAGAATAGGTACAGCGTAAGGTTCGCCGGCCATAGCTCCGCACATGCCAACCCATTTGCCATTCTTGTGGGCGCCTTTGATGGTCATGTTGATCAGACGCAGAATGGAGGGGTTGTAAGGCTGGTAGAGGTAGGAGACTTTCTGGCTCATACGGTCAGCAGCCATGGAGTACTGGATCAGGTCATTGGTACCGATCGAGAAGAAGTCTGCATATTTGGAGAATTCATCCGCCAGAACAGCAGCTGCCGGGATTTCAACCATCATGCCGACCTGAATGTCGTCACTTACGGCTACGCCTTCCGCAATCAGTTCAGCTTTGCATTCTTCAAAGAGGGCTTTGGCATTTCTGAACTCGTCGATCGTAGCGATCATCGGGAACATGATGCAAAGTTTTCCATAAACAGAAGCTCTGCACAGGGCACGCAGCTGAGTTTTGAAGATATCGGTACGATCCAGGCAAAGACGGATGGCACGATAGCCCAGGAACGGGTTCATTTCTTCAGGGAATTCGAAGTAGGACAGTTTCTTGTCTCCACCGATATCGAGGGTGCGGACAACCACTTTCTTGCCGTTCATGGTTTCAAGAACTTCCTTGTAGACTTCGAACTGTTCTTCTTCTGTTGGGAAGTGATCGTTGTCCATGTACAGGAATTCGGTACGGAACAGACCAACACCTTCACCACCGTTGGTGACTACCTGTTTGGCATCGTTGGCATTACCGATGTTTCCAGCCAGTTCAACTTCGTGTCCGTCAGTCGTGATGGATTTGGCATTCACCAGAACTTTCAGGGCTTTCTTTTCTTCGGCGTATTCAGCTTCTTTTTTAGCGAGGGCTTCAACTTCAGCTTCATCCGGATTGATGAAGACTTCACCGGCGATCGCATCCAGACCGATCACATCCCCGGCATTAACCTTGCTCAGGATTTCTCCGCATCCTACGACTGCAGGGATTTCCAGGGAGTTGGCCATGATGGCCGAGTGGCTGGTTTTACCTCCGATTTCAGTAACGAAGCCGCGAACGAATTCGTTGAGCTGAGCGGTATCGGAAGGAGTCAGGTCGTGAGCGACGATAATGGCAGGTTCGCTGATGGAGCTCAGATCCGGGATTTCCAGACCGAGCAGGTTGCATTTCAGACGGAAAGTTACGTCCTTAACGTCAGCGGCTCTTTCACGGAAGTAATCGTTATCCATGCTTTCGAACATGGCGATCATCATATTGGCGACCTGATCAGCAGCGTATTCTGCATTGACCTGTTCGGCCTCGATCATGGCTTTCATCTGACCGGTCAGTTCCGGGTCATTGGCCATCATCAGGTGAGCATCGAAGACTTCAAGTTCTTCAGGTTTGAGGCGTTTGGCTGCGCGTTCCTTCACACCTTCAATATCTGTAATGGTTTTCGCGACGGCTTTTTCGAGTTTCTCGATTTCAGCTGCCGGATTGTCAGTAGTTTTCTTTTCGATGACTACAACAGGCTGCTCAAGCTTGTAAGCTTTAGCGGTGGCGATGCCTGCTGAAGCCGCAATTCCATTAATCATGGGCGGTTTTCCTCTCCTTTATATTCTTTCTGCAAGGTGCAGTTTTCCACAAAAATAGTAACATAAACTACCTCTTTGTGTTAGCGCTCCTTTTTGTTCATAATCACTGAACTGTAATCGCTTTTTTGACTGATATTTGAAGAATAATCGAGAAAAGAACGTTTCATACAGCAAAATCGTCCATAGGATCATCCTCCTGAGATTTCCACTTTCTTCCAGGAAAAACAAAAAAGTCCGGAAGATCCCGACGTCTTCCGGACTGAATATTCAGTTGTAGTTTTAAATCCTTATGCTTTAACGGTTTTCGTATAATTGGGCAGCATGGAGGGGCGAATAGCTTTGGTCAGTGCCATGCAGATAATGCCTGCAGCAGCCATTTCCGCAAAACCATTGGTCAGAATCACGGTGGCCAGATAAACCAGAAGCATGTTTTCCGCTACTCCGTTGAGCGAAGCGTATTGCGGACCCCAGAAAATGGCGATCAGACCGAGAACCATGAGCGTATGGCAGAAGGTAGCCAGAATTCCGGTAACCAGTGCAGCTACCGGACGGTTCATTTTCTTTGTAAAGAAGTTGAAGAATACACCCGACAGCCAACCCAGCAGTACGCGTGGAACCAGGGCAATCACCAGAGAACTCCAGTTTCCGCTGATGGTTCCGATGGTGACAAACGGGGAGAAGATAAAGGAAGCAGGACCGGGGGCAGTCGTTGCATTCCAGATGGAGGTCAGACCAAAAACCAGACCCAAAGCAGCGCCATAGCCCGGACCCATCAGGATTCCACAGGCAATGACGGGAATATGCATTAAGGTGATGGAAAGAGCCGGTGTGCGAATATAGCCCAGCGGAGTGAGCAGCAGCACGAGCTCGATGGCAAGAAACATAGCGAACATCGCCATGTTTCGGGTTTTCTGATTTCTTTTCATAGTTCCTCTACTTTCGTTTCGCATTGAATACGATGTAACTGAATCAGTGGTTTTTATGCGCTTCATCGGGATTGCCTTCTTCGGGATAGGCATCTCTGCGCTGTTTTGAGAATAGAGCGATGAAGGATTTTTTGCAAACTGATTCTGGGGTTGAAACGGTATAAAACATCAGATTATTTTCTCTGTCTGAAAAAAACACACGCTTTCCAAATCATCGACTTTGAAATCCGTCAGGATCCTTCTTCCCGATTACAATAAAAATACAATTGATGCAAAAAGCGAGGACAAAACATGATTCGAAAAGAACAGTGCACCGAAGTCGAACATCTGCAGGGTGGTAAAGGAACCGTAAAGCTTTATCACATCCAGACTAAAGAAGAACTGGGCAAAGCCGGACGATTATTTGCCAGAGTTGTACTGGATCCGGGCTGCTCGATTGGATGGCACCAGCATAAAGGCGAAACCGAACCTTATTACATTCTCAAAGGCGAAGGAACCTTTGTGGATGCCGATGGATCCAGACATACCGTTACCCCGGGAGATATCTGCACCATTGAAGATGGCCAGTTTCATTCCATGGAAAACAATTCCGACCAGCCGCTTGAATTCATCGGTCTGGTTTACAACCTGTAATCCTCACCGGTTGCAGGTTCAAATTTTTTGACGATTTTCATTAAAACAAGCCTGTTCATCCTATTTTTCTGAACAGGCTTTTTCAATCTGCTTTCGACAGGTCGTTCACGACAAAGCAACGAATGATTCTGAAACCATCCAGGCCGGAATCGCGGTCTTTCTTTATTCGTTTTGCATCATCAATCAACGTTTCAGATCACAGTAAATTAACAGCGCAAGGAAGACGGCATCATGTAAAAAAAGAAGACCGAGCGTACCAGTCTTCTTCCATTAACCAGCAGAGCGGGATTACCGACCTGCCAAGAACGGATTACAGGAACATTTCCTGCATTGTCCGCCCCTCAATTGGATTCAATATACAAAGGCTTAATACCCAAATCAAGCGGTTTCCAGCTTTACCTATCGAATATTCTCCATTACGAGCAGAACTATTTTCTTCTCAGATGAACCGCAAAGCCATTGATATTGACCTGTTCGGGATCAAACCAGATGGCCACAATATTACCCTGATCATCTTTTCCCAGACCAAGATCCGTGAAGCGATAGTTTTTGTCTTTGAAATATCGGATCGCACGATCCATGTTATTGACCTGAATCGCAATATGACCATGCTGGCAGGGGAGTTCGTATTTGATGACATCAGCCATTTCCCCGACAAAATAAGCGGTTCCTCTGTCGGTGACCGGAAGTCCGAGAAGAGAGCCGAGGCTGTCGGCTGCGGTTTTGGCTTCCTGATCGTTTTTGTTATTGATTCCGATATGAAGAAGGCTGAAGCCGTGGAGCTGCTCTACGGTCTGTTTGCATATGGTTGTGATTTCGTCGAATTTTCCTTCTTCGATGAGTTTTTTCGGACACATCCAGCTGCCAGAAACTGCACCAATGAAGGAATCATCCAGGTAGGATTCCATATTCTTCTGATTGACTCCACCACTGGGCATGAACGTGAGGTTCGGGAAGACGGAATGGATTTCACGGATGAAGTCGATTCCTCCAAGCTTTCCGGCCGGGAAAATCTTCACCAGATCATATCCGCTGTTGATGGCATACATGACTTCGGTCATGGTTGCCGCTCCCGGAACGTAAAGAATATCGTTTTCTCTGGCGACTTCGGCCACTTCCGAGGAAAAACCGGGAGAGACGAAGAATTTGGCTCCGGCTTCCAGCGCTTTTCTGGCCAGGTCTCCATTAATCACTGTTCCGGCACCCACAATGATTTCCGGAACTTCCCTGCTGACCAGAGAAATCGCTTCAAGTGCCTGCTCGGTTCGCAGGGTAATTTCCATAATCCAGACGCCACCTGCAAGCAGCGCTTTGGCCAGGGGGACGGCGTTCTGAGCGTTATCAAGAACGACAACCGGAGAGAGGCCACATTCTTTGAATTCAATTTGAGTTTGTTTTGCGTTCATTCAAGTATCCTCCAGATTGAAACAGGATGAGCTGTGTTTTATTCAGTTGTTAAGCAATCAGGCAGGACTATTTTCGTTTTCATCGTTTTTTCCCTGCCTCTTTTCGGGCTCAAAAATGGGCTTTGGCTATTTTGTTTTTCTCCAGTCGGGATCGCCGGCCATAAAGGCGTCGAGTTCTTCACGAGTGGGCAGACCTTCGTTATCGGACTTGGAAGTCAGCTGTATGGCTCCAATGGCATTTCCGCGCAATACGGCCTGATCCAGTGGAAGACCTTCTTTGAGGGCAGAAACCACTCCTGCCGCAAAGCCATCTCCGGCGCCAACGGTATCGACGATGTTTTCCACTTTGAATCCCGGAACATAACCGCTTTCGGTCTTTGTGGCATAGTAAGCGCCATCGCCACCCAGTTTGATGATGACGCATGGGCATCCCTGATCGAGATAGGTTTGGGCCGCTTCTTCGGGATCGGTTTTTCCAATGCAGATCTCGCACTCTTTGATTCCCGGCATGAAGATGTCGGATTTTGCGGCCATTTCGTTCATGAAGTCGGCCATTTCCTGTGTACTGTTCCACAGCTGTGGTCGCAGATTGGGATCGAAGCTGAATTTCAGACCTTCTTCATGGGCCTTCTTTTCCAGACGACGAATGGCAGATCTTGTTTCTTCGGTCAGTGCCGGGGTAATACCGGTAGCATGAATCCAGTCCGCATCTGTCAGATCCAGTTTTTCGATATCGTCGGTATTGAGCGTGCTGGCTGCAGAACCTTTGCGGTAGTAATAGATTTCCGGATCGCCTTCATCCGCTCTGGATTTGAGCATGAATCCGGTTTTTCGATCATCACTGAACGTGATCAGGCTGGTGTCGATGCCATTGGCCTGAAGTGCTTTGATGATCTTGCTTCCAAACGGGTCAGTTCCCAGCTTGGTAATGTAGCTGACCGGTTGTCCGAGCCGGCTGATTCCGATGGCTACATTCATTTCGGCTCCGGCGGTAAAAAAGTCCCAGCTGGAAACTTCATCGAACGGACCGGTTTCACGAGCGGCAAGCAGTCCCATCGGTTCTCCGATTAATAATGTTGATTTCATAGTCGGTCTCCTTTGTAAGTCGTTAAAAGCGAATCTGTTCTTCCCTCATCAGCAGTGTGCAAAGAGCAGAGGTTCAGTCCTTTACGGTACAGAGGACTGAATGAGTAAAGTCCCCATCCATTCTGAAAACATCCTGACCGTTTGATCATGGTCAATAACCATGATTTGTATGATCTTTTTACAGAATGCAGGAACGATTTAAAATGTATTCATCTGATGATTTAAGGGCTTTCATCGATTGGCATTGATAGTTTAACGCCTTTTCTCTGGTTTTCTACAAATTTTGATCATACAAATTTAAGGGCGCTTCTTTCGCTTATCGGTTTGAATTGTTCGGGCAAGCAATAATTGCCGAGAATAGAACGATTCGCGCTTCCCTGCGCATGTCCGAATCTGTGAAAATTAAAAAAAGCTCCCTACTGTCTTTGGACATCAGGAAGCGGATCTGAACAGGAAAATTGTATTGACAGTTAGTAAAAATCCCGCAAAAACCGCAACCGGTTTTTAGGGCATCTACCTTT
>Cam_p2__coassemble_1752_pt1 | contig 14449 bp, 13 predicted proteins | sample Cam_p2__metabat2_low_PE_009 | metagenome-assembled genome bin Cam_p2 | reverse complement strand
AGAGCTGCAATTCTAAGACGATGAAAAATCGTCCTAGAATTTACAGCTCCTTTTTCGTGTTCAACCCTCCCTTTTGCCATCAAAAAAGCCATCTGCTTATTCAAACAGATAGCTGCAAAAGTCCTGATAGGTTTTCTTTTCACGGCAGGCGATGGTAATACTTAATCCTGCCTGTGGATGGGCGTTGAGCCATCCGGCCACGACGATAATCACAAACAGAATTGATTCTCCTAACGGTCCATCTTCGGTCCCGATGGCCGGCAGAGTGATGGAGCGAATCCCCATCTGTTCAGCCAGAGAAAGGATCGAACAGATCAGCGCAGACAGCGTCTTTTCAGTGATCGTTTGAGGGAGAGCGGCATGGAAGACTTTTTTGGAAGCCAGTCCCGGAGCCTCACTCACCACGATTTCAGAGGGCTGAGGTTTGGGCAGTTCGAAACAGGCCTGTTCCAGCTTTCCCTGGGAAGTATCCAGAAAGGCTCGTGAACAGGGTTCATCAAAATCAAGGGGATGGACAGCGACATTTACCGCGGCTTCTGTCGACTGTTCACAGGCCTCAGAATGGTCGATATACAACAGTCCCTGATCGGATGGCGTTCCATCCTCTTTGGTTTCTTCTTCCAGAATCAGACCGAGCAGTTCCTTATCGAGCAGAATCGACAGCCCCCAGGGATTGAGGATTACGCCCATGACCGCATCATCCTTGAGTGCGGTCTCAAGCATATCAAAAGCGCTGATGGCCTGATAGTCCGTAGGCTGCCCGCGTTCAAGCTCATCCATACTCGTAAAAGCGCAATAGGCCATTCCGCCTTTTTCGAGTTCCACCTTACGGTAACGACCGGCCGGAATTTCGAACTGGGGCATGAGGTCGAGTTTACAGATCTGCATGGTCATCGGTTCAAACTGCTCCAGAAGAGGAACAAAAAGCGTCTGACCGCTCTGCACGCATTCGCGAAGCAGGTCGATCATTTTCCAGATGTTTTCCTGAGACTGAGTCGAAGCGAGTTTTTTGAGCTGACTTTCGATTCTTCGGGCAATTCCATCCATTCCTCTGGTGGATTCCACCGGCAAATATTCGTTCATAGCTTTATTTTATTAAGGTGTTTTTTGATTTCTCCGGCTTTTGACCGACACTCCTGCCCGATTTTTGGCTTCAAATCCGAACTGTTTAATTAATCCAGCAATAGCTTGATTTGAAGTTCATCTTTTGTTCTTTTTTCAGCCTGTACTGTATTAAACTTTCTTAGAGGTATTTCCATGAAACGAATTCTGTATTTTACGGCTCAGGTGCTGCTGATCCTCTCTTCCCTGCTGGTCGGCTTTGTCTCCAGCACGGAGATGCTCATCCTGACCCTTTCGTGTCTGCTTTGCGGAACGCTGTTAATGATTGCTTATTGCGTCGGTTCCAAATCAGGATGGTCCGGACTGTTTCTGTATCTGATGGCCGGCTGTTGTCATCTGTTCTATCTGTTTGTCTTCTCGCCTTATTCGGCCTCGCTGATGGCGCTGATGTTATCGTTTATGGCCGCTTCGGTCGTCATGCTGGTTGTGCTGTATAAAAAATCGTACAAGCCCTCAGATCTGCTCTGGGATGCGATTTTCATCAAAACCGCCCTGCTTCCCGAAGTGCTGCTTAATACCCTGATGTCCAAACAGACCGGCAATGAGCTGTTTTCTTACTTCTCCTGGGTATTGCTTGCGGTGACCTCCGCTTACGTCATCCTTGCCGATCTCAAGCTCTACAACGATAAGATCGTCAGCTCGTCCTGGGCGCTGGTGTGTGGCATGTTGCAGTTTATGTTTGGAACCGATATTATCGGCGCCATCATTTTGCTGGTGATGGACAAGTCCTGGAAAGCTCCGGTTGAAGACGTCAGACCTGAACCCACCATTCTCAAAAAAGGCGCCTTCTCCAAAACGCCAAGAAGAAAGACCATCAAAAAATAGTTCTACCCAACCATCGTCAAACAAATTCGGCCCGGATCATCCATCCGGGCCATTTTATGGTGAGAACTGTATCTCTATCCTATCTTCAGGTTTCCAGTGACTTTCAGCCCTATAACATTTCGTCAGGCAGTTCGAGATCTTCCTTACTTTTGAGCTGTTCAAGTTCCCTGATCATGCCAAGGTTAAAAGCGATGACTTCAATGCCCGCCTCTTCCAAATGGTCAATTCTGACCAGCGGCTGGCCTTTGTCGATTTGCTGGTTGGAGCGAACCAGGATCTCCGTATTGGGATGAACGAGCGTATAGCGAACCGTAATCCCCGTGCCATCCGAGAAGACAAATTCCAGAACGTCCTCGGCTTCATTGACTTCATCGAGCAGACCGTTTTCAAAAGAGACGATCTCATCGCCTTTGATGCACGTATTGCCCAATTCAATCCCCTGCTGGACCAGTTTCTGCACGCTGAATGCCGTTTCTTTCTGGTCTTCAAAATCATCTTTGACCTTGTCAAAATCGTTTTTCAAATCCTGCCAGAAGCTCATGATTTTTCCTTCTTTCCACTTTGTTTTTCAATCCGATTGTATCAATGAGCAGGCTCACTTCCCGCTTTGCGGCCCATCAAAAAAGCCCGCAAAGCGGGCTTGGTTGAGCAGATTAATCGTTCTCCGCAGCAGCCTGAGCGATGACACGCTGGGCAATATTGTCGGGAACGGGATCGTAGCGATCCATGGAAATGGTATAGGAGCCAAGGCCCTGAGCCATCGAACGCAGATCAATCGCGTAACGGGAAACTTCCATCATTGGAACCTGAGCTTCGATCACCTGTTCGTCGCCATCGGGTTCCATACCCAGAATGGCGCCGCGACGTTTGTTCAGATCGCCGATGATCGTACCGGTATATTCATCCGGAACGCGAACTTTCAGGTTCATGATCGGTTCAAGCAGGATCGGACGGCATTTGGACATGGCGTCTTTATAAGCCAGACGGGCAGCCAGTTTGAAGGCCATTTCCGAAGAGTCGACGTCGTGATATTTACCATCGAGCAGCGTGGTCTTCAGGTTGACCATTTTGTAACCGGCCAGTGGGCCGACATTGGCATTTTCTCTCAGACCGGATTCTACCGCCGGGAAGTACTGTTTCGGTACAGCTCCACCGAAGACCTTTTCTTCGAAGACGAGTTCATCCTGGTCAGGATTGGGTGCGAATTCAACGAAGACGTGACCGAACTGGCCATGACCACCGGACTGCTTTTTATGGCGTCCTTCACCGACAGCGGTTTTGGTGATGGTTTCACGATAGGTGACTTTCGGATCCTTCAGGTTGACATCCGCTTTGAATTTGGATTTCAGCTTGTTTACGACAACATCCAGATGCTGGTCACCCAGACCATAGATGACGGTCTGACGGGTTTCCGGATTGTTTTCCACTTTGAATGTCGGATCTTCTTCCAGGATTCGGTTGAGGCCGGTAGACAGACGATCTTCATCGTTTTTGGTCTTGGGCTCAACGGCCTGACCAAAGAGCGGTTCTTCAAATTCGATCGGGTTGTAGATCAGACGAGTGCCTTTTGCGCAAAGGGTATCGTTGGTCCGGGTATTCTGCAGTTTGGAGATGGCACCGATGTCACCGGTAAAGAGTTTTCCGGCAGCAGTCTGGTATTTGCCCTTGATGGTAAAGAGCGCGCCCAGTTTTTCGGGTTTGCCATTGTTTCCATTCACAACCTGAGAGTCGGAAGCCAGCGTTCCGGAGAGCACTTTGATGTAGGAAATGCGTCCAACTAACGGGTCCATGATGGTCTTGAAGACCTGAGCGGTCATGACTTCATCTTCACTGGTCAGCAGTTCCACGGGTTCGCCTTCCGGCGTTTCCAGAGTCACCAGACCTTTTTCGGAATAGCTTGGGAAGTAGGTCACGATCAGATCCATCAGTCGTCCGATACCGCGGGATTCTACAGCGGATCCGGAGAATACCGGAATGATTTCACCGGAACGTACACCAATACGAACGCCTCGGGTCAGTTCGGCTTCGGTGAATTCTTCACCGGAGAAGAATTTTTCCATCAGCTCATCATCACCCATGGCTACGGCTTCGGCGATCTGGTCTTTATACATGGCGATTTCATCGGCCATGCTTTCCGGGATCGGCTGAGCCACGGAATCGGAAGCTTTCGGTCCATGGTGATACCAGGCTTTGTTTTTCAGGATATTGACGGTACCGACGTACTGTCCGTTTTCAATGATGGGGACTTCGAAAGGAATAACGGATTTTCCAAACGTTTCATGCAGCGTGGCGTAGGCGTCATCGAAGCTGGTGTTTTCTTCGTCGAGATGGTTGATGAAGAAGATGGTCGGTTTACCGGCAGCGGTAGCGTCCTTGAAAGCCAGACGGGTTCCGGGTTCGATCGGATCTTTGGCGTTGACCACGATCAGTACGGAATCGCCTGCCGCTATACCGGCCTGTTTTTCACCGGCAAAATCGAGATATCCCGGCGTGTCGATGAAGTTGATTTTGCATTCATCCCATTCGATGGGCACGATCGAGGTGTAGATGGAAATGCCGCGTTTGATTTCTTCGGGATCGAAGTCGATCAGCGAGGATCCATCACTCGTTTTTCCAAAACGATCGGTGGCATCGGTATAGTAAAGCATCGCTTCCAGGACGGAAGTTTTGCCGGCGCCTGAATGGCCAACAACGGCTACGTTTCTGACTTCACTGCTCTTATAATCTCTCATACATTATTCCTCTCACATTTCGAGCATGGGCTCGAGCTGAGCTCTGCAATACTCACGTACATAATTGATGGCTTTGTTTCCCTGCTTGTCGGTCATGTCCTTATCGGCTCCATAAACCAGCAGCTTTTCTACAAGCGAGGGGTATCCGCCGTAAGCCGCTCTCATCAGAGCGGTGCAACCGTTGTTATCGAAGAGATTGACATCGGCATTACGGTCCAGAAGCATGTTGATGGTGTCGCGTTTGAAGGCGATGCAGGCTTCCATCAGTGCGGTTCTTCCGACTTCGTCCTGAGCGTTGATATCGGCTCCGGCATCCAGCAGCACCTGAATGCAGCGATCCTGACCGAGCAGCGCCGCTCTCATCAGGGCGGTACGACCGTTGTCATCTTTGGCGTTGACCTCGGCCCCCGATTCGATCAGGGCTTTGCAGATGGTGCGGTTGCCCTTTTTGGCAGCGCCCATCAGAGCGGTTTTGCCATAGTTGTCTGTGGCGTTGACATTGGCACCGTTATCGATGAGCAGCTGAACGATATCCTTGCGGTCGCGTTTGGCCGCTCTCATCAGAGCTGTACGGCCATCCCCGTTGGCGTAGTTGACGTCCGCTCCGGAGCGGATCTGTCCGGCCGCTGCGCTGAAATCTCCGTTTGCGCAGGCGTCCCAGAATACTTTATTGAAATTGTCTTCCATGGCTCTTCCTCCTATGTATTTGGTCCAGGCATCAAAAAGCCGGGCCAGACCGATCGCGGTCTACCCCAGCAAAGTACGGAAAAGAGCTCCGGTTTTCTCGTTATGGGCATTGAAAGCGATGACATTGCTTTTCATGAAAACCACTCCTTTCCTGACGCGCTTTCATTGTAAGGCCTTCCAATCACCTTCCCAAACAAAGGTCCACTTTGGACACTCGACTGTCCTAGTCTGTCACTTTCAAACTTTGGAAGATAAAAAAGGACGAAAATTTCGTCTTTCAAAGAGGAATTTTCGTCCTGAACCTTTCATCCAATGGGTAAAAAACATCAGATCGTGATTTCGATATCGAGATCTTCAAAAGCTTCCGGTTTTTCTCTGGTCCAGTCAGGATGAGCAGCCGACCAGGCTTCCAGATAATTGAGATAGCCATCCAGCTGAAACGTCGGGACATCAGGGACCTGAAGGGCAAAATAATCCATTGCCTTTTTGACCCCATCCAGCGTCAGCTCCACCTGAGATCCGTGCAGGACATGCTTTTCCAGCATGCTCATCAGCTCATAACGAACCGTATGCAAAAACAGGGTCCGTCGATTGAGATCGAGCTGATCCACTTCCTGAACATGCAGCTTTTCTCGGGCTTCACACACCGCCTCATAGACCATGAACCAGAGCAGATCCCGGGGAAGAATCTGTTCGAGAACCGCCCAGTCTTCCAGAGTTACCAGATCACTCATGGTCTTCCTCTTTTCCGGATTCGGCTTCTTTGGTCGGTGGGGTTTCTTCCTTTTCCGGTTGAACTTCGGATGGGATTTTCTGTTCTTCCTGCATGGCTTTATACTGATTCATCACGGCAGAAAAATCCGGCAGGGATTCCAGTTGCGGGATTTCAATCGGATGGTCTTTGGACAGCGTATCCTTCAGCTCTTCGGCTTTTTTCTTTAACGGCGGTTTCTGGTCAGGCAGATCTTCGGCTTCAAGCAGGATCAGATGTTCGTCAGTCAGATTTTCAATGCCTGCCAGTCGGTTGGCCTGAGCGATCATGGCTTTTTCAAAGAAATTGCGCACGGTTCGGCCATTCGCAAACGTATCATCCCGGTAGTCATACAGATCGATGAAGATCTTTTTCGCCTTTTTTTCCGCTTCTTCAGAAAGCTTATATCCGTTCTTTTCGACCATGCCCTCAAAAATCGAAAACAGCTCATCGGGAGTATAGTCCGCAAAGAAGATGAACTTGTTAAAACGGGAGCGAAGACCCGGATTGGACTGCAGGAATTCTTCCATCGGTTCAGGATAGCCGGCGACAATGACCGCCAGATCATCGCGATGGTTTTCCATCTCAACCAGCAGCGTATCGACCGCTTCCCGACCGAAATCACCTTCCCCTTTACCGGCGGTAAGCGCGTAGGCTTCATCGATAAAGAGCACACCACCAAGTGCGGAATCGATGACTTCCTGCGTTTTGATGGCTGTCTGACCGACATAACCACCCACCAGCTCTGAGCGGTCGACTTCCACCAGCTGACCTTTGCTTAAGGCCCCAAGGGCGTGGTAAATCTTTGCGAGCAGTCGAGCCACGGTCGTTTTACCAGTACCCGGATTGCCCGTGAAAACCAGATGCATGGAAACCGGAATTTCCTTCATCTGTCTCTCTTTTCGAATCTTGCGAATGCGCAGCAGGTTGATCAGGGAATTGACGTCTTCCTTGACGCTTTGCAGACCGGTCAGATCATTCAGTTCGGCAAGCAGTTCGTCCAGACTCTTTTCCGGTTCCGGTTCTATTTCTTCTTCTTTTTTCTCAGCTTCTTTTTTCTGCTGGTTTAATGCCGGGGTGGATCCATTGGCGTTCATGGATTCGATCCGGTTGATCGCCTGTTCAAAGGATTCCTGTTCCTTTGAACTTTCTCTTTTGCGATAGGCGGAGTCATCCCCGATCGCATTGGAAAGCATCATTTCGTAACATAACCGATCGAGATCTTCCAGAGATCCGGGATCATTCGCAAACTCACTGACCACCCGTCCGAATTCCTGATACAGATTCACGATCATCGGGGCAAAGCGACCCTCAATGTCGAGGTTTCCCGCTTCGATTTCCTGATCGACGATTTTCGCCGCCTGTAAAATCTCCGGTACGGTATCGCCGAATTTATTCTGATGCAGATCGAGCCGGTTCATCAGATCGGTCAGATCTCTGGCCGAAGAGTCGATGCCAAAAATCTTTTTGATAAAGGTCGCGCGCTTTTCACTGACTTCTCCCGCCCCTTCGGCCAGGTAGAGCACATAGGAAATCAGTTCCAGTCGGGCCTGTTCATCAAAAGACTTCTCATCCTGAGCACGTCTTTCATGATTTCGAATTGATTCAAAAACTTCGCCAACCTTCTCGAACATGTCATAAATCTCTCTGGCCTGCTGGAGAAGTTCTCTGTCGTGTGAATTCATGTTTCTTATTCCTCATAACCATCCCAGGGATGGGTTGTTTTAAGCGATAAATCTGATTCTTCCTTCAATTCTATCAGAGGAAACCGTTGCGAATCTCATTCAGGAAAAATCAATCTGTACTGGATGAGTTTCCGTCGATTTTCCTGACCGGTTCGGTTTGCGTAAACAACGTTGAGGCTCTTGAAAAATCTTTATTTACAGGATTGATAATTATTTATCGGATCAGCGACGTTTCCTTCATGCTCTGATTACCCCTCTTTGGAATCCTTCATCATCCTCTATCTGCGTGTGATATCCCGAAGCAAAAAGCCGCAAAAGGAAGTTCCTTTTACGGCTGATGGTTACGTTTGGGTTCAATCGATGGGAAAGGAGGCTTTGATGATATTTCCAAAAGAGATCAGCTGATCCCCTTTCCAGGTCAGCTCCCCTTTCATGCCTACATGCATAGCGTAGTAGTCATAGGAGTTAATCCAGAAGATTTTGATTCCCTGATCGGTCTGGAAAGCGACTTCAAACAGCGGATCGCCATCCGGATCCATTTCCGGAACCTGTGTATCATAAACGCCCTGGAGCGCTTTGACTTCCGCCATCGAATGTTCAACAGAAGGATCGGATGCCATTATCAGGCCTCGGCTTTTTCCGGTTCAACGGCCGGCAGATCCTCACGCTGAGGTTCAACAACTTCGGGAAGCTCGCTGGTCTGAGATTCGGAGATTGGAAGCTCTTCGACAGTGATGACCGGAAGATCGTTATCGTCTTCGGTCTTCGTGTCTTCCGGTTTTTCTTCCTGGTTAACGGATACGGCAGATCCGAGATAGTCAAAGGTGACCTGACGTTTGGGCACGCTGACATCGCGAACCTTGATATGAACCGGCATACCGAGCGCAAAACGCTTACCGGTATTTTCACCGGTCAGGGTCATGGTTTCCGCATCGTACTGATAGAAATCATCTTCCATGTTACGCAGCGGAATCAGGCCTTCAATGGAATTGTCGAGTTCGACAAAGAAACCGAAGCTGGCCACGCCGGAAATCAGGCCGTCAAATTCCTGACCGACTTTGCTTTCCATATACTTGGCCGCTTCCAGATCATCAACGGCTCGTTCAATGGTCACCGCATCGCGTTCCTTTTCGGACAGATGCAGCGCGCTCTTTTCCATCTTGCGCTGATCTTTTTCGATGCTCTTTTCGTCATTTTTCTTTTCGAACACATGACGACGAAGCATACGGTGGATCAGCAGGTCGGGATAACGACGGATCGGTGAGGTGAAGTGGCAATACTCATCAAGGGCCAGACCATAGTGACCGAGGTTGTCTTCACAGTATCTGGCTTTCTGCATACTGCGAACGGCTACGGTCGAAAGAATCTGTTTGGCGGATTCGTTTTCGATCGAGTTGAGGAACTCGGCAATATCTTTCGGTTCGCACTGATTCGGATCAATCGAGCAGGGAACGTTCAGTACGCGAGCCATCGCGGTCAGTGACTGCAGTTTTTCAGGATCAGGCAGCTCGTGTACACGGAACATGCCCGGCAGTGATTTGGAATGGAGCTCATGAGCGACCGCAACATTGGCGGCAATCATGGCTTCCTCAATCATCTGCTCGCTCCATCCGCGATCACGGATGACGACATCGATCGGTGTTCCCTTTTCATCAAGAACGAAGTAGGGTTCACGGGTTTCAAAATCGATATGTCCGCGCTTTTCAGTCTGTTTTTTCAGCTCCGTAGCTAGCGCGGAGAAATCCTTTAACATCCGGCCGATTTCCTTATATTCCGGAACGCTGTTCTCATCTTCGAGAAACGCGTTGACTTTGTTATAGGTGCAGCGGGCATCGGAGTGGATGACCGAAGGATAAATCTCATAGTCGGTCATGATGCCCTGTGGGTTGAATTCCATCGCACAGGTCAGCGTCAGACGATCGACATCCGGATTCAGGGAGCAGATGCCGTTGGACAGCTGGAAAGGCAGCATCGGCACGACTCGGTCAGCGACATAAATCGAAGTGCCTCGCTTAAAGGCTTCTTCATCAATCGCCGCTCCATCTTCAACATAGTAGGAAACATCGGCAATATGAACGGACAGCTTCCATCCGCCATTGTCGAGTTTCTCTACGGAGATCGCATCATCAAAGTCCTTGGTCGAATCGCCATCAATGGTGACGGTGCAAAGATCTCTCAGATCCACACGATCCTTGAAATCTTTTTTACGGACTTTATCGGGAAGATCCACCAGTTCGTGGCGGATTTTCTTGCCGAATTCCTGGCGAACTTCGTTTTCCGCAAGAATCGCGGAAACATCCACACCCGGTTCATCTTCCTTACCGAGCACTTCGGCAATTTTTACAGTCAGCGGGCTGGTATAGTCGACGATCTTTACGACGGCTTTCATACCCGGTTCAAGGTTGTAAGCCTTCTGGTTCACCACTTTAAAGGAGGTATGCAGATCCACATCCGAACGGAACTTCAGACCGGAACGGGTACGCACAAACGTACCGGATACATAGGTAATTCCACGCTGGTAAATATGAGCGACTTCATTGCCGGCTTTGGACAGGCGAACCAGCACCTCATCTCTGTCCATTAACAGACGGCTGTATTTTTTGGGGACGTAAACCTTCAGATCCGGATTCATGACCGCGTATTCCGAAGCGGAAACATCGCGGGCTTTTCCGACCATCCAGTTCACGTTATCGATCAGCACGTATTGCGAATGATCGTTGTAAATTGCACGCTCATCTTCGAGTTCATTCAGGGCAACCCCAAGTTCCTTGTTCTGTGTGCTGGTTTTCACATTCAGAGCCCGGGAAATGGCTGCCGGTGTCATCTGCTTGTTTTTCTGGAGCAGTTCCAGTATTTGTTCCTTCATAACCAATGAAACCCCCTTCATCAGGCAAAAATAAAAAGGCCGGATGGCCTTAAACTACCTGTAAAGCGATGACTAACGCAAAGAAAATGATTCCGCACACTAAAGTCATGCGGGACAGAAGCTTTTCTGGTCCGCGCTCTTTCTGAACCGCAAAAAGGTTCAGGTCTCCGCTTCCGGTAAATGCAGCGGATAATCCATCAGACTTACCGCTCTGCAGCAGGACGAGAATGATAATCAGACCTGCATCGACCATCAGTAAAATATTTAAAAAGTTCTCCATAGCTGACTCTTTCTCTCATTCCCGAACTCATTATATCAATCAATCTGTTCACACCCCGTGCTCAGGCACGGAAAGTCAACCTCATCGAGGCTTTCGACCGTCAGGTCGGGAAATATATTCAGGCGTTCAATATCCTTCGCACTATGCACTCCGGACTGAACGAAGACGGTCTGAACCCCATTATTATACCCAAGGGCAATGTCAGTTTCCAGATTATCCCCAATCACAATGGCATCTTCTCTGGAAATACCCGCTTTTTTTAAAGCCGTTTCCAGAATTGGCAGGGCCGGCTTGCCGATTTTCGGGCTGGGTTTGCCAGTTGCGTATTCAAAAAGGGCAACGATCGAACCATTTCCCACTTCAAATCCTCCCGGTTTGGCCAGAATGCGATCGTGGTTGGTGCCGATCAGTGTGGCTCCGCCAAGAAGCAGGGCAAGGGCTTTGGAATATTTCGCATAGGTTCCCTGTTTATCGAGCCCGACAAAGACATAATCCGGATTCTGGTCCGTAATGATAAACCCCTCATCCTCGAGGGCCTGTTTCATGCCATTGGCTCCGATATACCAGGCTTTGCGCTTATCCGGATCCAGATCGGCTGCATAACTGGCCGCCGCCATGGCGGAATTAACGAAATCTTCCGGACGGATATTAGAATAGCCCATATCATTCATGTGTTTGGCGTTTTCTTCGGGTGTACGCATTGAGTTATTGGTTAAAAACAGATAGGGAATCCCGTTTTCCTGGCAGGTTTTTACCGCCCGAATTCCGCTTTCAATTGGCTGAGGACCTCGATACATCGTTCCATCCAGATCAAAAAGCATCCATTTTTTACCTTTACTCATACAATCTCCTCCAGACAATATCCTGTTTGCCCTTCTCTTTTTGCGTTTTCAATGTAACAGAAAGGCACACGCATTTCATCTTAGAAAAAAGGCGACCTTGCGGATCGCCTTTGGATCTGTTTCTAGAAAATTCGGATACCGCCCTGAGGACGAATCTGAAGGACATGACAGGCGTTTTCGCCAAAGACATCATCCATCTGTTTACGATAGGCTTCGACCTGAGGATTGGGGACAAAAGCCTGAATCGTTCCCGCAAAACCACCACCATGAACACGGTGTGCCCCCTGCCCATCGAGAATTCGATCGGACAATGCCAGAGCAAGCGATACGGCCTGATGGTGCGGATCAGCCGGGGTAAAGATATTCTGCAAATATTTATAGGAAGAATCTCCGGAAGCCAGAATCTGGTGGAAGAATTCTTCAACATCCCGATTATTCAAAGCCGTAACAGCTTTACGAACGCGCTTGTTTTCCTCAAAGATATGAATCGCTCTAAGCAAAGCACGATCATTGTCGACAGCTTCGCGAATCTGTGCCAGATGGCTGTAGAATTCGTGCTCATCGACATCGCGCAGGGCATCTTTTCCAAAGAAGTGATCCACTTCGCGAATTTCAAAAGGAATATCCGCATAGTCCTGGGTCAGATCGGCATGAGAAGCGTGCACATCGGTGATGCAAAGACTCGTATCAAAATCCGAAAAATCCACATCGACTTTTTCAACGATCGGTCTGGTCGGATCCGCAAAGTCAATATGAATCAGACCCCCAACCGAGCAGGCCGACTGGTCCATCAGTCCGCAGGGTTTTCCAAAATACACGTTTTCGGCATACTGACCGATTTTGGCCAGATCCACCGCATCCAGTTTTCCCTCGTTATAAAGATGAGAGAAGATGTTACCAATCATCACTTCAAAAGCTGCCGAAGACGAAAGACCCGATCCCTGCAGCACATCACTGGTCATAAACGCGTTAAAGCCACCGATTTGTCCATTCTGATCAACAATCCCTTTGGCTACCCCACGAATCAGAGCCTGACTGGTTTCCTTCTCGTTTTCATGAATGGAAAGATCTTCAAGATCAATCGCCGGAATATCATAATCATCCGAAAGAATTTTTACGACACCATCTTCTCTGGGTGAAGCAATGGCAAGAATATCGAGGTTGATCGAAGCGGCCAGCACTTCCCCTCTTTGATGGTCGGTATGGTTTCCGATGACTTCGCTGCGTCCCGGAACGGAAATGACCATCACTTCCTGATCTCCGTAAAGCTCTTCAAATTTGTCCAAAGCCGCCAGCAGACGGCTTTTCTTCCCGGCAACTTTGCCGGGATAAATCTCTTCCATAGCCTGATCGAGCTGCTGCCCGTTCAGTTTTTCCTTTAATTCCTCTGTTCTCATTCTGTTCCTCTGTATCTATATGAATGAGAACATTTTATCGTGTTAACCGCTTTCATTCAATTTTTTTAGTAAAATAATTTGGGTATCAAAAATGTTTTACCAAAATTTTACTTTTTGACGTTTACCTCTTTCATCCGGAAGATTTTTTGATTAATGTACCCTCAGGAGAGTTTTTAATCATGGCAACCATCAAAGACATCGCCGAACTGGCCGGCGTTTCCAGCGCGAGTGTTTCGCGTATTCTCAATAACGACCCGACCCTTTCCGTTCCGCAAAGCACGCGGGATAAAGTCGTTGAAGCTGCGGAAACGCTTGGCTATGTCAAAAAGAAAAAGAGAAAACAGACTCCGCTCATGAGCGTAGGCATTCTTCAATGGATCTCTGCAGAAGAAGAAATTACCGACCCGTACTATCTCTCGATTCGTCAGGGCGTAGAAAACTATTGTCAGGAACACAAGATTTCAGTCATCCGCTGTTTTGCGAATGATCAGAATCTGCCGATGAATCTCGACAAAGCCGACGGACTGGTCTGCATTGGCAAGTTTTCAAAAGAAAAACAGGAACGCTTCGCTTCGATTTGCGAAAACATCATCTTTCTGGATATGAAGCTGGATCCGATCACGCACTGCTTCATCGTTCCGGATTTCAAGGACGCGGTCCGTCAGGTCGTTCACTATTTTACCGACCATGGATTTTTCAAATGCGGCTATCTGGGCGGTATCGAAAACCTCGAAGGCAATCGATATCCCGATGAGCGTTACCGCTATTTCAGCCGTTTTGCCTCCAGGGCCAACCTCAACTTCGCTCCCTATACGATGCAGGGACGATTTTCGAGAGAGTCCGGTTATGAAATGATGCGCCAGCTCATTGATTCCGGAAAGATTCCACAGGCCATCTTTGCGGCAAGTGATCCGATTGCGATCGGTGTGCTGCGCGCCTGTCATGAAGCCGGGATTCAGGTTCCTGAACAGATGGCACTGATCGGCTTTGACAACATCGACGAATCGCGATTCACCATTCCTTCCCTGTCCACCGTTCAGGTGCCGACCTATGAAATCGGCCTGACCGGAATGAGGCTGCTTCATGAATCATGGAAGCGCAATGAAAACCTGCAGCCGATGAAAATCGAAATGCCCTGCCAGCTGATCCTGCGAAAAACCACACCCGAAGCAGCGAGCTCTGCAGAAACAGAAAACGAAAGATAAACGGAAAAGGAGCTGTAAATTCTAGGACGATTTTTCATCGTCTTAGAATTGCAGCTC
>Cam_p2__coassemble_1719_pt1 | contig 14843 bp, 16 predicted proteins | sample Cam_p2__metabat2_low_PE_009 | metagenome-assembled genome bin Cam_p2 | reverse complement strand
TTTTTATATCTTTTAATATTGTTTTAACAAATTGGCGGATTCTCCCTGTTCAAAGTCGATCCTTCGATTTTTGAATGTTCAAATGAAAAAAACTTTCCAATTTTCTGAAAGCTATAAGAACAGGTTTAAACGGTTTTTGACAGCCGTAATATAAAAAGATACCTGTATCTTCCGAATCGGTTGATACAGGTATCCGTTGGTCGGACCAAAGCGATCCGTTTCCGTTAAAAGAGATCCTGTCTTTCTGAAAACAGAGCAACAGGATCCGTGACATCATTTGACCTGTGAATTTCTTTATTTTCTCAATCCAGGGTGCATTCCATCTCTTTTTGATGATTACCGACTTTTTTGCAGATCGACTGGTAGGCACTGATCACTCGACCAACTCCAATCATGGCAATGATCGTTCCCACCCCAATTCCAATAATCCGGCCGGTCAGCAGAAGACTGAGGGTTATGGTCAGAAGAATACAGAAGCAATCCACAATATTTTTGGTCAGGCCGACCGTTTTGTGCACTTTATCAGCGATGGCTTTTACCACTCCATCCCCCGGGTTGGGAACAAGATGAGTATCCAGCATCATCGCCGCACCGATTCCGGTAAGAACAATGGCGCCAAGCAAAACGATGGATCTGATGAGGACGCTGCTTTCTGAGTAATCGGGAATCCATGCGCCAAACAGGTTGAGAAAGCGGGTAAAGACAATACTGAAGGGCAGCTGAAGTAGATCCATCACCTGCTGTTTTCGGTTGCCGGCATGCAGAATGATCTCAATCAGAATAAACAGTGCATAATAGGCCAGCGTAACGTTTCCAAAATTCAGGTTGAAAATCTCTGAGATGGAAAAGGCCACGGAGATAATCGGCGAAACGCCAAGTCCCGCCTTGGTATTCAGGGTCAGGCCGGTAGCCAGAAGAATGGCTCCGGCCAGATAAATCATCATTCGCTTCATTTTGTCTCCAGTATTCTGTGCATGTGGATGGCCAGATACATTTTCTCCTGTTCGGGCAGCGTGACATTCAAGCTGGTTTTCAGGTAGCGAGCGATCTTATCCACGCATTCATATTCTTTGGCACAGGTGTTCATTACACTGGCCAGCAGTAAGTCTTCATGGTCCTGAACGAGCTGATTGCTGATGATGCGCTCAGCCAGCAGCTGAATGTGAGAGTAGAACCTTGAATACGAAAAACTGTTTTCGTCATAAACCAGATTAAAATGCAGCTTTACGATATTCAGGATATTTTTGGTGATCTTCTCGATTTTCAGATTCTCAATACTCTTTTCCTTATTCAACTGTCCATTAATGAAATGGAAGGCGATATTTCCAATTTCATCTTCCGGAATTTCAACTCCGGTGGTCTTCGAAATCAGCTGCACGGCATACTGTCCAATGTCATATTCCGCAGGATTCAGTCTTTTGATCTCTCGCAGATAGTAATTGGAAATCACTATGTTGTCCTGGAGTCTCTTAACACAGAAGGAAATATGGTCGGTCAGCGACAGATACAGATAGTCGACGATTTCCATGTTGTACTTATCTACCGCATATTTGATAATCTGGCTGGCCAGATCGAAGTAAATCGTCTGAGTATCCACGGCCAGTTTCAGAAAATCTCTTTTGACATTGGCTCGGGTCAGCTCGAACAGTTTCTCGACTTTGGAAGCGTCCACTTCATCGCCAATATTTCGGCCAAACCCTATTCCCTTTCCCATCAGGATTACTTCATTCCCGTCTTCCCTCAGAGCAAGGACCAATGAGTTGTTCAATACTTTTATCACTTGCATATTTTTACCTCACAGGGCTGCCAAGGAAGGCAGACCGGGAAAATAAAACCAGAATCAATCCCTTTCCGGCTGGTTCAGGACCGATCAGGTCATCAATCAGATCTCAGATAGTGATCAGTCTACGTTACCGTTCTGTTTAATGACGTTCTGATACCAGTAGTAACTGTCTTTTCTGATGCGCTCCAGTTTCTTCGTATCAAAGTCGGAACGATCGACATACACCAGTCCATAGCGCTTTTTAAAGCCCTGATGGGAACTGAGCAGGTCCATGAACGACCATGGGCAATAGCCAAAAACATCGCATCCATCTTCGATGGCATCGTTGATCGCCAGAATGTGGTTTTTCAGGTAATCGATCCGGTAGTCATCATGCACTTTTCCATCTTCGGTAAGCACATCTGCTGTACCCAGACCATTTTCTGTGATGATCAGAGGCAGATGGTATCTGTTCCAGTATTCGTTGAGCACAATTCTCAGCCCGGTCGGATCGATCTGTGCGCCGTATTCGCTGGCTTTCAGGTTCTCGTTTTTCTCAATCATCCAGTAACCATACATGTTGTAGTCAACTTCATTGAACCCTTCAATGCGGGTTCCCTTTTTGTGTGCTTCATCTGCCGGCAGAAATCTGGTCGTCAGGGTGCGGTAGTAATTCAGGGCAATGAAGTCCATTTTGGCGGATTTGAGCAGCTCTTCATCACCGGGCAGAACTTCCGGAACGATGTCCTGTTCCTGAAGATAAGTCATGTAGTATCCGGGATATTTGCCGTTGAAATGCATATCCAGGCAAGAGTCTGTCTTGAACTGATTGTTCATTCTGGCCGACCAGACATCTTCCGGCTTATTGGTCAGGGGATAAGTCACTGTACTTGATACGGCCGGACCGATTTTTCCGCCTTCAACCATTTCATGGCAGGCGTTTACAGCCAGTGCATGAGCGACGAACATGTGGTAATCCATCTGTGCTCTGATTTTTTCCTTTTTTACCGGATCCGGTTCGGTGATGTTCATTCGCTCGTCTACGCGCATCATCAGATTCTGCTCGTTATGAACGACCCAGTACTTCACCCGATCGCCGAATTCCTGAAAGCAGATTCGGGCATATCGTTCAAAGGCATTGGCACATTCTCTGGATTCCCACCCATTATATTTCTCGACCAGAGCGTACGGTAAGTCGAAGTGGTACAGCGTAATGAAGGGAGTAATTCCACACTCGAGCAGCTTATCAATGACCTGATTATAGAAATCGATCCCTGCCTGGTTGATCTTGCCATCACCATCCGGAATGATTCGCGCCCAGGAAATCGAAAACCGATAGGTCTTCATCCCCAGTTCTTTCATCATTTCGATGTCTTCCTGCCAGTGGTGGTAAAAATCACTCGCGACTTTGCTGTCGGCCTGTTTGTCCGAACGTTTGAACGAGTTGAAATCGGCAACCGTCATGCCTTTTCCATCTTCGTCCCATCCTCCTTCGATCTGGAAAGCGGAGCTGGAAGCACCCCACCAGAAATCTTTGGGAAAATTGTTTTTCACCATAAACCTCCTCTATATTTATTGCTTTCTGTTTCTTATTGCTGTTGCTGCTTTTATCGCGTGTTCTGTTTCTTTGCTTTTTCTTTTCTTTTGCGTGCTTTTATTTCACAACGACGATGGCGTCAGTTTCCGGATCCACATGTCCGGATTCCACTGCACGGACTTCTTTGAAGACGGTGCTGTTGGTCACAACGACGGGAATTGTCATATCATAGCCTTCCTTAACAATGGCATCCTTGTCGAAGGAAACGATCTTCGTTCCTTTTTTCACTTTGGTTCCGGCTTCAACATGCTGTTCAAAATGTTTACCGTTCAGTTCTACAGTGTTCATACCAATGTGGATCAGCAGTTCAACGCCATTATCCAGGGTCAATCCAATGGCATGTTTGGTCGGAAAAATCATCGCTACAGTGCAGTCTTCCGGAGCGACGACACAGTTTTCAGTCGGGTTTACGGCATACCCTTTTCCCATCGCTTCAGAAGCAAATACTTCATCTTTTACATCCGTTAATTTCATGGCGTTTCCAGTCACCGGAGAGGTAACTACCGCTTCTTCGCCTGCGGTAATAATGGTTTCATTTACGATTTCAACCGGTTCAGATTTCTCTTCGACCGGCAGATCTTCGAAACCAACGATGTAAGTCAGTACAGCTGCTCCCACGAACGCTACGGTAATACCGAGCAGGTAGGCGATGAACTGCGAGAGCGAAGTTCCTTCGCCATAGTAGGTCATAAGCGTCAGAATACCGTTATTGGCAAAACCGGTATTAACCGCATGGCCGATACCCATAATGGCACCACCGACACCACCGGCAATCACCGCGCAGATCATCGGTTTTTTCAGACGCAGGTTACATCCGTAAATAGCCGGCTCAGTAATACCGACCAGGAAGGCGGGAATGGTTGCCGCAATGGCAATCTGTTTCATTTCCCTGCTTTTCGTCTTCAAAGCAACTCCCAGAGAAGCTCCGGCCTGAGCAAAGTTGGCCGATCCGGCAAAGCACATCAGTGTGTTCTTTCCGGTCAGAGCGACGTCATTGAGACCAATGGGCAGCAGAGCTCGATGCGCACCAAAGATAACGCAAACGCCCCAGAGCGCACCGACAACTGTTCCTCCAAGAATCGGGGAGAAGTTATATAACGACTGATAGAGCCACTGGATCGCATAACCGAAGTAGATTCCTACAGGACCAAGGACCACCAGCATCAGCGGCAGCATGATGATCAGGCAAAGTCCGGGAACGAGTACAACTTCCAGCAGATCCGGTACAACCTTTTTCAGGAATTTTTCAAGATAGCTTAAAGCGATAACGGAAAGGATGATCGGGATTACCGATTCAACATAAGAGAAAACTTTTACGGATTCTCCGATGGTGAAAGCCTGTTTGATCACCGGCAGTCCAAAGATCGTTGTTTTTACCGCAACATCCTGTACCAGCGCATCCACAATCGGATGGCACAGGAATGCTCCGAGAACCATGGCAATAATCTTGTTGCATTTCATGGTTTTGGCCGTGGTGTAGGCCAGGAAAATCGGCATGTAATAGAAAATAATGTTCGATGCCGTATTGAGCAGAATGTAAGTCGAGTTGGTATCGGCGATCCATCCCAGACGCACAGCGATCGCAAGAATACCTTTGATCAGACCGGAAGCGGCAATGGCCGGAACCAGCGGGGTAAAGATTTTGGAAATGCCCTGAAGAATCCGGTTCCAGAACGATCCCTTGTCTGCTTCAACCTTTTCTCCACTCAGGTTCACCATGGGGAGCATTTCTTCATAGACTTTGTCTACTTTGGTGCCGATGACGACCTGGAACTGGCCTCCGGCTTCAACAACCTGGATCACGCCTTCCAGCTTTTCGACAACCTCTTTATTGGCGCGATTTCTGTCCTTCAGAACGAATCGCAGTCTTGTAAAACAATGGGTTAAATCCGCAACGTTATCAGCGCCGCCGACATTTTCCAGAATGTCCTGCGCGACTTTTCTGTAATCCATTTATAATCTCCTCTTCTGTTTTTTTGGTTCGATCATTCGGGCCCTTTTGAATGATTTGTGCACAAAAAAAAGATTGAACGAACAAACGAGTCTTCCCCTGACGGGAAACCTCAATTTGCCAATTCAATCTTGCCTGCTTGACCAGTAACAACTCTCCTTGAGCACTTCTTTTTTAACCGCTTTCTTTATAACGTAGATCACTTCATTCATCAAGTACTTTCGGATGATTTACTGCAGTTTTTTTCGTATTCAAACGCATAGACTTAGTTGTTCACGATCTGCTCATGGTCAGAGAATGGACGGATTTCCATTCCCTTTTCCTTCCGGTCTGCCGCAGTATGAACATCGCATCCTTTCTCAGGATACCTGTTTGCAGAATTTACCGTCTGAACCAAACGAAAAATGGAGATCTGCATCTAACCGGTCGGTGGATGCACATCTCCGTGGATGGGATCAAAAATCAGTTTTCGGTTGAAACTATATTTTTGAATCAGATTCGTCCTCTATAGTGGTCTTTCAGCGCCTGATCATGGGCGATATGTTCAGGCGTATCGTTTCCAAGAAGGACAGGCGGAGTCATTCCGCGGTTTTCGAGAATTTCGATCGTATCCGCTGCGATGCCATGAGCAATAAACGCACCGGTAATTGAAGATACCGAGCAGACTTTTTCCGGACCATCGGTTTCGAGCAGTGCATCTCCTCTGGGTCCGCAGTTGTCAATCACGACATCCCCGTATTCATAGAGCTTTTTGCCGGAGGGATGGCGGGAAGGTTCAGCCAGCGTATGCTGGAGGCTGGTGACTACAATAACCGGATGGTTTTCGGCTTTGGCTTTGGCGGCCATGTCGATCACCAGACCATTGATTCCGGAGTTGGAAATGATGATGAAGCAGTCTTCAGGATTTACCCCGTACAGACTGAACAGATCATCCGCAAGACCACTGCGTCGTTCAAAGTGGTTGTTGGGATCGCGGTATTCTTCCAGCGAAGTCTTACCATAGATCACCATATCTGCATGACAGATATTATGTACCGGCACCAGAGCACCCGGGCGTCCGATCATTTCCACGCCAAATCCATAGGAATGTCCGGATCCGAATACATGGACCACTCCATCTTTCTGGATGGTATCTGCCACGATTTGGGCGGCTGCACGAATGTTATCTCTTTGTTCATTATGAAGATGAGTGAGCAGGTCGCTGAGTTCATCGAAAAAGCGCTCACCGGTAATATTTGTTCTTTCTTCCATGGTTTTCTTCCCCGCTTTCTACGAATTCCAGCGTCCATCATAACGCTGAGAAATTTTGCCATTGTGCTCATCCGCTCCGGTTACATTGACTGAAAGCAGGATCGGGCAGTCCATTTCATGGTTTTTAAGATAGCGGTAGGTTTCTGCAGTGATCAGCTGGGCGAGGACGTTATTGCACAGGGTATTGACCGGGCTGGTTCTGGTTCCGTCTTTCATCTCGATCAGTCCATCGACTTCAGGCGTACCGGTATCGATGACCAGATCGGCGATATCCACCAGATTCGGGCGTTCGGGATGTTCGGCTTTCGCCTTAGCGGCTGCTGTTTTGGATACGACCACGTAAATCGGGAAATTCTTTTTCACCATAGTGGCCAGTTCGTTAAGCACTGGTTCATCTCCCGTACGGGAAGTAAAGATAAACATATCTTCCGGCTCAACCCGATAAGCATCCAGCCACATTTTCGCGAAAGCCGGTTCGTTATTGAAAACTTCCGGCTGATACTCTTCACGGGTAATCAACCCTCTGGTGGCCAGATCCTGTAATTTGAATTCATGGAAAGGCATGAGTCCACCGGCACGATAACCCAGTTCCATGCCCAAAGATCTTCCATGATCCACGCCGACTAACTGAACGACTCCATTATTGTCGATGCAATCGGCAATCTTTTCAGCCGCCAGCTGTACGACAGACATCTGACTGTTTTTAGTTTCTTCCAGCTGACGCATTGCCTGCTCAAAGTAACGATCAAAATTGTCCATTCTTCTTTCCTCTTTTTTTCTTTTTTCCGAAGATCAGGTTATTCCAAATCAAATTTGGATGGCTTCTGTCGAGCCGTTGTCAGGAATTTTTCCACTTCTTTTCTTGAAGGAATGGAGGACGCTGCTCCCTTTCGGGTAGTGGATAACGCTGCAGCGGCGTTGGCCAGTCTCAGCACTTCAGGCATCTCCATCCCCGAAGCGTAACCCTGAGCAAAATAGCCGGTGAAGGTATCACGAGTGCCGGTGGTATCCACCACATCGACTTCAAAAGCCGGAGAATACAATGTCGTTTCCACGTCCGAATACAGGGTTCCCAACGAACCAAGCGTCAGTACGATAGCGGTATGCGGATGATTGAAAACGAAAAGATGAAGCAGATCTTTCCAGTGAATGGCTCCAGGCGAGAGATCCATGAAAGAGAGCAGCTCACTTTCATTGACGATCAGCACACTGACGGCATCGAGATCATAGCCGCGAACCTTCTCCATCATCGGAGCCGGATTATAGATGACTTTCATCTTTTTCTTTCCGGCTCGTCGAAGGATCAGGTCCATATGATCAATCTCGTTCTGGCAGAGTAGCAGGTCCCGGCGATGGACTTTTCTGAAAACCATCTCGATCTGTTCCGAATCATTTTCGAAATTGGCTTCCGGGCTGAACAAAATGCAGTTGTTGCCTTTCGCATCATTCTGAATAAACGACTGGCCGCTTTTTAAGGATTCATGCGCCCTGACCAGACGGGTATTGACTCCGGCTGACTCAAGCGTCTCCAAAAGAAAACCACCATCGAATCCGATATTCCCGGCTATCCAGGTCTCAGCTCCGGCAAGTGAAGCGGCAATGGCCTGGTTCAGACCTTTTCCGCCCGGAAAGACCTCAACGCGAGAAGCCATTTCTGTTTCTCCTTTAGTGACAAAGTGATCCAGAGTAAAAACCGTATCGATATTCAGCGATCCGAAAGACAGAATCTTCATCGGCTTTGCAGGGATTGAATCCACAGTTCAACACTCTCCACGAACTTTTCGCCCTCGCCTCTTTCAAAGAAACTGCTGATCGATTCATAAAAGCCTTTCTCATACGCTTCAAGATCCGGCAGATAAGCATAACCGCCGTTGGTGTAGCCGATCATCGTTACCCCGGTATCCCTGGAAATTCGATTTCCCAGAGAGCAGAAAACCTCAAGCGGAGTTGTCACCAGTTCGGCTGATCCAAGTTTCAGATAATTCACACCAATCGAGTATTCGCTCAACGGGTGAGGATCATTCTGAGCGACTCTGGCTGAATCGAGATGCAGAATTTCGCCTTCAACCAGAGACTGGAGCAGACGTATTTCCTGAGCCGGTCGGTTTTCTCGAATTGCGGTTTCCACATCTTCCCGATATTTCTTCAGATTCTGTTCAATCTCTGCAGGGGAGATATCCTGCTTCTTTTGAAGGATGAACATTTTTCTAGCCAGAAAAGGTTCATCAGGCTCTTCAAACTTCCGATCACTTTCCAGAAGAGGGGTCAGGGTATCTTTGATCAGCGTGCCAAAACGCTCGAGTTCATCGAATCCATTGCTTTGGCGAGTAAAACGGGTGCTGGTATCTCCACAGGATCCGTTTACATAACCAATCTGTTCATATTCGGGGAAGCTCTTTTCAAACGTGCCGGGAAAGTCCGCACTGATCTGTCTGTTCTCGCCATTCAGTACCGTTGGATGGCAGGCCATCCGACAGATCATGGTTTTACTTCCGTTCTCAAGTCGGAAATCCATCAGGAATACCGCATCATCGTTTTCCATGGACGGATCGTGTCGGTTGGTCCCCAATCCTTCAATGGTTCCCGATAACACGCGCATCTGATAAGGCTGCCCTTCTTTGCGAAGTTCTCCGGTTTTGCTGGCTATGGCATCCGTGATTTGCTCAATATAGTCCGAGTTAAATCTGCCAAAAACCGCATCCCCTCCCGCTCCTGAAGGAAGAGTATGATCCATCGTTCCCATGGGTCCGGAATGCGTATGGGTCGTACTGACCAGAATCTGACTTTCGGGGATTCCGGTTTTTTCGGCAATCCGTGAAAGCATGGTTTCGTCTGCACATAACAGGTCCATCATGACCCACAGAATGTCCTGTTCGCCTTCAAACAGAAACAGACGGGCATAGAGCGGATCATGAACGCCCACAGCCGGTCGTTCAACCGCAAAGCCAGCCAGTTTTACAGGCAGTTCGGGGGTTATTTTCACTTTTCCAATCGCTAGTCGCTGCATAACTCTCTCCTTATATTCTGTCACTGAATCATCCGTGTATCTCTGCTTTTTTTATAACTTTCTCTGTTTTTTCAGTCTTCTTCATTCTTTAAATCTCCCGATTTTTCGGGTTTTTTTGAGGAAATCAACGAATATTCCCGATCAGGGAACGCCCTGTGAAGAATGGCATAGGCTCTGACACCGGTAAGCGTTTCAACGGCTGTATGCCGACCATCAACCAGCTGAAAATGAATCTGGGCTCCGGCTTTCTGTCCATTGAGGATCTGCCATTTTGAAATGGCATGAACAGGAAGAATGACATCCTGTTTTTCATGACCGGGCTGATGCAAAACCACCCGATCGGGATAGATTTCCATCACCTTTTCCTTCTTTGAAGTCAACAGAAAGCAGGCCACAATCGAAAGTCCGGCAATACCCACCATAACGAGCTGAGAACTCCACAGCATAGCCACACTGAGCAACGCCGTCAGAATCACCGTAGCGTCTGAGCGGTTATACAGAACGGCCTGGGGTGTTTCCTCGATGTCGGGCAAAGATGAGGTTTTACGAAGTTCGTCCATGTTTTCGTTTTCTCCTTTCGATCAGTTTTTCCTTCAGAACCTCCCAGGCTATGGCAGGAATGGTGAAGGGTCGACCGGAATCGGTCTGAATGATCAGTCCTTTGATCCCCGCTTTGATGCCTGGTTCAATCGAGCGAATGGAGCGGTATTCGATAATCCGATCCTCAAGAATGCACGCCCGATCGTTGTAATAAAACGTGTATCGCTCAGGAAGGACCAGAAGCTCACCAGAAAGAATCAGCGTCATCAATACTCCAAAAGCCATCAGCGGAATGCTTTTGAGAATTCCGCCGACGGCAAACAGAATCAGAAAACCGAAGACCGAAACCAGACAGGCGATCCTGATCTTCCCGGACTGATCGATCTTTTCAAATCTCTGTCAGACAAGAAGATCTTTGAGGCATTTTTGATGTTTTTTCCTCTGTCTGCAGCGGGTATAAAACATCATCGCCCCAACAAAGCCCGAAAATCCGACAATCCAGACATCGTTCATGAAAGGCTCCTTTCTGCCAAAGCATGCAGCAGCTCATCCAGCATGGTCAGATCCACCTTTCGATCGCTGTTCTTTCTGGCCTGTGGGATACAAATTCCTTCCCTGTCCTCATCGGCAAAAGACAGGACCAGCAGGTTGTCGAATCGATCGAAGCGACTGTCCTCCAGCTGATCCATATCGACGAGGACGGACGGAAGGGAATATCTTGAGGCCATTAGCTTTGCCGCTTTTTTACTTGATCGACGGTATCCGATGACCAGCTGACTTCCTTCTCCCAGACAGTCCAGATAAATCAGCAGCTTGTCTCGAATCTCGGGAACCAGCTGTTCCAGAGCGATGAAGCCCAGTTTGGAAAAACTCATCACATCGCATAAAACCACAGCGGTTTCCGGATCATTACCGGCGATCTGGCTGGCCGCAAACAGGGAAACCGATTTGGAGACATTTCCTTTGGAAGAAAAACCTCGGGAAATCAGAAAACTCAAAAACGCGACAATCAGAGACAGAACCAGCAGAAAGATCTTCCATCCTCCGGATGTCTCAATGCTTTGAGCAAAGATCCCTGCAGACAGCGCGAGAACGGAAAGAGAGGTAACGGTTCGCAAAACCAGACTGTTGAAGTCACTTTTGCGGTTAATCGCACTGTTGAAGGGATGATAGGCCTCCGATCCCGGAAGGCGTCTTTCTCCGGTTTCCAATCCGGCCAGTAGCACGCGTCTGGCCTTTTTGAGATCTCCGAAGATTTCCACGCGGGCTTTGACAATCGAGATCCGTTGAGTCCGCTGTTCATACGGTGCCTGATTCATCCGGGTCTGAAAGTATCGGACAAAGAGATCCTTCTGCCTGCGGCTTCTTCGTTTGTTGAGATAGTTCATGAAAATCATCAGAATCTGCTGGTCGTTTTTGTACATCAGCCATCCTCCTGTCCGATGAGCGATTGGGCACGTTTTCCGGTCATTAAAGAAACCGAATTTCCTGTTTCAAAGACAGAAAGCCCGCAGATCACGGGCTTTGCTTCTTCTAATACTTGACGAGATCTTTTACGGTTTTGGGCTTATAGTCCGGAACGATCTGAACAGTGCTCTTTACCCCCTGGGCATCGAGATATTTAAAGTTTTCAATATCTTCCGGACCGACAAAGAAGTTCGATTCATATTTCTTCCGGTTCTTACCGGGAACATCAATCATCGATCCGATGCTGATTTCATCCGGGTGAAAGCCAAGTCTGACAATCTCAGCCACATCTTCAAGTTCCTTGAAGATCACCATGGTTCGATCTCCATAAAAATCTTCCTCTTTGAGAATCTCTTTGGCCTCTGATGGAGAGACGACGCGAACCTCATTGCCCATTGCAGCAAGTTCAAGGAGGGTGATCTGCATTGGGTCCTTTGCGGTTTTTTCATTGACGAGCAAATATTCGTCGACATGGAGAATGGCTCCCCAGGCCGCGCAGGTCTGTCCATGAAGCATTCGGCTGTCCAGGCGGTATTTAACTACTGACATAGGTCTGAATCCTTTCCAATACGGTTGAATCAAAAAGCTTACAGTCCAAGCAAAGACAGAATCAGTGCTGCAACGAAAATAATGCCAACCAGTTTGAGGGACGATATTTTTCTGGAATAGCAGTTGGCCAGAATCAGGGTCAGCCCAAGAGCAGGAAGACCGGGGAGAATGGAATCGAGAGCAGTTTTCAGATTGAGGGTATAGCCGCCAATCAGAATGTCCGCATCAAGGTTGAATCCTACCCATGAAGGAACCAGGGCTCCAAGGGCCATCATGCCCAGAATGCAGGCGCAGGTCATCAGCTTGTCGAGAGTCCCGGCCCGGTTGATATCGGTTAAAAAGGACATGCCCTTGCGATAGCCGAACTGATAGGTGTAATAGCTGAGCAGCACGTAGTAAACGTTGGAGCAGATCAGCTCAAAGATGGCGCCAAAGAAACTTCCGCCCATCGCAATACTGGCTGCGATCGCTCCATATATGGCGCGAACCGTGGCATCCAGCGAGTCTCCGATTCCGGCTAACGGACCCATCAGAGAAGCCTTGACCACGTTAACGGAATTGATCAGTTCTCCTTTTTCTTCCGGATCCAGCGTATTTCCGGCTTTTTCTTCGGTTGCAACCGAAATCCCCATAATGAAGACCAGCCACAGACCCGGGGTGGTGTTAAAGAATTCCAGCTGACGTTTGGCAGCAGTAATTTTGTCTTCTCGGGTTTTATAGACTTTGCTTAAGATTGGCGAAATCGCCATGAAATACTGCAGCGCCTGAAAACGTTCATAGTTGATGGTGCACATCGGAAAGAACGTGATTCTCCACAAAGGGCGAAGCAGTTCTCTTCTGGACAGGGTCACGATTTCATGATCCTGAGCGTTGTGGTTATGGTTCAAAGCCTGTTCAGTCATGTTATCTTGCCCCTCTCTTTTTAGGCTGCGTCTGGAAGTAGAAGAAGATCATGGCCGCAGCCAGACCCAGCAGAGCAACGGAAACGAGCGATCCGCCAAATACCGCGCACATTACGAAGCCGATGATGAAGAACGGGATGAATCTTGGTTTGTACATCATCGAAAACAGCATGCCAAATCCCAATGCCGGCAGCATTTTGGTCGACATCGACAGCCAGTTGGAAATCCATACCGGCATGTTGTCGTTGAGGGCAGCAACGAATGAAGAACCATAGAAAATGCACAGGAATACCGGAACAAACTTGCAGACAAAGAAGATCAGAGAACCGACATACGTCAGGTTATTGATCTTTCGATATTCCGCGTTTTCCGCCAGCCGGTCAGCAAAATGCATTAAAGAAGTGTTGAGTGTCCATGCCAGCATATTGGACAGCTGACCCATGACCGCTACCGGTACGGCCAGAGCGATGGCGGCATCCATGCTGGTTTTGGAAATGATGGACAGTGCGACCGCAATGGTCGTCGCGGTGGTTTTGTTTACCGGAACAGCCGCACCGACGCCAATCACGCCCAGGTAAACCAGCTGGAGCGTTCCACCGATCACGATACCGGTATTGAAATCGCCAAGCATCAGCCCGACCAGTGCACCGCAAACGACCGGTTCGTTGAGGCCCAGGTTGAACATGCCGTAGCCGAACCAGTCAAAAATCGTACAGACGATTGAAACATATAAGGCATAGCCAAATGACATTTGAAGTTTTCCTCCTCGGGCAGGTTTCCCTGCCCCGATCAAACAAGAGAATTACGGTCTGGAAAGATGCTCATCAATCGACCGGACGTATCTCTCGGTAATGCTTAACGGATTGGTAATGGCCGTTCCGACCACGACGGCATCTGCTCCGCAATCGAAAGCTTTCATCGCATCTTCCCGAGACCAGATTTTGCCTTCGGTAATGATGAACATGTTGGGAAATTCCTGTCGAATCTGTCTGACGAGTTCGAAATCACAGGATCCCTTTTTGTCTTCGGTGTAATCGGTATAGCCGGAAAGCGTGGTCGAGCAGATATCAGCTCCGGCAGCAACGGCCATTCTGGCATCATGAATATCCGCAAGATCGGCCATGATCAGCGTGTTGGGGTGTTTTTCCTTCGCCTCACTGAGCAATTGCCACGCTTTCTTCCCAGCAGCGTTGATCCGATCGGTACCATCGATGGCGACAATCTCGCATCCAAGATCGACCAGCGTATCGACAGCTTCCATGTTTGGTGTGATGTAGACCGGATTGTCTCCGGTCACGATTTTCCAGATCCCGATCATCGGCAGATCCGGAAAAGCTTCTTTGATCAGCCGGATGTTTTCAGGCCGATTGGCTCGAAAGCCGGCTGCTCCGCCTCTGGCTGCGCAATCGGCCATAAGCAGCAGATTTTCGGGAGTCCCCATCGGATTGACTTCCGGGTCTCCCTGGCAGGAAACGATGATTTTCCCGCGTATCCGTTTCAGTGTTTCTTCTTTTGTTCTCATGTTTTCCATCTTTCCCGCCGTTTCCGGGTATCCGTCGCTGTGCAGCCATCGTCATGACTGGGAGTCCCGGAATTCGGCGCAGTTTTTTGGAAAGCAGATGTCCTTTTGTTACGATAGAAAAGGCAGACACGACAAAAAGGGTCTGCTGCAAAAGGCAGTTTTGCCTTTTGCCGGTTTCGAACACCTGGTTTCCCCGTCTTCCTGATTTACGAAAGACGGTCAATCCAGAATTGGTGTACAGTCTCCTCCCTTCGTTTGTTCCGGTTTTCCGTAGCAAAATGAACGGATTGTTGCC